>Ga0169931_10006286_pt1 | contig 17989 bp, 15 predicted proteins | sample Kivu_15m_20L_FD_129675 | JGI IMG/M metagenome (GOLD analysis project Ga0169931, IMG submission 129675) | Freshwater microbial communities from Lake Kivu, Western Province, Rwanda to study Microbial Dark Matter (Phase II) - Kivu_15m_20L... | ecosystem: Environmental > Aquatic > Freshwater > Lake... | reverse complement strand
TTTAAGGTTCTGGCGATGAAAATGACCCGTCTGACCATGGATACTGCTGGTGGTTTTTACGATGTTCACCGTGAGCGTCCTTTTTTTGGTGAGTTGTGTGAATTCATGAGTAGTGGAGCTTGCGTGCCCATGGTACTCGAAAAGGAAAATGCAGTCGCTGATTTTCGTACTCTGATTGGTGCAACTAATCCTGCGAATGCTGACGAAGGCACAATTCGTAAATTATTTGCTGACAGCGTAGGTGAAAATATCATTCACGGATCTGATTCCGCCGAAAATGCCGCTATTGAGGCTGCCTACTTTTTCGCTGAAAGCGAAATCGTAGCCAACCAAGCCTAATAGCCATGACCAAGCTTGTCTTTCTACTGTTATTGCTCACGATTGATTGCTCAAAGCTCAGTTATCAGCAAGTTAAAAATGGTGACGAGGGTTTGCGAACAGGTGCTGAGCTCTTTCTGGATTCCTTTCCAGAACAGTTGAAAGGCAAGCGTTTGGGTTTACTTATGAATCCTACCGCACGGGTAGGACAGACCCACATGCTCGATACCTTGATTTCTTTGGGTCATAATGTGAAGGCTCTTTTTGCCGCTGAGCATGGATTTCGAGGTAATGTCGGCGCCGGTGAAAAGATCGTAGATGGCGTTGATGAAGCCACCGGACTGCCCGTTTTCTCCTTATATGGGTCAACACGCAAGCCTACACCCGAAATGCTTGCTCAAGTGGATGCCATCATCTTTGATATGCAAGATGTGGGTGCTCGATTTTACACCTATATATCTACCTTAGGATTAGTATTGGAAGCAGCGGCCGAGGCTGGAGTACAGGTTTGGATTCTAGATCGTCCCAATCCGGCAGGGGGGCATTACGTAGCAGGATGGCTCCTCGAGGACGAGTATAGATCGTTTGTCGGGGCTTATCCTATTCCTGTTGCGCACGGAATGACCATGGGAGAACTAGCCCTTATGATGGTGGGTGAAAAATGGTTACAAATTAATGATGAAGCTTTCATGCCACGGGTTATTCCAATGTTCGGCTGGAAGCGGGATATGCTATGGCCGGATACTGGTTTGGAGTGGACGCCTCCGTCGCCTAATCTGCCTGCATGGGCTTCCGCTTACGTCTACCTTGGCACCTGTTTCTTTGAGGGCAGTACTTTCTCGGAGGGTAGGGGAACACCACACCCTTTTTTGACGCTAGGTTCACCACATGTATCTCTAACAGAGAAAGATCTTGAAGCATTAGAACAGCGGTGGAAGATTGGTTTGGAAGCCATCACCTTTACCCCTGTATCCATCCCAGACAAGGCACCCAATCCAAAATACAAGAATGTGCAAAGCACCGGTGTTCGCATTTCTGAATCAATTTCTGATCTCCAAGATCCCGTTGCTTTTGGCCTTGATCTACTGAGGATGATGCTTCGTAATGCCCCTCAGGATTCTCTTAACGACTTTAGATATCGCCTGGCCGGAACCAAACGCATCGACGCCTTACTCAACAGCGATTACGATCCGGCTTCAAGTTGGATTGAGGATGTGGCTCTTTTTAAAACAAAACGCAAACCCTACTTGATCTACTGAGTTCATTTCAAGATGAACGCTGCCTGAGCCACTCATACATCACCAGTGCGGCGCTTACGCTGGCATTGAGTGATTCCACTCCTTCGGCCATAGGCAAGCTTAGCTTAAAATCGCTCAGCTCCAAGGTTTTTTCCCGTATTCCTTTGCCTTCACTGCCCACGATTAGTGCACTGGCACTATCGAAACGATGTTTCCAAACGGATTCTTTAGCATCCTGATCAAGGGCGTAAATCCAAAATCCTGCTGATTGCAGATCACGAATACAACTGTTGATATTCACCACTCGTACCACTGGAACCATCCCTGCTGTTCCGGCAGAGGTTTTCACAACAGTAGCATTGATAGGTGCTTGGCGATGTTTGGGGACAATCACGGCTGTTGCTCCGACCGCTGCGGCTGTTCTTAACATGGCACCAAAATTGTGAGGATCTTCAATTTCATCCAAAATGAGTACTAATGGTTTGGTAGCAGTATCAACAGATTCCAGCCATTCGTCCAACTCGAGGTAAGAAACCGGGCTCACTTGAGCTACAAAACCCTGGTCATTGACGGCTCCCACTAGTTCGGATAATTTTCGCCCAGGAACTCTTTGGACGGGTATTTTATGCTCCGATGCTAATCTTAATATCTCCTGCAGCCCGCCACCACTCAGCGTATCACGAATGAATATCTTATCAACCTTGTCGGGTTCGCGATTCAAGGCATCCATAACAGGATGACGACCATAAATGAATAGGGATGTTTCCATTCTGAAACTTGATTGGCTATATTAGATGCATGCAATGATACCACTTTTGCGGATATCCTTTACTTACTTGATTACGAATTTAACCAGGCATCATTCGGATGAAAACCACAGTCCACCAAAAAGAAACTCGTAAAAGTACTCATAAGAGTCCTGGTTTCTTTACCCGTACAAAGGGCTATCCCGCACTTGTTATGGCTTTGGCATCGACGGCTTTGATTGGAGGGATCTTACTCACCACCCTATCTATCATGGGTTTTATAAAGCCCCTTGTTCTTTCTGGGTTCAGCAGTATGTTGGGTTCAGTATTAATAATGTTAGGCGGTTTTGTCCTTTTCGAAGAGATACGTAGTCAGAATGATCGTGGAAAAATTGTCCAAGAGGCCTTGAACAGAATCCTAAAAGACAGAAACTAATGGAAGTACATCAAGATGAAAGACGTGACTTAGTCGAGCGTATGGTTAGAGCCCATGTTCGTGGTGCTCATCCCGATATGAACGATGATGAAAAACTACTAGGTCTCAAGCAACGATTTAAATGGCTTGCCCTGATGCTTTGGCTAAATATCGCTTTGGTTCTAATCTACGGATACACCTTCGCACAGGGCATTACGCAACTCAGTAACACCGTTTTCTTCCTGATTCTTGGTGCTTTCATCATTAACGTATTGTTAATTTTCTATCAACGATCCCAATTGAAAAAAGCAATCGACTATCTTGAAGGAATATGATCCATATCAAGATGTTTTATGATACGCTCGATTCTTTTTGTTTTTGTTCTTCTCATCAGCGCGTGCAGCCAACAACCACAGCCTGAAATAGATATCACCACCATGAAGCCATCCCTCTTTAATGATAATCAGGATGGATTTGTGCTTATCGCTCATCGTGGGGCAAGTGCCTATGCCCCTGAAAATACACTTTCAGCGGTAAGGCGAGCCATGGAAATGCGTGCCGAAATGGTGGAAGTCGATGTTCTTCTCTCCAAGGATGGTATTCCGATTTTATTACATGATCCATCACTGGATCGTACAAGCTCTGGACAAGGTCTGGTAACAGATTATACGCTTCAAGAACTCAAACTTCTGGATGCCGGATCTTGGTTCTCATCGGAGTACGCCGGTGAAACCCTTCCAACAGTGGAAGAGTTACTCGCATTGGTGAAGGGTAAAATATCAGTAAATCTCGAAATCAAAACCCAATCCCTCACCGACTCACTCGAGGGGGGCATCGTGCAAAAAGTAGTTGATCTTGTTCGTAAACACGACATGCAGGGTCATGTAATCATATCGAGCTTTGATCCGCGAGCTATACGCCAGCTTAAAGAATATGCCCCTGAAATACCCGGTGCCATCTTATACAATGCCGATTTGTATGGCGACAAACATCCGCTTGATATCGTCAAAGATTTAAAGGCGGATGCTTTCAATTGTTCCTGGAAAGAAATTCGCCAAGATTGGGTTGATTCAATGAAATCTCACAAGATTCCAGTCAATATCTACACCGTGAATGCAGATAGCATAATGCATCAAATGCTCGACATGGGTGTCGATGGTATTTTTACCGATTATCCCGACGTTCTTTTGCAGGTTTTACGCAGTCGAAATCCTTCGGAGTAATTTATTCGGTACAGTAGTAAAAAAGGTTTGTTATCCCGCACGTAGCATCCTATTTTTACTATCCATCCACCCGATACAGTTTCATGTCTACGAAGTACATTTTCGTCACCGGAGGAGTGACGTCATCGCTGGGTAAAGGCATCATTTGCGCTTCTTTGGGTCGTCTTCTTGTAGCGCGAGGTCTAAGAGTAACCGTCGTTAAGTTGGATCCCTATATCAATGTGGATCCAGGTACCATGAATCCCTATGAGCATGGGGAAGTATATGTAACGGATGATGGCGCCGAGACCGATTTAGATTTGGGTCATTATGAGCGTTTTCTCGACTTTCCAACCTCTCAGGAAAATAATGTTACTACGGGTCGGATTTACTTCGACGTCATTACAAAAGAACGCCAAGGTGCCTACTTAGGTAAAACTGTTCAAGTGATTCCTCACATCACTGATGAAATAAAATCTAGGGTTCTAAAAATCGGTAATTCCGGTAAATATGATGTGGTAATCATTGAAATAGGTGGTACCGTAGGTGATATTGAAGGCCTACCCTACATCGAAGCGATGCGTCAGCTTCGATACGATGTGGGTAGAAAAAATGCTCTTTCAATCCATTTGACCCTCGTCCCCTATCTAAGTGCAGCTCGTGAGCTTAAAACAAAGCCTACACAGCACTCCGTGAAAACCCTATACGAAAGTGGATTGCAACCGGACATTCTTGTTTGTAGAGCAGAGGTGCCTCTCGACAAATCCATCCGTCGAAAAATTGCCCTCTTTTGTAATGTGGATGATGAAGATGTAATCGCGTCCTTAGATGCAAAAAGTATCTATGAGGTTCCTCTGTTGATGCAAGAGGAAAAACTGGATCAACGAGTGATTGAAAAGCTTGGATTAAAAACGAAAGAGCCCGATTTGTCTTCCTGGGTTAGCTTTGTCAAGGCTGTTTTGGAACCTAAAACTGAAATTGAAATAGCGCTTGTTGGGAAGTATGTTGAACACCACGATGCCTATAAGTCGATCGTAGAATCCTTTGTACATGCTGGTGCTTTAAATGCCTGTAAAGTGAATATTCGTTGGATTCAAAGTGATGACATTACCAGCGATAATGTGGCTACCCTATTACATGATATTTCTGGTGTTTTAGTAGCCCCTGGTTTTGGTGGCAGGGGAGCTGAGGGTAAAGTTGAAGCGGTTCGGTTCGCCCGTGAAAATAAAATTCCTTTTTTTGGGATCTGTTTAGGAATGCAGTGTGCAGTTATTGAGTATGCACGTAATGTGTGTGGTTGGAAAGATGCAAACAGTACAGAGTTTAATCCTGATTCGACACATCCAATTATCGATATGATGCATGAGCAAAAGTCGATCTCTGTAAAAGGAGGTACTATGCGTTTGGGATCTTATCACTGTGCACTCAAACCTGGTACGAAGGTGGCTTCCGCTTATGGATCAAATGAAATAACTGAACGTCACAGACATCGTTATGAGGTAAACAATTCCCTTCGACAGCATCTATCCGATGCAGGATTGATTTTTAGTGGCATGAATCCTGAAAAAGACTTGGTTGAAATCGTCGAAATCAGTGATCATCCCTGGTTTGTAGGGGTTCAGTTTCACCCAGAACTTAAAAGCACTGTTAATCACCCTCATCCACTGTTTGTCCATTTTGTGAAAGCGGCTTTGAATTATTCAAAAACATCATGACCGCAGATGAGAACCGGGAACCTTTTTCGAAGCGTCTGAGAGTTCGAGTTTGTGGATTACTGGTTGAATCCGGCAAACTATTACTCGTAAATATCCAATCTCCTACTCGTTCGGAACCTTTCTGGACACCGCCCGGAGGTGGGCTAGAATTTGGTGAAAGTTTACAAAATGCCGTTAAACGTGAAGTATTCGAGGAAACGGGTTTACAAGTGGAACCGACCGATCTAATGTATACCTCTGAATTTATCAAAGAGCCTTTTCATGCTGTCGAGTACTATTGGCGCTGCCATAGGCTCGGAGGTGAATTGGCTTTGGGATCAGATCCTGAATTTGACCGAGGGCAACAAATGCTCAAAGCAGTGGAATTTATTGAACTGAATCAACTTGCCTATTTGCCGGTATTCCCCGAATATATACGTGATCATATTTCAGAAGATTATTATAATCGAAATCACTCAACAACTCATTTTAGTCAATTCTACTAGTTATGTCGAAATCCAGCTCCTTTGATATTGAATCAACCGTTGATCTTCAAATGGTGGATAATGCTGTGGTTCAAGCCAACAAAGAAGTGATTACTCGGTATGATTTTAAAGGAACCGATAGCTCCATCACTCGAAATGATACCGTTATTACCTTATTTGCCGCCGATGATATGAAATTGCGCGCCATGACCGACATTCTTCAGCTGCGACTTGTTAAAGCGGGTATTTCGCTGAAATTTCTGGATTATGGAAAAGCAGAGACAGCGACCAAAGGATACTTGCGTCAGCTTGTAACGATAAAGCAAGGGATTTCGAAAGAAGATGGAAAGAAAATCATCCAAACCTTAAAGGATGCAGGACTCAAAGTTCAAGCTTCAATTCAAGGAGATGTGGTTCGTGTGAATGGAAAAAGTCGTGATGAATTACAGGAAGCCATCAGTGTTCTAAAGCAAGCTGATCTTCCTGTAGCGCTTACTTTTACAAATTATCGTTAAGTATAGATTCCTAGCAAAACGGTATGCGGTATGGATTCTCGGCTGAATACCGTAATTTGAGAGTCCATTTACATTAGGTTTAGTATGAAATCATCTCCGTTCCGTTTATTGAAACTGCTTTTATTGGCCATCCTTCCTTTAAGTTTATTGAGCATGTGCTCCAATAGACCAGAGGCTGATCTATTAATCAAAAATGTCAATGGCTACACCCTTCAAGGTGATTCCCTTGTTCAATTCAGTGCAATGGCCCTATTAGAAGGGAAAGTGGTGGTCTTGGGCGAAACCGCTGAACTCATGGAACGTTTTCCTGAGATAGAATCGATGGATCTCGAGGGGAAAACATTGATTCCTGGTCTAACCGATGCTCATGGACATGTAATGGGACTCGGATATCGTGCTATGCAGGTCAACCTGGAAGGAACTCGATCGATTCAGGAAGCTCTGGATCGGGTAAAAGCTTATTCCTTAGAAAATCCGGATGTCGATTGGATCTTGGGAAGAGGTTGGAATCAGGTATTATGGACCGAAAATCGATTCCCAACGGCTGAGGAATTAGAGTCCATATCGGATGGACGTCCTATTTATCTCACACGGGTAGATGGTCACGCTGCCTGGGTAAATACTAAAGCACTACAAATGGCTGGTATTTCCAGAGAGACTATCGATCCGAATGGAGGCAAGATTATAAAAGATCGTCGAGGTAATCCAACAGGTGTACTCATCGATTCCGCTATGGATATGGTTGATGCTGTTATTCCAGCATATGATTCGGAACAAGCACGAATTGCACTCGATTTTGCACTCAAAGAATTACGACAACTGGGTATAACATCAACGCATGATGCTGGCGTCAGTTTTAATCATTATCAGTTATATCGTGAATTTGCTGATCAGGGTAAATTGACAACCCGTATTTATGGAATGATTTCTGGGGTGGGCGAAGACTTTGATCGCATATCCTCCGATGGGCTTCTAAAAAATTACTTGAACGATTTTCTATCCGTAAGGAGTGTAAAACTGTATGGTGATGGAGCCCTTGGTAGCCGAGGAGCTGCCCTAATTCATCCCTATCATGATGAACAGGGCAATAGCGGCTTGCTTTTTTATGGACCTGATTCTTTGACAAAACTTATAACAAAGGCCGTTGAAAAGGGTTATCAAGTAAATGTGCATGCAATTGGTGATGCCGCTAATAGAGTTGCCTTGGATGCCTTCACAAGTGTGCAAGGAGCATTTCCTTCAAGTCGTGAGCTGCGTCATCGTATAGAGCATGCTCAGGTCGTTGCTTCTACAGATTTTGACCGTTTTAAAGCGCTGAATATTATCGCTTCTATGCAACCTGTTCACGCAACCAGTGATATGAATATGGCTGAAGACCGAATTGGAAGCGAACGTATACTTGGTGCTTATGCATGGCGAACATTTCTTGATAAAGGGGTGATATTAGCCTCAGGTTCTGATTATCCTGTTGAAAATGCCAATCCATTTCACGGTTTATATGCGGCTATTACTCGTCGCGATACTCTCGGTAATCCTCTGGATGGATGGTACCCCGAGCAAAAGTTAAACCGCCTTGAAGCACTCAAATCGTTTACCCATGATGCTGCCTTCGCTGCTCATCAAGAGCAGGTTCTTGGAACTCTGGAAATAGGAAAATGGGCCGATTTCATTGTTTTGGATCAGGACTATTTCATGATTCCAGAGACCGATATTTGGAAGATTAAGGTTCTGCAAACCTACGTTGCTGGAAAACGCGTCCACTAAACCCCTTTTTATGACCAGCTCGCAACCAGGTCTGAAAATTCGGTGCCAACAGCTTAATCCTGTTGTAGGCGACATAAAAGGTAACACATTAGCTATTCTCGATGCCCTAGACCGTGCATCAAAAGATGCTATTCAACTTCTTGTTTTACCGGAACTCGTACTATGCGGTTACCCACCAATGGATCTATTGGAGCGGGATGCGTTTATAAATGATATCAATAATGGAATTGAGAACATTGTCAAAGCAAGCCAGAATACGGCGATAATTTTTGGAACACCCCTTCGAAATCCAATACAAAGCGGAAGACCCCTAGTTAATGCCGCTCTACTAGTCCAGAATGGAAATATCGTCGCATCAAGGTTTAAAACACTTTTGCCAACCTATGATGTTTTTGATGAACTACGTTATTTCGAGCCTGCACGAGATAATACTCCTGTTTTATGGAATGGTTACAATCTGGGAATAACCATATGTGAGGATATTTGGAATGTTGAAAATGAACGTGTTTATCACACATATGACCGTGATCCCAGTAAAGATCTCAAGGATTTAGGTGCTGAAATCATCATTAATATTTCCGCATCTCCATTTACCCACACCAAAGCTGAGTCCCGAAGAAAGATGCTTCGTCGACATGCCTCTGAATTAAATCTGCCATTTGTCTATTCCAATCAATGTGGGGCAAATACAGACCTTATTTTTGACGGGGATTCCATGTTTGTAAATCCCGGAGGTGATATCGTTTCTGTTGCACCTATGTTCGATGAAGGATCTATTGATGCCACCTTCAACGCCGGACGTTTTATGGCAAATGAGGCGCTTTCAAAAGGTTTACCTACTAAAGATGAGCGCTCATATAGAGCAATCATTAGAGGTATTCGAGACTATTTTGCTAAGTTAAAGCTAGATAGAAAAGCAGTCGTTGGATTGTCAGGTGGTATTGATTCTGCTGTTGTTGCGGCATTAGCTACTGAAGCTCTAGGCTCTGAACATGTTATTGGAATTACCATGCCATCCATGTTTAGCTCGGCCGGAAGCGTAACCGATAGTGAAGAACTCGCTAGGAATTTGGGAATTAAGATACATCAGGTCCCAATCAAAGGAATTTATACGGCCTTTGAGCATGAGCTTAGCGCTCTTTTTGAGGATGATCAATTTGGACTAGCACACGAAAATCTTCAGAGTCGAATAAGAGGTTCCATTATAATGGCTTATTCCAATAAGCATGGCCACCTTATGCTTAATACAGGCAACAAGAGTGAATTGGCTGTGGGATATTGTACCTTATACGGGGACATGAATGGTGCACTTGCTCCCATATCTGATCTTTACAAAACAGAAGTATATTCATTAGCCCATTGGTTAAATGAGAAGTACTTCATGAAAGAAGTGATTCCTCAAAATACGATGCTAAAAGAACCTAGTGCTGAGCTAGCTCCTGGTCAGTTTGATGCGGATTCACTACCCCCTTATCCAATTTTAGATTCAATTTTATATCATTATTTAGAGGAAGCACAAACGGCAAATGATATCATAAAATCTGGATTTGAATCTCTAACAGTACAAAAAGTACTCCGTTTGATTACTCAAAGTGAATTCAAACGCAAGCAGAGTCCACCAGGTTTGCGACTAAGCCCCAAAGCTTTTGGATTTGGAAGAAGAATACCTATCGTTCAAGGATGGAAAGAGTTTTGATATGCATTTTCTGTTCTTTTGAATATGACCTAATTCACTATATTACTCGTCCCTCCCTTCTCATAGAAAAAAACTTCAGTAAATAAGAGACGTATGAGAAAACTCATAGCGGTTCTCGTAGTCGGCCTCATACTACCGTCGGCAGCGCTTAGAGCTCAATCAAATCAACATACTGTTGTCCAGGATTCCATCAAATCCCTCAAAGATTCTGCCCTGATTCCGTCAGAATTTGGTTTGAATCTCAAAGGTTATGACGATTTGGAAAAGGAGAACCTAAATCGACTTGTAGCAATTTATGATCTACATCGAAATGCTCTCATTTCACAAATTGAGGGTGATGTGATTTCAGCTGAAGAATACATCAAGGCCGCTGTCAACAGTACCCAACAGCTACTAGATGAAGTACCCTATATTCAATCCAATCGACGATTTGTTGCTCTTTATCGTACTGTTCTCACGGAGTATCAAGAATTTTATGGAATTACAGAGCCATTAGGTGAAGTTGAAGGGGATATCTTCACGGTTCGTGACGAAATGTTTGGAAGTGATGATGATTTTTTTGGCTCTGAGTATGTTCATATACCCAGAAATTTAGATATCGGCAAAACAGAAGTCCCACTCGTTCAAAATGAAGCCGTTTCTAATTACATGGCTTACTACTGGATCCGCAGACCAGAAACTATGGAAACCTGGTTAAAACGATCGGAATGGTATTTCCCTATGATGCAGCGCATCTTTCAAGAAGAAAAGGTGCCCACCGAGCTAATCTACCTTTCGATGATTGAAAGTGGACTTCAACCCAATGCTGTGAGTAGGGCAAAAGCAGTTGGCCTTTGGCAATTTATGCAGGCAACCGGCGTAATGTATGGTTTGAAAGTGGATAGTTGGGTTGATGAGCGTCGTGATCCTGAAAAATCAACGAGAGCAGCAGCTCGACATCTCAAAGATTTATATAACATTTGGAATGATTGGCATCTCGCTCTTGCCGCATATAATGCGGGTGCCGGAAGAATACGATCTGTTGTAAAAAGAGGTAGTAGAGATGCTGATTTCTGGGCAATAAGTTCTCAACTACCCTCAGAAACACGCAAATATGTGCCTAGTTACATTGCAGCGACAATCATTGCAGGTAATAGAGAACAATTTGGATTTAAAAGTCGATACCGACCTAATGAATCCGGTTTAGAATGGGATACTTTTCCTATTAACGGATCAGTAACTCTAAAAGATCTTGCAAAAGCGATTCAAATCCCTGTTGATTCTCTCAAGTTTTACAATCCGGAATTGATACGAAATGCTACCCCACCAGGTAAAACTCCATATATGCTCAAAATCCCCAAAGGAACTCGATCTCTTTTAGAATACGCATATAATAAAATCCCACCTAGCTCACGCCGATCTGAACTCTCTCACACTGTAACTAAAGGAGAGACCTTAGGAGCTATTGCCAGAAAATATGACACAAGCGTTCGTGAAATAATGGAAGTCAATCCTGGTGTTTCTTCAAGCTTAAAGCCCGGGCAAAACATCAAGATTCCTACAACTATCATCGAGAGTTCGAATGATATATTGACTAGTTCAACTAGCAACTCAGCAGATAATTCCGTCTCAACACCTAATGTTAGAGCGACTAATTCGACCCGAAAAACCTATTCGGTTCGTAAGGGTGATACTCTAGGTAAAATTGCTCAAAGAAATCAGACTACCGTTGCTAATCTTCAACGTTGGAATAATCTAAAGTCGACGAAACTATCTGTCGGACAACGTTTGTATCTGAGTGCTCCAGTGCAATCAACTGACCAATCAAGTCTTTCAATCACATCGACGAACTCAAAAGGATCTGTCACAGATACCACCGAAAAGAGTCAAAATAAAACGCTGCGTTATGTAGTAAAGAAAAACGACAATTTACATACCATCGCTCAGATCCATAACGTTACCGTAGACTCCATCAAAAGAGCAAACAATCTAAATAACAATAGGATAATGCCTGGTCAAGTACTGCTTATTGAACGGTAATACATCAATCAACTGATTTGCGAAAGTTTTTAATTCCCATAGTACTTTTTGTCGGTGTGCTCAGTGCAATTGCTGCTTACAGAGTTACCAATAACGACTTATTCTTTCTGATCAAGAAAAATTTCACACTCTTTAGTGAAGTGTACAATGAAATATCATTGAGATATGTAGATGAGGTCAATCCGGAAATCCTTATGCGACGTGGTTTAAATGCCATGTTGCAAACACTTGATCCTTACACTGTTCTTTTTGATGAGGCTCAAAATCAGCAAATGAGTATCATAACAACGGGTAAATATGCTGGTGTTGGTCTAGATGTTGGAGCTAGAGGTGGACGATTAGTGGTACTTTCGACAGCCGATGGTTATCCAGCCCAAAAACGAGGTATTCGCGCAGGTGATATTATCACTGCTGTCAATGGTTTTGAGGTGATAAACTTATCACCCGAAGAGCTTGAAACGCAATTAATGGGTGAGGCCGGTTCCAAGGTTGTTTTATCCATTCAACGATTTGGCATTGATCAAATCCTGGAATTTGAGCTCATCAGAGAGCGAATTGAAGTCAAAAACATAAGTTATGCCGACCTTTTACCTGGTAATAAGCGCATTGCTTATGTGGCCATCGCTCGATTTGGCCAAGGCACCTCCGTTGAATTACGCAGTGCTATTGAAGAGATGCTGAAAGAGGGGCCTTTAGATGGATTTATTCTTGATCTGCGAAATAATCCAGGGGGCTTACTCGATGAAGGGGTGAAAACCATCAACAAGTTTATTGGACCAGGTGTTGAGGTCGTTAGAACCCAAGGACGTACTCCGGATACTCGATTTACGTATGCAACAGAGGAACCAGCTCTATTATCGGAAGTGCCTCTAGTCATCCTTCAAGATGAAGGCAGCGCTTCCTCCTCTGAAATTGTTGCTGGGGCCATACAAGATTTAGATCGTGGTGTTATAATCGGCTCCCAAAGTTTCGGCAAAGGACTCGTACAAATCATACGTCCCCTTTCCTACGATATAAGTATGAAGATTACGGTATCTAAATATTTTATCCCCAGTGGTCGAAGTATTCAATCCACGAACTATGCAAGCGATACAAAGCAGCAGAGTTCAGCTATTAAAGTAGCTGATTCACTAAAGGTACCATTCAAAACAAACAGTGGACGAAAGGTATATGATGGTACGGGTATTCAACCTGACATAGAGATGAAATTACCTATTCCATCGATGATTGAAACAGCATTACTTCAAAATAATAAGTACTTTACATACGCTACTCAAACGGCCGGAAAGAATAAAGCAGATGCAAGTACACCACTTTCAGATCAAATATTTGATGACTTTGTGAGCTGGCTCAAGCGTGATGGGTTCGACTTTTCAACCCAAAGTGAACAACTCATCTCCGACCTTGAAGGAAATTTATCACAAGTAGGTTTGTCGAACGGGGCATCTTCTCAGATCAAAGCTTTGCGTAGTTTAGTTCAAAACAAAAAAGATGCTGATTTACGAGTATACAAAGCTTCTATAAAACAAGAACTTCATATAGAGTTGGCATCTCGCGACGGCGGATCCAAAGAAAAGTTTAAGGTAAGGCTTTTGTATGACCCGGTTTTGAAGAGGGCAGTTGATGTACTCAATGATCAAGCAAGATATACATCCATTTTACGGCCAAATCCCTGATGATTAGCTCATTTAAAGCAGATCTTCATATGCACACGAGTTGTTCTGATGGTAAGTATACGCCAACAGAGCTGGTACATAAAGCAAAGAGTTACGGTCTGTCTTGTATATCAATTACCGATCATGATACCATGTCGGGTATCGAGGAAGCTCAACTAGCTGCTTCTGGTCTAGATATCGAAATTATACCTGGAGTTGAAATTAGCTCGAGTTTTAATGGTTTAGAAACCCACATACTTTGCTATGGCATAGACAAAGACAACAAAGTGTGGAAATCTATCTTAGAATCTCAGCGCTCCTTGCGAAAAGAACGGGCAACTGAGATGATAAATCGCCTTAACGAGATAGGATGTTCTATATCACTAGAGGATCTAGTTCGATTTACAACTCTTGATGTTGTAACTCGTCCTCATATTGCGCAAGTACTTGTTCAGAGAGGCCATGCTACTGATACCAGGGATGCGTTCAGTCGTTTGATTGGGAATGATTGCCCGGCTTATGTTCCCATGAAGCTCATCGATGTATTTGAATTGTTGGATACCACTCATCAAATGGGAGGTCTAACGGTTTTAGCTCATCCAGGTACCTACTATAGCACTGATCAAATTTTAACACTCATCCGATCTGGACTGGATGGGATAGAGTACCTTCACCCTTCACATAACTACTTTTTACAACAAAAATACAGGGAATTAGCCCAAGAGTATGATCTACTGGCAACAGCTGGTAGTGATTTTCATGGTTTCCGATTCCAGGATTATAGTTACTTCGGTCGTATTTATGTCGGTTTAGATACTATTTCTGATCTTAAAAAGCGTACTCAGACAATAAAGTCTGCATTTCTCGCTATTGAGTCGTAATTTACCTTTTATGGCAGATTTTACGCTAAAGCCCTCCGCCGGTCTACAAGTGAATGAAGGAACCCGAGTTGCAATCATTGTTTCTCGGTGGAATGATCATATAACGAATCAGCTTCTCAATGGTGCCCAAGAAGCGTGCATTCGTATGGGGCTTTTATCTGACCACATCGATATCGTATGGTGTCCAGGAGCATTTGAACTTCCGCTTACAGCGAAAGTGCTCTTGAAAACAGGGAGATATGATGGTATTATCGCACTTGGTGCCATCATTCGGGGTTCAACCCCACATTTCGAATATGTTTCCAAGGCCGCTACTGATGGGATTTTACAGGTAATGCTAGAATTCAGTTTACCTATATCATTTGGTGTCCTAACCGTTGAAAATGAAGAACAAGCAATAGAGCGTGCCAGTATTCATCGGGGGAATAAAGGTGGAGAGGCAGCGATCACACTCTTTGAAATGATCGCTCTTCAAACTAAAACTTTGGAGATCCGATAGAATGCAAGCAGTGAAGCCTCTTGTTGCTCAACCACATCAGAGTACTGACCCAGTAATTTTGGATAAAGTTCCTACCCATGTAGCCATTATTATGGACGGCAATGGGAGATGGGCCAACAAGCGTGGTGGGGTCCGGATTATGGGACACAAAGCGGGTGTTGATTCTGTGCGAGAGGTCACCGAAACCTGTGCTGAAATAGGTGTTAAATATTTGACACTGTACGCTTTTTCAACCGAAAATTGGAACCGTCCCAAAACGGAAGTAAATGCTCTGATGCGTCTATTAATTCGGGCGCTCAAAAATGAAACTTCTCGTTTAAACAAAAATAACATCCGACTTCTTGCGATTGGCCAAATCGATCGCCTTCCTGATGATATCCGTTCTGAACTCAAAGAAGCCATTGAAAGTACAAAAAACAACGATCGAATGATGTTGTGTTTGGCCCTGAGTTATTCGGGTCGATGGGACATCACCGAGGCTATGAAAAAAGTAGCTGAAAAAGTAAAATCTGGTGAGATTGAGCCATGTGATATTACAGACTCTCACATCAGTTCAAATTTATCGACAGCAAACATCCCAGATCCAGACTTAATCATCAGAACAAGCGGAGAGTACCGAATAAGTAATTTTCTATTATGGCAACTCGCTTATTCCGAACTCGTTATAACCGATACCTATTGGCCTGATTTTCGAAGATCTGATATTTTAAAAGCCATTGAGTCGTATCAAAGACGAGAACGACGATTTGGAAAAACATCCGAACAAATTCAGCATTCATCATGATGCTGCCATGTGTAATAATACCAAGCAACCAGCGTTAATCCCGGCGTGCTAAAAAAAAGCTTTATCATCCCTTTTGCTCTATCAACACTCATGATGTTGAGTGTTGCCACTAGCTCACTCGCTCAGGTCGTTGTAAGCGATACTACCCGTTTATCACTTCGTGATCCCAAATCTTCTGAGCCTGAATTGTTAAACCTTCTGGGTATAACAGTGCGAGGTCAGCAATACACGAATGAACCTTTCATCATAGCGTCAACGGGTCTCCAGGTGGGAGAACAAATCCTTGTACCTGGTTCATCCATATCAAATGCCTTGAAACGCCTTTATCGAACAGGGCTCTACTCAGATGTTCTCATTATTGAAGGCGAACGTACCAGTGAGGGAATCTATCTGATCATCGAAGTGAAAGAGCAACCCAGACTAGATTCATTTGAAATTAGAGGCATAAAGAAGTCAGCGCGTCGTGAAGTTCGTGAACGAATTCCTCTGTTGACTGGATTTGGTATCACCTCAGCATCAAAAGCGCAGGCAGAAAATGCCATAAAAAGATATTACTCCGAAAAAGGGCATCGAAATACGATTGTAAAAACACAAGTTCAGTTGGCGGATTCAGTACTAAATAGAGCTAAACTCATCTTTGAAATAGAACCTGGCGATCGTCCACAGATAGAACTCATCAATATCGATGGCAACGAATCATTTTCAGATCGTTTGATTCGTAAGAAGATGAAGGAAGTTAAACAAAACACCTTCTACCGACTTACACGTCAAGTTTTCAAAAAAGATAAATATGAGGAGGCCAAGACAAACTTGATCACCTTTTATCAATCCAAAGGATACAAAGACGTTGAGATTCTGAGCGATTCAGTCTATGTCAAAAAGTTTGGCAAAAAAGAGGGCCTTCAAATTGACCTCAAGATTCAAGAGGGAACAAAATATTTTGTAAGAAATATCAACTGGGATGGGAACACCATTTATACCGATGAACGCTTAACACAGTCATTAGGATTCAAAAAGGGTGATGTTTTCAATCAGACGATGTACAATGAAAACCTGAGCTCTAACAAAGAAAATACTGACATTAATGCATTGTATAATGATATCGGCTACCTTTTTTTCCAATTGGAGAGATCGGTTGATGTCGTTGGTAAAGATTCCGTAGACTTAAACTTCTTTATCATCGAAGATGAAATCTTCAACATCGGTAAAGTGGAAATCAAGGGAAATACCCGAACCCACGATAATGTAATCCGTCGTGAGTTACGTACCTATCCGGGTGAGATTTACAGTCGCCAGGCCATCATTCGTTCGATTCGACAGCTTCAGACACTAAGTTACTTTGTGCCAGAAAAAATGGATCCTAATTTGGTTCCTGATTATGAAGCAAAAACGGTTGATATTACCTATGGCCTTGAAGAGACTTCCGGCACCGACAACTTTGAATTATCGGGTGGTTTTGGGGGGCGTGGAATTGGGATGATCCTATCGGCTAGGGTGAATTTCAATAACTTCTCGATTCAAAATGCATTTAATCGCGATTCCTATTCCATTTTACCAACCGGGGATGGCCAAAAGCTCTCTTTAGGCATCCAAGTAACCGGTCGCGGTTACCAGAATTATGATCTTGGTTTCTCCGAGCCTTGGTTTAATGGAAAACCTACCTCGGTGGGTTTCAATACTTCGTATAGTTTGTATAATACCTCAACCTTTAACTACGAGTTATTTTCAAGCTCTGTTTCATTAGGTCGCCGCTTAATTTGGCCCGATGATTATTTCCAAAACTCTAATTCCATCGTTATTCAAAAATATAATGTGGATGATCAGGAAGGGCAGTTTTTTGGGGCTAGTGGTAATACGTTCTTGCTCATTTTTAGATCCATATTGGAAAGAAACTCTCTCGATAATTTTATTTCTCCTAATTCAGGTTCTAAGTTTACATTGCAAGGCGAAGTAGCACCACCATTATTCACTTTCTCGCAATACTACAAAATTAAAGCCAACTTCCATTACCATATCCCTATTGTTGGTAAACTAGTGATGTCCTATGGACTTGAATGGGGACATTTGGGCTGGCTAGG
>Ga0169931_10006285_pt1 | contig 17991 bp, 16 predicted proteins | sample Kivu_15m_20L_FD_129675 | JGI IMG/M metagenome (GOLD analysis project Ga0169931, IMG submission 129675) | Freshwater microbial communities from Lake Kivu, Western Province, Rwanda to study Microbial Dark Matter (Phase II) - Kivu_15m_20L... | ecosystem: Environmental > Aquatic > Freshwater > Lake... | reverse complement strand
GATTGAAATAGATCAAGTTGAAATAGAGAAATCTGAAAGTCAGATAGCTATCATAACAGAGGAAATTCATAAAATATTTCCTAAATATTCAAAGCTAAAAGAGATTCTTTACAGGAATAACCTTGTAAAGAAAAAAGTCAATAAGTAATTAATGAACATTTTAGATATATTACACACTTTATAAATTAATTTTCCTTAAATATCAGTACATTTAACTATTGCCACAATTATACAAATAAATATTTTTTATACTTTATAATTATTCTAATTGAGATGGAATCTGTTCTTTTGTTGATAAAAGAAGACACAAAATCAAATACTTCAAAGAGAATCATGAAAATTGATATTATTCTTGACAAACTTGATATGAGAAGTTATCATCCTATGCCAGATCAGACTTTAAGTGATATTTTAAATCCTGCAGAATATAAGTTTGAATACTTGATCATAAACATAGAGTATGATGATATTAAGAGTGTGCTATTGAAATGTAAGTCTCTCTACCCTAATATGGGAATACTTTTATTATACGACAAGCACACGGAAAACTATGAAAAGAATTTGAATGAATTATCTTCTACTTACGGTATCAAAAATTCTCTTGAGAAAAATAATATATCATTAAACACTCTTCCTGAAGTTTTGAAACAAATTAAGACACAGACACTTGTTCAAAACAATCATACGTCAGAAGAAAAATATGTTTTTATGCAAAATATTAACTCTGGAGCACATGGCGTCGTCGATTTGGTTTTCTGTTCTGACACTAAAAAATATCTAGCCAGGAAAAAGATAAAATTGGAGGGAATGTCTAAAAGAGAAAGAAATAAAGTCAAAGAAGAAGAAAATAGAATGAAAGAAATCAAAGTTCCTACTGTTATTGATTTTATCGATAGTGCTGTAGATAATGACTATAGATACATCTATATGGAATATTGTGATGCAGGTAGCTTGGAACAATTCAAAAACGATCATAAGTTGAAAGGTAAGAATATACCAAGTGATCTTGTCCTCGATTGGATGATTGAAATTTTAATTGCTTTATTCGTCTTAAATAAACATTCTATCATTCACAGAGACATTAAGGCTGAGAATATCCTTTTGAAAAAGGAAGTAGTGGATAACAAAGAATATTTAGTTGCCAAATTAATTGACCTGGGTATTTCACGCCAAATGATGGAAGGATTAGATTTTACTCTTTGTGGTACCCCTTTTTATTTATGCCCCGAAATCGCTACAGGATTAACAAGATATGATTTTAATGTAGATATTTGGTCTCTTGGAGTTGTGATGTATGAAATGCTTACTCTGAAAAAACCTTTTGGAGACCCTTCTGAGGAGGCGCATAAAGATGCAGGAGTATCTGAATTGTATCTGGCTATTAGAAATGATAATTACCCTAACATTCCTTCGGAGGTTCCCCCAAAATTCCATTTTTTAATACGACAAATGTTAAGGAAAAATCCCAACCGAAGATTTGGTCTAACTGATTTGTTTAGGTTAGATTTTGTATATAATAGATTTATGCAATTGATTAATATTCTCGATTGGAAAGATAAAATACCATTTGTAGATGAATTAATAAATTTATCTAAGATGAAAGTAGGATTCTATAAATTGATAAGCTTAATAGATGATGAGGATTTTAAAATATTGAAAGATACTCAAATTATCTTAGAGAATGTAAATTACACTCCCTATAAAAAATCATTCTTTGCCTTCGCTATCAATAACACTATTTTAGGCAAAGATTTATTAGATTGCTATGAAATTGTGAGAGGAGAATTGAATTCACATTTATCAATAGAAGAATTGTTCAGATTGCTTTTTTCTAAAGAAATTTTAATTCCAGTTTCACATCCTTCTTCAGATATTAATACATGCCTCGAGAATCTACAAAATTCTTCTTCTTCTTCAAACTATTATAAATTTTCAGTAAACAGTATAGAAAAAGACATCGATAATCCATTTATAATAAAATATCTTAAAGACAAGCATCATTACAACTTAGTAGATTTGTCACAACATGTTTTAGACATTGGAAAAAATTTAATAAAAGAGTTAAATAAGTCTATAGAATCACCTCAAGATTTGATAATTAACAAAAACTATTACGAATTTATTATCACATTAGGCTTTTTTCAGAATTTCTCTGTTTTAGAATTATCATATAATGACGATGACAAGACTAGATTGGTATTTTTATTGAATTTATATCAAATCATGATCATACATGCAACATTCAAGGTATTTATAGGTGTTAATATTCCAACAAAAGAAGAGTTTGTAAAGTATTCATTCCGTGATTTAACTATTAACAACATGGAATTAAAGCATGTAGTTTTCAGAAATAATAAAAAACCTGCTAATTATTTTTTCCGTCTTGTATATGAAAAGGACCCAAAGACAGAAATTCTACCAAACTTTTCAGATGTTAGGCCTTATTTGATAATGCCTGATATAAATTTAAATTTCTGCAATGATCTGATAAATTATAAAGCCTTCTACTTTAAGAATTTCAACATGATTAAACCAATTGATTTTCAATTAGATATGCTTACCATAAAGTTTATATCTTATTATATAAATTGCTACGATGGTGTAATTGAAATCCCTTCATTCATAAAAAGTTATATAAGTGATTTTGGAATCGGGGATACCCCAGAAAGGCCAGAAGGTTTTCTTAAATTGATATCCACATATTATAACAAAAATAAAGAAGAGGGTGTTTCTTTTTATAAAATTGATGAAAAAACTAAAGAGCAAGAAAATTTAGAAATTTTCTCTAATTTCACTTTACTTTTGAAAAAATTGAAAAATTTTATTATTGAATATTATTAATATCCTTAGGATGAATATTACTATGAATTTGTTAAAATTTATAAATTCGTTTTTTTTTATTTTTGTAATTTTATTATAAAATAAATATATAATGCTATATTTTAATGTTGGCTGATGAAAAATTCGTAGAACTATTCGTACATTTAATATGTGGCGGAGTAGGAGGAGGTTTTGCTACTATTTTCAGTTACCCATTTACGAACCTCCGTTTAAGAAGAATCTCAGAGTAAAAATTTTTTAAAATTATCTCAAAGAGATCTTAAAATATTCAATCAAGATCAAGAAATAAAAAGCGACATCGAACAAATGCAAATTCAAAATAAAAAACAAATAATTGAGAAATTAATTGAAAAAGTAGACATAATAAAATACGCTTTAGATACAGTTCATAAACAGGGTTACTCAAGTTTATATAGTGGAATAATTTCTTCTATTTTCGGGTCGGTGGTGCAAAATGGAACTTACTTTTTTATGACTAAATTAACAATATATGTATTAGATTATTTGAAAATTAAAATACACCCTCTAGTACAGTCAATGTTGATAAACTTCATAGCTGCTGTTTTTACAGCTACCATAACTAACCCTATATGGGTTTTAAATGCACGTATGGCGAAGAAAAATATTTATGTAAAATATTTTATAGAAATTGTTAATTAACAGGAAAGAGATTTAGGAAATATTGACATGATCAAAAAAATTATAAGTGAAGAAGGGTTTTCAGGATTTTTAAAAGGGATTGTTCCTTCTTTGATTTTGACACTAGTTCCGGTTATTCAATTTACATTATATGAGTTATTCAAAAAAAGTATGAGTGATACGAAAGGAAATATTTCAAATAAAAATGTTGTTCTAATCAGCTTCTTTTCGAAATTTATTTCTATCGTTTTAATTTATCCTTTGATGACACTAAAAACTTTATATCAATCAAATTCTAGTCTAACTAATAAAGAGATTATTGACATCATAAACAAAGTTTTCAAGGAAGAAGGGATCATCGGATTTTATAAAGGAGTCGGTTCCAAAGTTTTGGGATCAGTTTTGAATAATATGATTCTAATGTTGACTTATGAAAGATTGCAAAATATTGTCAGGTTGATTTTGATTAGATTGATTATAGGAAAATCATCCTCAAAAATTCTAGTTTAGTTTAATTATGGGATTTAATATGCTTTCAAAAATTTTTATAGAATATTATTCATAGAAATAAATAATAGCAAATATTTAATTTTATAATAAGATTCTAATCAATAGTTTTTTATATTATACTAATTTTAATTCTTATATAAATTGTTTTAATTTTAATAAATAACTTAATGAGCGAGGAAAAAGTTAAGTCAATTAATAATTTTGAGCAAAGATATCAAGTATAACTTAATATTTAATCAATTTATTAACTCCTTTAGACAAAATTTGATAAGGAAACTTTCAAAGCAGGGCCAGTGGATGAATCTAATCGTAGATGTCAGGATATAATTTGCTGCCTGATGTTTGTAGCGTTTTTAATCGGCATGATAATTGTTACTATTTTAGGATTTTCCCAAGGTAACCCCCAGCTCGTCCTGTATCCTTATGACGAAGACGGAAGACAGTGCGGGTTGAACGATTTAGAGACATACAAATATCTTTACTTCTACAAAGCGGCAGAAAATTTTAAAGAAATTAAAACAAGTAACATCATTCAAGGAGTATGCGTTTCTGAATGCCCTAAGGAAAACACAAATACTCTAAAATGTAAGCCAACCAAATCAAATCCAGACTGTTCAGTTTCAGACATAAATTTTTATATCTCAATCGGATGTAATTATTAAACTTTGATAATCTTTTTATAGTTTTGCAAAGATTTTGTGTCCCTGATCCAGGAATCAATTACGAACCCTACGATGTAAACGATAAAGTGGTTGTAAATGGAAAAACTTATGTTGCTGTAAATCCAGATAATCAAGCTGCAGCAGAGAGTTTGATTAGTTTAAAGATAATAAACACCGACAAATTGATTTCTTGGATTAGTGATTTGGCAACCACATGGCCTATAATCTTAGCTAGCATAGGATTTTCTTTCATTATTATATTTATCTACATGTTATTTGTAAGATGTTGCGCAGAGGTTATTGCCTATATAACAATTATATTAATCTTGGCAGCTCTAGCTGGATTAGGTTATGTTTTCCAAGCCAGAGCTTATTATTATAATTCTATCAATGACGATAATTATGAACTGACGATGAAAGTTTTATGTGGTCTTTGCTATTCTTTAGCTGGTATATGGTTGCTTGTTGTACTCTTCTTGTGTAATAGAATTAGACTTGCAATTGCTTTGATTAAAACAGTAGCCGAGTATTTACAAGATACATGCACTGTCTTTATTGTTCCTTTTATTTTTTATGTAATTACTGGATGTTTTTACGCCTACTGGGTTGCTTTGAGTATTTATTTGTATTCTTCTGGTGAAGTAGATACTACAGATGGTACTTTCTTACCTAATGTGATTTGGACTTCTACTACTCGTTATGCATGGTGGTATAATTTATTTGCGCTATTCTATATTAATGCTTTCATTAATGCTTATAACACGTTTGTATTGGCAAGCTCGGCATGTATTTGGTATTGGAAGCCAACTAAAGATACTCCAGAAAGTCCAGTTTTTAAGAGTTTTTTCAGAGCAGGAAGATATCACTTAGGATCATTAGCATTTGGATCTTTGATTGTAGCTATAGTTAGATTTATGATAGCTATTTTAGAGTATATTAAAAAGAAGGTTGATTCAAACGCTGTTGGAAATAAGGTTGCTAGAATTTATAAATGTTTATTAACTTGCTGTCAATGCTGCCTTAACTGTTGTGCTAGATGTATTGAACACATTAACAAGCATGCATACATTCAGGTATTTTTAGACTTTTATTTATATTAGATTGCACTTAAAGGAGACAGTTTTTGCACCTCAGCTATCGAAGGATTTGGGCTTGTCTTCCGTAATTTAGGCAGATTCAGCATGCTTTATCTGATAGGAGGATTATTCAACCTGCTAGGAATACTCTTTGTTTCTTCATCAACTGGTTTGATAGGCTATCTTTTGATCACCAGAATTGAACATTTCGACAGTAAATTGCATTCTCCAGTTATTCCTGTTGTTGTAAGAATTATAATATAAATTTAAAGGTTATGATCTTCATTGGTTTCATTGTGGGTGCGATTTCTATGGGTGTTTATGGAACTTCAGGAGATGCCATGATGCACTGCTTTTTACTAGACGAAGAAGTAAATGATGTTCCTAGACAACAGCATCCTGCTTTACAATCATTCTTAAATGAAGAAAGAGGGGAGAAAAAAAAATAAATTAAATTATTTTAATTTTTCAAAATATTTAAAAATATTTAATTTTATATATCATTTAAATGGTAAAGTCATTTGACAGAGGTAGTTCAGGACAAAGAGGAGGAAGAGGAAACGCAAGAGGAGGCCGTGGTGGCTTCGGCGGAGGCAGAGGTGGCCGTGGAGGTTTTCAAAGAAACAACTGGAGTGAGCCCCCTAGCCAAGTTATTGAAGTAGGTTATGTTATGCATCCATGCGAAGAATATCTTGTCATTAAACACACATTACCTGATAGAGTACCAATATTTGGAAGACCCGTATACTTGGAAAATAAAAATAAAATTGGATTGATTGATGACGTCTTCGGACCTATTAATGAATTTGTAGAAATAATTATTTAAATATATCTTAGATGTTCTCAATGAAATGCGATGAAGGTGTTCAACCCACTAGTTTTAAATCAAAGCAAAAAGTAATATTGATTATTTTATTATGAATTAGATTTTCATGGACCCAAGTCACTTTATTTCATTCGATCGCTTTTTACCTAAGCCTAAAGGAGAAAAGCAAAGAGGTGCTCCAGGAGGAAGCAGAGGAGGCCGTGGTGGCTTCAGAGGAGGAGCTCCTAGAGGTGGAAATCGTGGAGGAAGCTTCGGCGCTAACAGAGGAGGCAATTTTGGTAATAGAGGCGGAGGCTTCAGAGGTGGCTTCGGAGGAAACCGTGGTGGAAGTTTCAGAGGTGGAAGAAGCTAATAAATAAATTTAAAATTATAAAATATTATTTTATAAAAGAAAGGGATTTTATTTAATTTAACATTTAAGAATTAAAGAAATTTTTTTAAACGCATGTTAGAAATTATTTATTTATTTCATTCTAATTAACATAAAATCATTCATATAAATTTAATAACCCATCAATAATTTAATTTTTATTTATTAATATTATTACTATAGCGTGAACTAAAAAATTATAATGAAACAGAATCAGTTTCATTGACATATGAAAAACAAGGTAATTTCTGATTCAAATTTATGGTATGATATGAAAAACTTTGTAAAATGTCAATTTATACAATTTAAACCTTGGTCCAAATTTTAATTAAATTTGGATATATAATAAAATTGAAGATTTTTTAATAATTGAACACAATGAATGACAAGGAGAATGACTTGGTCCAATTTTATTTCAGCATTTTGATGAAAGAAAAACATAAGTCCCATGCTGTAAAAGAAACTTTAGAACTTATAAACCATAATGAAATAATCGATGACAATATGAAAATAATAGTCGACGCTAATGGTCTGATTAACGAATACAATTTTTCACAGGAGTTATTAAAGATTCCTCAACAGGAATCATCAACCTCAGAAGATCTGAAAAGTGATATAAAATCCAAAAGTAAATCAAGACTAAGTTACAATAGTAATTATAAAACGCAAAAGTCTTTTATCTGTGCGTTTGAAAATTGTGGAAAAAGATTTGATTACAAATGGATACTGGATCGACACATAAATTCACATTTTTGTTTCAAACTCCACAAATGTGAATATGCAGGTTGCGAAAAGGCTTACAAATCCAGAGAAAATCTTAATCTGCACATCCGTAATAAACATCTTGGAGAGAAGCCTTATCAGTGTAGATATTGTATCTCACGCTTTTCTCACAGAAATGGTAGAACAAATTTTAATATTATTAATATAATTAGGCAAAACATACCACGAAAGGAAGGTCCACATGAATTTTCTTCCACATAAATGCCCAATAAAAGGATGTAATACTTCCTTTGCAAGTAAGAGTGCTTTAAGTTATCATCTAACAAATCAGCATGAATAAAAAGAAATCCTATATAATTGTTCATTATTTATTGGTTAAATAATTTTAAATTTGGAATTTACTTTTGTATTAAATATTTTTATTTTATACTTTTTATTTCATCATTTTAATTAAAGAAATGAAATAATTTTAACGTTTGAAATAGATTTAAATTTAAAATTATTTTTATAAAAGATATTCGTATCATTTTTGACTATTTAAAATATATATCTATTTAATGTCATATTTTAGATTTTCCTTGTGGATTAAATGACAAGTATTTTCGATTTTATCAAGCATAGTAGCAAGATCAAAATTCAGATCATTCAGCTTATCATTAACATCTTGTCTTTTTCTGAAATTGACTGTTGAATTAATTCTATTAATTTTGGCATAGATGTAATTGTTAATAACCATATCAGCTACCTCACGTTCCACTTCATTTTTGTCAATTCCTATCATAGCAGACATTCTATCCAATCTGATTTGTGAAAAATATTTTCCAAATATCATAACATTATGTTGGATCCAGTATTTGCGGAACAGTAGGAAATGTTTTTCTGCAAAAGGATTGTTTACTTCATCTTTCACAAAAATTGGGTAACTAAGGTATTGTCCGAGGAAATTATCATCTATGTATACAAAATCATCAGAAAGCCTTTTTTTAACAACAGAGAGCATTTCTGGATTTTCTTCGAGATCCTTTTTATAAAACAAATTCAGCTCATTGAACATGTTTTTAGTTTCCAGCTCAGGGGGGCAGATAGAAAGAAAAATCACGTAATTTACGAATAGTGCCTTTTTATTTTGTGCATTAAGAAGATCTATGTAAGTTTTGGCAGACGAGTCTTTAGAATCAGTCATAAGATTACATTTCCCTTCGATTTCTTTGTAGAAGTCGTATAGGATCTTGTAGCATTTACTGACGTCGATGAATTTATCTTCGTGAATATAGTATCTTATCATCAATTCATAAAATTCTACTTTTAATTTATGAAGGCCTTCATCGTTTAAATGTTTTCTGTTGATTTTGTTGCTGACTATTAAAGTTCTGACATAATCTTCTTTTTGTAATAAAATTCTCATTTGGAAAAGAATATAATCAACCTTGTAGAATCTATCTAACGATCCGAAAGTTTCGATTTGAATGTCTTGAATCAATTTGGCAGCTTCTTCGATGTCACGTCTTGCCAAATAAATTTCAGTAAGTCTTCTCACTGCCACTGAGTATTCATGCTCTACGAATATTCTGCCCTCTGTAATTTCTATTAAAATTCTTAAAAGTTTTATTTGCTCATCTTCGTTTAATTTGTAATAAACATCGTTAAGTGAATATTTCACAATAGATAAAACTGATTCTCTTGATTGATTTCTTTTCTTGTTTAAGCTTAAGAGAAGTGCACGTAGAGAATTGTAATCACCTCTGGCAAAAACATATTCCAACTATATTATTATTAATTTTTAAAATTCTATTTTTACGAGTTTAACACATATCTGTGCTCCTTTAAGTGCTTCATTATCCAATCTTGCTTTTTTTTCTTCGTCCATAAGCTTTCTGAACTCTACCTCTTTCATTAATTCATCGTTCATTTTAAATGATTATATTTATTTTCATTTAATTAAGTTATTTTATTTGTAGAATATAAAAAATTTTGATGAATTAATTTTTATTAATTAATTTCGACTCTAAAATTTGTATTTACGTGTTATTAAAAATTTAGGCGTAACAAACCAAATTAAATTATAAAGGTATTAATAATAAATAATATCTAATAAATATCTGTATATATTTACCGATACCTAATTACATTTGAAGCAATTTATATATGAGCATATAGCTTATGAAACATAAAATGGGAAAATTTTTCCTAATTTCATTCTTTAGATCATTACAAAAACTATTCTTTATCTTATAAAAAACATGGAGATGAAAATTTTAATAAGATGCATAATTTTTTATGCCTAAAATATATTAAATATTTATATTATTTTAATCTATTATTCAATAATTTTTATCTTATTCTTTTATTCTAATTGCTCTACAACCTTAGAAATATTTTCTAAATTCTTTGAATTGGAAATCAAAATTTTCGCTTTTTTGTCATAGAACATAAACCTCTTCTCTCCAACTTCGTTCAAATTATTTAAATAAAGGACATGAACGTCAGGTTGAATAAATTCTACTTTTTCCTCTAACAAATTAGCAGTATCAGCAGCGTCATTTTTTTCATTAGTTATGATTCTAACCTTTTTTCCTTTGCATACACCATCCTGAATAAAAACGTTCTCTGCTCTTGAAATTGTTAAACCAACTTTTCGTAAAAATCTGTCGAAGTCCATCTGAACTATTTGAGGGCCAACTGGGACTACTTTGCAATTTTCTTCTGGATCATTAATGAAATTTTTATTTGCTAAAACCGAATTCCAATAAGAATTTGTGTGAGGATTGACCCAGACTTTTGCGAGTGCCCAATTAATATTCACATTAAAATTTGGATTCTCTGATCTGTCGATTTTTCCTTCTCTAGTTATCAAGGTTATTGAAGAAAAATTAAATTTAGTTGGAGGAAATAGCAAATTTTTTTTTAAGTTGCCAAAATTAAATTTTAAAAATTTTGTAATCATTTGTATTTGTATTATTTTAATTAATTACTAATTCTTAATTTAAAAAATTAATAAAATGATTGAAAATGAAGAAAATGAATTCTGTTCTTTTATCGAAGAAAATAATTTCGAAAGCGAAATCGATAATGGAAATCAAAACGAAGACGAAAAAATTATTATATGTGAAGATGACGAAGAAATCACTTGCAGCAATACAGCAATAGATCATATTCAAAATGAATTTAATGAAGCAACAGAGAAGGAATCTCTTTTAGAAACTAAATCAGAATTTGAAATGAAATCTCCCCAGGCTAATTTGTGTGACATAATTTTAGAAAATTTGAATAGAAGGAATAACAATAAACCCACTCGGCAGACTGTAATTAATTCTATCAGCCAATATCCTACTGAGGTCCATTCAGATTTTATTTCTACAAACGGTAAAGTTTTATAATAAGTAATAAATTTTAGATTCGAATGAAAAGTCCTTAATTAATTCGACTTTATTTTCGTCCATGACAACTAGCGAAAAAAGAGTGAATAGATTTAAATCAAATTTTAAAGACAAAAATAGAGAATGTTTTGACAAAGAAGGGAATTTAGAAAACAATAATAATAACCTAGATTCTATAAACACTTCCTCAAATGAAAATTCAAATTTGATTCCGGATGCGCCTATTAAAGCTAAAGTTCCTTTTCTTTTAAATTCACTTGAAGCGATTTACGATATGAATTCAGATAGGAATAAAAAACGACTCGAACAAATAAAAATGAGGAAGACCAAATTAGGTAATGAAATTAAAGATTCCGACAATAAATTCGATAATTTGATGAGGGATAATAAAATAAAAGTAATCACGACTAAAAAATATCAAGAGGAACAAGATGAGATAAATTACGAGGAAAATAAAACTGAAAATATAAATCCATTAGAAGAGCCGAAATTCCCTTTGATGGTAAAGGATGAAAAAGAAAACGAAAACGAAAATGAAAAAGATGAAAATGTAGAAATAGTGGTTTCAGATTTAGAGGGCGAAATAGAAGATAAAATTGTTATAAATAACACAAGGAGCAAATCTTTTATACCTTTGACTAATCACCTTAAAAGCAAAAGCAGTTTTGACCATGATAAAGCAACTCCTTCGTACTTGATGGCCTTAGGTCTAAACGATGATGATGAATCAAATAACATAAATGATGATATAAATTTCTGTATTTCAGAACTTAGCAATCAGAAGGAAAAAGCAAGTAAAAAAAATCCTATCAATAACAAAAATAATTACTTCGTCTCTGATGTAATTGAGGAAGAAACATCAGAAAACAACACAGATAGTGAGATTTTATGCTCAAAGAAAAAATCAGCTTTTCTTTTCCATTCCAAAGGAAGTTCGAAAGACAACATTAGCAATCAAGTAGATAGCCCAACGTTATTATCGGCAAGAAGCTCTAATGCAGCAAAGAGCATAATAAGCAACAATAAAAATATTTATAATATTCATACTAATAACCCATTACCTCATAAATTTTTGAATTTTAATAGAGAATTCAGACACTCTAACAGTGACATACCAGCAGGAAATTACTACAAAGAAAATTTACAAAATATAAATCCTTATCCAGATAATTATTTTAATAATCACGCCACTGCTGTTGAAGGTCATCGTCTACTACAAAAAAAATTCCACAAAAATTCAAAGTCAGAATTTTTCTCGTTCAAGGTTGATGTTCACAAGATCATTGAAGATATCCAAGTTAGAAGAGAGGAAGAAGCAAATAAAAGAAAAGAAATGATGAAACTTAGAAAAAATGTTTTGCTGAATAAGTTCTTGAAATCGAATTCGCATCATAATTTTGCGAAAAATTATAATATTTCTCTTACCTCTATGAATATGTACAAAAAAGACAAAGTTAAAAAATTGAATGTAAAAAGATTATCAATAGGAACACCAGTGGAAGTTTCGAATGATAAAATATTTAAAAAATTAAATCCATCTGAATTGTATAGGTCTCTATATTATGATAAAGATTCAGGTTCGCATCACAAAAAAAAATCAGAAAAGACAGCTGAACTTCTATTGAATTACAACTCGGAATGCAGAGAACAAGAATTTTTACATGATAAAATGTCTTTTAACAGTAGGACCGAAGAAAAAGTCCAAAGAGAAGAAAATTGTGAAGTAGAAATGCAATTCGATGTTGAAGATTTAGATGGAAATAGGTCAATTATTGTAGAAAAGGCCGATGAAAATGTTAACTTTGAATCTGAATTGAATCTGCAATTAGAAAAAAACGACATAAAAGAGGAATACAACGAAGATAATTACATGTTCAATGATCAAGAACAAGATATCCTCTCTCATGACTCACATTCTAAAGAGAATAATACGAAGCCAATTGAAAAGGATAAAAAGTTTTCTTTTGATATGGAAGATTTGAAAACTTATAAACTTGCGCCAAAGAACATTTTCAATACAAATTTTAATAATAACATATTTGCAAGCAATCATCCAAATTTAACATCTGTAAACAAAAATTTAAACAATATTTTCAACAAAGAGAAAGAAAATTCATCATATTTCAAAAACAGCAATTTCCTCAGTTCATTTTTGACAAAAGATGTAAATAAAAGCGGTAGAAGCAACTCGTTAACTTTTCTTCCTCCTTTAAATTACATAGAAAAAAAGAGCACTCCTTTAAAAAGAGAAAATAAATCCAACTCAAATTTGGAAATAGCGAGGGCGTCTATCCTTCAGATAACTCCGCAAAATCCTCAGACATTCACCAGCTCGGATAAACACTATATTTTTAATCATAATCACATAAACAAAAATTTTAATCATACATCTGTAAATTTTATGAATAGCGATTTCAAAGCCAGACAAGTAATTATAAATAGAAAAAATCCATTCATAGTGAATACGATTACAAACGATTTAAAAAACAAATTCGCAACGCATGTAAAATCTTCAAGTGCTTTTTTGTTAAAACCCAATATAACAAAGGAGCTAAGATATGAATCTACTTCATCTTCTAATAATTTTAAAACAGGCCAATCTACTACAGAATCTAATAAGTTTACAAAAGGTCTTACATACAGTGAGCTCCTAAATTCCAGGAAAACTAAAATGTTGATGCATAAAAAAGATCTAAGACAGTTTCTTACCTATTCTGATTCTAAGCCAAAATCGATAGAACTTTCAAAATCTAAAAATTTATTTAACTATTTAATTCAGATAAATTCAAATGGTTCGAGTTTTAATGCCGAGTCGATCAACCCTAAATTTAATTCAGATCATTTAGTTCAGAATATGGTAAAAAGTTCAAATAGATTAGTAATAATAGAAGCTATGAAATCTTTGAGATTTCAAATTTCCTCCTTAGATCATCATAAATTCGCTATCGACAATTTAAACAGAAGTAAGGCAAAATCTTTTTGTCTATTAATTAACAAAGAACATAAATTTCAGAATTTTGTAAGAAGATTTTTTAAACCTTTTTAGAAATTTAAAGGATTGTATGAGATCAATAATGAAAAGAATTATCTTGTTAAATTATATTCACTAAATGGCTATCCTAATCATATCGAAATTAATGAAATTAAACAATTTTATCAATTTAATTCAGAATATAATTCGTTTGACCTCCTCTCTGAGCAGAACAAACTGTCCAGTCACATTCATGGATTTACGATGAAGTTTAGTTTTAAAGATCTATTAAAACAATACAGCTTATTAAAATGAATTTAAAATAACATCTTGTTTTAAATTACGGGAATAAGTTTTAATGTAATAAAAAATTAAATTAAACTAAAGATTTGATAGTTTTTAAAAATTCTTATCTATCTAATTATCTAATTATTTGATCGATTCAGTTAAATAATATTCCTAGTTAGTTTATAATTGTCCACAATCAATAATCCTAACCTCTTCTGTAGGCCTGTCTTGAGCATCTGTGCTTACTGTTTCAACTTCTTTCACCACATCCATTCCGCGTATAACTCTACCAAAAACAACATGTTTTTGATCAAGCCATGGTGTCTCTTTAAAAGTAATGAAAAATTGAGAGCCGTTTGTGTTTGGTCCAGAATTAGCCATTGAGAGAAGTCCATCTGTTGTATGCTTATAGTAGAAATTTTCATCGTCGAATTTTCTTCCATATATTGATGATCCGCCGGTTCCGTTAGCATTTTCGAAATCCCCTCCTTGCATCATAAAGTCTTTGATTACTCTGTGGAAGATTGAATTTTTGTAATGTAATTTTCCTCCTTTCTCACCTGTACAGAGTGCTCTGAAATTTTCTGCTGTTTTTGGAACTTTATCAGCAAATAATTCGAATTCGATTCTTTTAGGGGATGTGTCTTGTCCTATTTGAAGATCGAAAAATACTTTTGGATTATTTGGGTTCACATCCTTTGGTACATCCTTGGGCTTCTCTATCGTTGGCATATCATCATAAACTGGAGCTTTTAAAAAGGACTTAAACATAGATTTTGTCTTTTTTTCTTTTTGTACTTTTTTGTCTTCGATAAGATTTTTAAGGAATGTTACACCTGGGTCATTTTGTGGTACTAATGTCACTAATTTTTTATAATCTTCTTCGGCACTTTCGATTTCTTCTAAATTTGCATTAGCTACTCCACGATAGTAATAGCATTTAGGATTTTCTTTAAGTTTTAATGCCTCGGTAATTTTTTTCCTAGTGTTCTCATATTGCTTAAGATTATTGTAACAGTTGCTCATATTCAATAAAAAGGATAAAGTTAAATCTTTAGATTCTTGTGTTGCTTCTCTAGATGGAAGATTTTCAAGGTAAGAATATCCTTCTTCGAATTTAATTATGGCTTTACTAAAATCTTTTTGTTGGAAAAAGGAAACACCCTCATCTTTTAATTTTTTGGCGATCGCTAATTTCTCTGGTAAATCCAATTCGAATTTTGATTTTGGCTTCTCGTAAAAATCAAGGAGTTCGATTTCAAACACTAAAGTAGAATTTTGAGGAATTCTGTCACCAAATCCTTTCTCCCCATAGGCGTATTTAGGTGCTAAAACAAATTCAGACTTTTCTCCTTTCCTCATAGATTTGACACCTATTTCCCAACCTGAAATAACAGAATTTTTCCCTAATACAAATTTAAATGGTGCTCTGGTTTTGGATGAATCAAAAATATTTCCGTTAGATGCTAGTCTACCTTCATAGTGTACTTCTACTTCCTGTCCTTCTGAAGGCATTTCTCCCTCACCCTCTTTGATTATATATTTCTTTACACCTTCGTCTTGAGTTAAACTGATATAATTTTTTTCTGTTTGCATTTTTATCTTAATATAAATTTAATTGTTAACATGTATTTATCATTTTTTATGAATTTCTAGAAAACTAAAAGAAAATTTTATTTTTTTATAAAATGAGTGGAAATAAAAATAATTTTGATAAAAAATATAATTTTGATTTGACAAATGAGATGAAACCCATTCAAAATAATCATGATGGTTTAAATCTTTCTAAAAATAATGACTTAGATGAAAATCAAACTCACAACTTCGAAGCGAATAAAAACGAATTAAAAAATATGATAAATGAGATAGATCTAAAAGGAGGAAGAGAAAATATGAAAGTTGTGATAGAAGTGCAAAGTGAAGAAGAAACAAAAAAAATCATCGCCGATTCAAAAACATATTCACAGAATTTAAAAAGAAAAGTTAAATTATACTTTAACCTATTTTCATTATATTACCAAAATTTCTACTTAGACTATTTTAATCAATCGAGGAAATCTTCATATATGATCATAGGGTTACCAGTGAGTGTAATTATGTTCTTTTCGACTATTATGCCTAATCATCCTCTATTCGGGATATCCTTAAATATAAGCGTAGTAGCTAGCATAGCGACTTTTATTTATTGCTATAAACAGGACATGGATAGATTAGCTTCAGATAAACATTCAGATTTAGGAAGAAAAATCAGATTGATTAAAAATGAAATAGTCTTATATAATCCTTTAGCGAACCCAGTTATTGTAGAAGATGAAGAAATTCAAAAAAATTATAAATTTTAAATTATCCTCTCTTGAAAGAGACTTTATCTAATATTTTAATATATAAATGATAACTGTAATTCTTATTTTTCTATTTTAAGTATTTTTTTACCAATTCTTCTCTGACAAGAGTGCATGTCTTTAAATATTGTTTATTAGTTATTATCACATCATTGAAGAATAACATTTGAATTGTTCTCCCTAATTTAGGGTTTTTTATGAGTATTGAAGTTGGATGAATTTTGCATAAATTTTTTTCTTTTACAGTTACGAAGTGATTATCTGATGAGTATCTTGCAAGATTAGTGAAATACCCTGTCAACAAACATTTTATAATTAACTCTTCTTTAACGCTAACTTCACTGTTGTTATTTTCTATTTTAGAAATAATTTCTTCCATTCTTAAGTTTTCTTCTTCTTCGTGATCAATATTGCTTATCTTAGCTAAATATCCTTTTAATTGCTTTTTAACGTCATCCGCCTTCCTTAATGCTTTATCATTAAGAAAATTTTCTTTTGCAAAAGTTTGTGCGTTCTCTTTATTTTCTTTCCATTGATTGAATACATTTAATAGAGTAATATGATCTGATGTGGGGTGAATAAATTTCTCTCTTATCTTTTCTACTTTTTCTTTGATAACTGAGGGTGTGTAAAATATATTGTCTGTTTGTAATAGAGACACGATCGTCAATACATCATCTCTTACAGATGTGAATTCCTTTTCTAAAGAGTTAATTAAAATCAAACCCATCAAGGGCTCAACTGGTAACACGCTTAGCTTCCTGCCAATCTCAGTTAGGCTTAAATTTATTCTATTCAAAGCACCGTATGTGACTAAATCTTCATAAGCTTTTGAGTAGTATTCTTTCTCAGGTTTGTCGATGTAATCGAAAATTTCTAAGTCGTCTATTCCAATCGCTTTTAAATCGAGTAATATATTTCTTAAATTAATTCTCATTATTTCCGGTTTGTTAAATTCTTCTAATTCTTCGAATTCTTTCTCTGTGTAAAGTCTAAAACATTTCCCTTTGGATTCTCTCCCTGCTCTTCCTGCTCTCTGAACTGCAGAATTTTTAGATATCTTTGTAATTCTTAAAGTGTCTATTCCATTTTTTGGAATATAATTTCTCATTTTAAAATGACCACAGTCAATCACATATTTTATATTCTTTATTGTAATTGAAGTCTCAGCAATGTTAGTTGCTAGAATGATTTTTCTTTTATCACGTAGCGGGTAAAATACTCTCATCTGTTCTTGATTAGGCAAAGCAGAAAATAAAACAAATACCTCATATTTTTTAGAAATCTTATCCGACTTTTGGTTGAGCAATTCTTGTAAATCTTCAATATCCTCTTGACCAGGTAAAAATACTAAAATATCCCCATT
>Ga0169931_10006284_pt1 | contig 17995 bp, 13 predicted proteins | sample Kivu_15m_20L_FD_129675 | JGI IMG/M metagenome (GOLD analysis project Ga0169931, IMG submission 129675) | Freshwater microbial communities from Lake Kivu, Western Province, Rwanda to study Microbial Dark Matter (Phase II) - Kivu_15m_20L... | ecosystem: Environmental > Aquatic > Freshwater > Lake... | reverse complement strand
TTTCGCAACTGGGGCACCCCAACCGCCGATGCACTCCGCGAGCTTCGTGCTGCCCTGCCCGGGGACATCCCGCTGTCGGCCACGGGCGGCATCCGCTCCGGGCTCGACGTGGCCCAATGCCTCGCCCTTGGTGCGCATATGGTCGGCATCGGCCTGCCCCTGTTTCGCGCCGCCCTTGATTCCGACGCCGCCGTCCATGCGGAGCTCGAGGTTTTCCGCCGGGGCCTCCTGACGGCGATGCTTTGTACCGGCTCACGGACAACCCCTTCTCTTTCCGGGGCATTGCGGAGCTACGAAACGTCTCGAACAATTCCTGCACAGCCCTGAAACGATTGCCACAAGCGCCCTTTCTGACGTACATTTCCGGCCTTGTTTACGCTCGAAACCCCGCTTCCGTCTGGAGTTGCCACCGGACCCATGCCTCCCACAAGCGAACCATCCGTAACGCAACCGAACAAGCCGGCTGATCCAGAGACTCCAGCCAGTGGAACTGCGACACGGGAAGGACCTCCATCGGACGCGCTCGCTACAGGCGGCAGGAACTCCTCGCGACTCCCGAATTTTTATGAACTCCCGATTTCGGAACGTCTTTCGGTTGCCGCGCAGTCAGCTGGCATCGAACGCCGTGATGCAGATGCCCTTGGGCGTTTTGGAGCGCTGACTCCGGAATTGACCGACGTCTTCATCGAAAATGCGATCGGCACGTTTTCCCTGCCGCTCGGCGTTGCCACCAACTTTCGCGTCAACGGACGTGATTTTCTCGTCCCCATGGCCGTCGAAGAAACCAGCGTGCTCGCCGCCGCAAGTCACGGTGCGAAACTCGCACGCGCAGGCGGCGGCTTTACCGTCACCACCACCGAACCGGTGATGACCGGGCAGATCGAACTCGGCGTTGCCGCACATGATCGCGCGGCAGCGGAAGCCGCACTTGCGCTCCACAAAGATCGACTCATCGCCTGGGCCAATCGCGGTCACGACTCCCTTGTCGCCCGCGGTGGCGGAGCCCGCGATCTCGACTGGCGCTGGATCGAGGCCATCGAGAGTCTCGTCGTGCATCTCTACGTCGACACGCGCGAGGCGATGGGCGCCAACATCGTCAACACGATGTGTGAGCGCGTCTCTGGTCTCATGCCGGAACTTTTTCCGTGCTCGATCGGTCTGCGCATTCTGACGAACCTCACGGACCGCAGGCTCGCGCGTGCAGTTTGCCGCATTCCGGTCACCGCCCTCGATACGCCGGAATTTTCCGGGGCGCGTGTCGCTCAGGGAATCGAACGGGCCTGGCTGTTTGCCTGTCACGATCAGCATCGGGCGACGACGAACAACAAGGGCATCATGAACGGCATCGATCCGGTGCTGATCGCAACCGGCAACGACTGGCGTGCAATCGAAGCCGGAGCACATTCCTACGCCGTGCGCAGTGGTCGCTATCAACCAATGGCAAGCTGGCAGCGACTTCCTGCGGGAGACCTCGAGGGCATCCTTGAACTTCCGATGGCAGTTGGCACGGTCGGCGGGGTGACGAAGCTCCACCCGACCGCAGCAGCTGCTCTTCGCCTCATGGGTTCGCCGACTGCGCGCGAACTTGCCGGGATCATCGTCGCAACGGGCCTCGCGCAGAATCTCTCAGCCCTGCGCGCGCTCGCCACCGAAGGAATCCAGCGGGGTCACATGGGACTTCACCGCAAGAACCTCGATCTTCTGCAACGCACGCCGCCAGCTGCCGCCGCGCGACCAAGCGGGGGGCTCGACTCGTGAGCGAGACGCGGACGAACACCGCCATCGAAGTTTCTCTGCCCGGCAAGATCATGCTGGCCGGTGAGTACGCGGTCCTTGCCGGTGGTCATGCGCTGGCCGTGACGATCAACCGCCGCCTTGCGGTTCGAGTTTCGCCGTCACCCGCAACGCAGGATGGTGCGACCGATATTCGCGTCAGCTCAAATCTGTGGACAGCACCAAAGATCCTCACTCGCGCGCAAATTGCAGGCAAAGAGCAAGCTCCCGACGACATGCTGCTTCAGGCGGTTGCCGCGGCGGCCGTTCGTCACCAGATTTGGCCAGAGACTGTGGACGTGCGTTCTGAGCTCGATGTCACCCAAGGCGTTGGCAGCTCATCTGCACTGCGTCTCGGCACTCTGGTCGCGTTTGCAGCCCTACGACGCGGACGTGAGTTGACGTCAACAGAACTCGACGAAGAAATGCGCGCAGCCATCGTGCTGCAGCGCGAGGCTCAGGGCGGCCTTGCCTCTGGCTACGACATCGCAACTCAGGCGCACGGCGGTGTCGTGCTCTTCGTGCCAGACACTTTTTTGGCACGACGATTCTCGAATGACAGTCTCGCGCGCTGCAGCCGCTTCCTGCGAGTGATGATCGGCGGGCGCGGCGCGCCAACGACTGCGGTCATGGCGCGGGCAAAATCGGCGATCGATTCAGCCGAGAAAGGCGAACAGATCAGGCGCACCAGCACAGACTTCATTGCGGCCCTGCACCAACACTTCGAGGGTCCAGCGGCTTCGACAACAGACCTCGGGGAACTCATCTCCACCTGTCGGGATTTTCGTGAGGCACTCGCTGGTCTTCCGGATTTTCCGCGCGAACTGGCGCAGGAGCTGGCGCAATTGCCTGGCTGCGATGCTCCACAACACGAACACGGATTCTCGTGGAAGACGACCGGCGCCGGCGGAGAAGACGCCATACTTCTCATCGGCTCCGACGCGAACACGGCACGTGCGCGTGATGCTCTGCAACGACTTGGTTGGCGCGATGCGGAGTTCGCGTTCGACGACACTGGCCTGAAGACTCAATGGACGCCCGCCTCTGTGCATCGCGCCCATCCAGCGACACCGGCGGAAACATTGAAGAGCGCAGCCCTGCTTGGACCAACGTGCACGGCAACCGTTCCGAGCAACATTGCCTTCCTCAAGTACTGGGGCAAGCTTGACGCAGGCGCACAGTGGCCAGCCAACGACAGCCTGTCGATGACGCTTTCGCAGTCGCGCACCATCACCGCGGCAACGCGGATCGACGCAGCCCTTGACGAAGTGCTTCTCAGCAGCAATCGCCTTGCCAGCTCAGCGCCGTTTGCTCAGCGCGTGACCCAGCATCTGGATCTGATCCGCGCGACCCTCGGCGTCGACGCCAGGTTTTCGATCAACACGCACAACACGTTCCCGGCAGCCTGCGGAATTGCCTCGAGCGCAAGTGGATTTGGGGCACTGACGCTTGCCGCGATCGCCGCCTGCACGGGAGCCGAGAGTCTCGACGACCTGAATATCGCCGGATTTTCTGCAGCTAGACTCGCGGGCATCGCACGAATGGGCAGCGGCAGCGCGTGCCGAAGTTTTCATGGCGGTTTTGTCCGCTGGTCAAAGGGTGATTCGCCTCGTGAGCAGGACATCACCCAAATCGCGCGCGAAACGGACTGGCAGCTGAGCGATCTCATCGTGATCATCTCGGATGCTGAAAAGTCGGTCAGCTCGCGCGGCGGGCATGCTGCTGCGTTCACGTCGCCCTTGATGCTGCCAAGACTTGCGGGAAGCAAGGAACGACTCGCGGCGATGACGACTGCCATCGCGCAACGCGATCTTGCGCGTCTCGGCGAGCTCATCGAACAGGACGCCCTCGACATGCATGCAGTCATGTTGAGCAGCACACCGCCGGCCGCCTACATCGGGCCGGAGACCGCCGATTTTCTGGGCTGGGTGCGCAGACGCCGACAAACCGGCGAGTTGCGCGCGTGGTTCACGCTCGATGCCGGGCCGAATGTCCACCTGCTCTGTGCGGCAGAGGACACCCGCGAAACGCTTGCGTTGATTCGCGCCGAATGGGGACACGCGCTGCGCATCATCGAAGACCACACGGGTGGTGGTCCAACTCTGAGCGTCGCCAGTGATCGTTTCGCAGGCGTCGAGCAGCCCTTGACGAAACCAGTCGCGGGGCTGACCACAGATGCTTGAAACCGACACACAGAAGAGCATCACGACAAAGTCTGGGCCCGTGCTGCCCGGGACTCGCCGTATTGAGACACCTGAACAGACGAGCTCCCCGCAACCGACGCGCGCGGAAGCGTGCGGCAAGGCCATCATCGTCGGCGAGCACGCCGTCGTCTATGGCGCCACCGCGGTCGCGATGCCGGTGCAGTCGATGCACATTCATGTTCAACTCTCGCCAGTCCGCAACTCCCGCGGTCAGGTCGTGTTTGCGGAATCGGGTGAGCGCCCAACCGTTCGCCTCATGCTCGGTCGAAAACGCGCGTCCGAACATCTCACCGCTGTCGTGGAAGATGCTTTTGCGCTGCTCGGCATCAGGCCATTTTCGGTCGACATCGAGGGACACTCTTCGGTGCTGATGGGCGGCGGACTAGGATCCTCGGCGGCTCTTTGCGTCGTGACACTGCGCGCGCTCGCGGCGTCTGTCGGCATCAAACTCGGCGCGGGCGATCTGGCTCTGCTCGCCAACCAGCTCGAGGCGCGCTTTCACGGCAAACCTTCGGGCCTCGACACGGCCGTTGTTGCCCACGAACGCCTCATCGCTTTTCGCAGGGGCACTCCACCCGTAGCTTTTGCTGCCGCGTCACCGAACGGCACGACCGGCGACGGAGCCGGCTGGTCTTTTGCGCTTATCGACAGCGGGATGCGGGCGCCCACGATTGCCATGATCAAACTCGCGGCTCCGTTCTTTGCGGGCAGCGCCGGTGACGCTCGCGTGAAAAGATTCGACACGCATGCGACGACCAGCATGCGTGCGCTTGCGTCAGGTCGAATCGATGATCTCGCAGGAGCGATGTCGGAAGCACAAACACTCTTGTCCGAGGCTGGCGTTGCAACCGCACCGCTCGTCGAGATCTCCGACGAAAGCGTCCGCTGCGGCGCGCTTGCTGCAAAAATCACGGGCGCAGGCGGCGGCGGGTGCGTCCTCGCACTTCTGCATCCGGATCGGGTTGGAGAAACCCTCGCCAGCCTTGAAGCACAGTTCGGGAAGTCGAAGGTTCATGCCATTCATCTTGGGACCTCCGCTTCGAGTCGGGGGCCGGCATGAAGAAGACAACTCAGCGTAAACACATCTCGATTGCCTACAGCCCGGACACTGATGATGCGTTCATGATCGAAGCCCTCCGCTCTGGAGCCATTGCCCAGGACGACTTCGATTTCACGTTTCACATCGGTGACATTCAGGAACTGAACGAGCTCGCACGATCGGGTCGTTTTGACGTCACGGCGATCAGCGTCGCCGCGTGGCCAGCGATTCGCAGCGAATACCAGCTCATGCCACTTGGTGCATCAATCGGTGATGGGTACGGCCCAGCAGTCGTTGTTCATCCCGATGGCCCGATGGGCCGCATGTTTCCCGGCAGCGAGTCAGGCCAGGAGCGCCCAGCTGGTTCCCCGGAACTGATGACCGCCCTGCGCGGCAAAAAAATCGCAGTCCCCGGACTCGCGACCAGCGCCTACTTTGCTGCACGGGTCCTGATCGGAGACTTCGTCCCGGTGGCGACGCCGTTTCTCGAAATCGCGCCGGCCGTGGAGCGCGGCGACGTCGACGCCGGCATTCTGATCCATGAACGCCAGCTGGATGCGGCCGGCCTCAAGCTCGTTTGCGATCTCGGCGCCGCGTGGCAGAAACGCTTTGCTTTGCCTCTTCCGCTGGGCGCCAACGCAATCCGTCGAAGTCTCGGACCAGAAACAATTTCGCGGCTGAACGCACTCTATCGCTCGAGCATCGACTACGGACTCGCCAACCGGTCCGCAACGCTGCAGCGCGCCCTTGCGGCGGCCGTGACCCCTGGGATCGACATGGCGACCGGCGATCGCTACATTTCCATGTACGTCAATGCCGACACCGCGGCCCCTGGTGGACGCGTGTTGCAGGCCATCGAAACGTTCTACGCGGCGGCACTGGCAACCGGTGCAGCCCCCGGGTTCGACGTGAAGGTCGAGCCCGAGTTGTTCTACCTTGATTCGCGAGCCTGAAGGGCAACTGCAGGAGACTTCGACGAATGAAGAACCATCTCGAAACCAATTCGACGCCATCACAAAACGGCGATATCAGCGCGTCCGAAGTCCTCGTCAACTGGGACACGACCGCGACCAGTTTTTCAGTGATCGAGACGAAGATCGCCCGCGGCGAACGACTCACCGAAGCCGACGCATTGTTCTTGTTCGAATCCCCGGATCTTTTTCGCATCGGGCGACTCGCCGATTCCGTCAACCGTCGACGCAACACCAACCGCGTCTTCTACAACATCAACCGCCACATCAACCCGACCAACATCTGCGCCCTGTCCTGTAAATTCTGCGCATTTTCGCGCAAACCAGGCGAGGCCGGCGGATACGCATACGACATCCCCGAGATGGTCACGCGCGCCCGCGAGGCGGTCGCCGCAGGTGCAACCGAGATCCACATGGTTGGCGGCCTGCACCCACGCTGGTCGTTTCGCCACTATCTCGACATGATTGCGGCGATGCACGCTGAGTTTCCCGACGTCCATCTCAAGGCGTTCACGGCCGTTGAACTCGACTGGATGGCCCGTCGCGATCGCCGCACGGTGGCCGAAGTCCTCGCGGATCTCAGGGCCGCCGGACTGGGCTCGTTGCCTGGCGGCGGCGCCGAAATCTTTCACCCGGAAATTCGCGACCAGATCTGCGACACGAAAGTGTCGGCAGACCAGTGGATCGGCACGCACCGACTCGCGCACACGACCGGCATGCGTTCGAACTGTACGATGCTCTACGGTCACATTGAGTCCTTCGCCCACCGGGTCGATCACATGCGACGCCTGCGTGACCTCCAGGACGAGACGAATGGATTCAATGTTTTCATTCCACTTTCATTCCAGCCGTTTCAGAACGAACTCGGCATCTCCAGGTACACGATGGGCTTTGATGATCTCAAGACCATCAGCGTCGCGCGCCTCTACCTCGACAATTTTGCCAACATCAAGGCTTACTGGGTCATGCTCGGGCAGGATATTGCCCAACTCGCCCTCGACTTCGGGGCAAACGACCTGGACGGAACCGTCACCGAGGAAAAGATTTCGCGCATGGCTGGCGGCCGCGCCGGCATGGTGATGACGAGAGACGATCTTGAGGGACTCATCCAGCGTGCCGGCAAAATTCCCGTTGAACGCGACACGCTCTACCGAGAGATCAAACGATCAGCGGCGTCGAGCACCTCTGCTGCATCCAGCGCAAGTCGATCCCTGCTTGAGGACATGAATACAAACCTTGGCGATGCCTCAGGTCCGATCGGCTTTGTGCCGGCGATCCGTCTCACGGACACAGAAATGACGACATCCGGCACTGAGCTGACAGCCGCTGCTCTCGCCGGCGCGCGCGATCGGTATGGCTTCGCGCCACAAACGATCAGTGTGTCCCTGACCCCCGCAGGTGACCTCGAATCGGTTTGCCGGGAAATTGCGCGCGTGTGCGACGAGAATCCGGACCTGACTGCTGCGATCGAAGATCACGGCGCGATCGCCCACTGGCTCGCGAACGAAACAAGAAGCGTCCCCGAAGTTGCTCGCGCTCTTGCAACCGCATGCGTTCGACACGCGACCCTCAGCGTCACTCGATGCGAGGACGAGAGCACTCTGTCAGCCTTCGCCCTGGAACTCGCAAAACACTCCATCGGGCGCACCTGGATGGTGGAACTCTCACAATCTGCGGATGCAACCAATACGCTCCCAGACTGGGCGCGTTACCGGCGCGACCTGCAGGTGGCAAAGAAGCTTGTAACCGAAGCGCGGGAAAAGGGTCGCAAGAGCGTTTGCATCTCGACTGATGCAGCGGCGACGATCACACCGCGTGAGTTTCTCCGTGCCATTGTTGACGCGCGAACGGAGATCTCAGCGACGGGTGCAGTCCTTTCGACAAGTTTCCGCAGCATCCCGACATTGACGGCTACGCTCGGAATCGGCAGTGACGCGACATGCCCACCGCAACTGAAACTCGTTGGACCTGCGATCCATGCTGGTATTGCCGACTTCGGTGCTCTGGCCTCGAAAGATTGCGACTGGCTGCGCCTTGCAGAAGATGTTCGTGGCAGCGGCCGGATTCTTGCGGCCCGGCGTCTGCAGGATGGCGAACAAACGGACCGCGCCGGAGACGATGCTGTATCTCATGGCGCGTCCCTGCGTCCGATTGATTTCGGGGTCTTACGCCATCGACCGACAATTTCTGAAGCACCTGTGTGAAGACATACACCGTTCAGGGCTCAACTCGGCAGAGTACGAACCGATAGCTAATTCGTGGCGCGAAAAGCGTCACGAACGTGTCCTGAGGAGCAGAGCGACAAAGGCTCTCCCGCTAACATATTGAAATGTGGGAGATCCCTCGCTTCGCTCGGGACACGTTTCTGGCGAGAAATGAATTTCGCGCCAGAAACGAGCTACCCCGTTGCGTCGGTCATGGGACTGACGCCGTATACGTCCGTAGCACCCGAGGCAGAGTCGATGGACGCCGCGAGAAAATCCCAGTCCGAGCGCTCCCTTTCTTCAACTCCGGAAGTTGATCCACGAGCTGTGCTGCCGGTCGTGATGAAGCAAGCGATCGCGCACTCCGCTCCGCCGACGTCTTCTGCACGGGAAGTCTCTGCGCCGACTGTATTCAGCAAGAAACCTTCTTTTCTCGTTTGGACGTCTCTCGCAATTCTCGTTGGTTTTGCCTGTGGCAGCGGCCTCACTGCACTCATTCTTGCTGGTGCGATCGACCTCGACCAGGGCATGATGCCGCAAATCATGCGTTGGACGTTCGGCCGCTGAGTTTCATCAGCAACTCGCCCGCGACCGCCGTTCGAACATCTGAACAGAACATCTGAACAGATCCATTTTCCTGCCCAGCCAAGCGCTGGCCGTGACCGCGGATATCTTTCTTGGGCCTTCTGATCAAACTCCTCGACACCCTGACGCCATATGGCACGCACAGCTATCTGGCGATGTTTGCCATTCTGATCGCCTGTGGCTTCGGCTTTCCCATGCCGGAAGACATCATCCTGATAACGGGCGGCATTCTTGCGGCACGCGGCGTCACTGATCTCATGACCACGCACGTTGTCTGCTTTGCCGGCGTGATCATCGGCGACTGCGTCGTCTATTGGATCGGGCGAAAGTTCGGACCAACGGTCAAATCGAAGAGTGTGTTCAAGAAAATTTTCACACCGGAGCGCGATGCAAAAGTCGCCGCGATCTTTCGTCGCTACGGCGACAAAGTGATCTTCATGGCGCGTTTCATGCCTGGTCTGCGCATGCCGGTCTTTCTCACGGCCGGAACATGGCAAGTGCCGCCCTGGAAATTTCTGGCGCTCGATGGCAGCGCCGCCCTCATTTCAGTGCCGATCTGGATCCTGATCGGGCATGCGTTTGGTTCGAACCTTGAGGAGCTCGAGAGTTTTCTTTCGCGATTCCAGGTCGGATTCTACGCGGTGCTTGCCTTGATTATCGCCATCCTCGTTGTGTTCGCCGTGCGCCGACAGCGCAAATCAAACACCTAGCGGGGAGCCGTTTTCAAGGCACCTGCGGCGCATCCTCAGCTTCAGCCGAGGAATCCCCCGACCGAACTTCATCCTCCCGATGGCGTGGTGCTCCCTTGTAGATGTCCGTGCGAAGAAACTCGCGTTCTGACTCCAGCTCATCCTCGAATACGCGACGCCACCAGACCCGCTGCTCCGGGTCCCACCGATAACCACGCCCGCGCAGGAGATCCTTGACCTCAAAAGGAGCACCGGTCGCCAGCACAGAAAACTCCCGCATCCAGCTTCGCGCGGTCAGCTCCGCGAGATAGGGAGAGATCAATCGAAAGGTCGTCGCACAGTCGAACAGCGCACGATGCGCGAACGGATTGACGAAGCCGTGATCAGCGGCGAGATAGTTCAGGGCGCGCGTTCGGAAACCATGGGCTCGCCAGTTGATGTGTCGCGAAGAACACGCCCAATGGAGATTCAAGTCGCGCAGTTCTGGCCGCTGCGCAAGAAAGCCGCGATCAAAATCGGCATTGTGTGCCACAACCATGGAAGCCCGGGAAAGCATTGACCTGACCGTAAGCCAATCGATCTGACGCGCGCGCAGCACATCATCCGAAAGCCCCGTGAGCTTCTGGATCACCTCGGGCAATGGCATCCCGGGATCCTCGAGGCCGCTGTAGGTTCCCGTCATGACCGGCAGAGCGCTGCCAGTCGCGACAAATTCAACAAGGCCAATCTCTATGATGCGGTCTTTACTTGCATCAAGCCCGGTCGTTTCGAGATCGACCACAACACCATAGTCCATGCTTGCTCCTGTCGCGGACAAGGGTCTCACCCCGAGCTGGCAGACATCCCGCCTCGCTCGGTTCCAAATTCGCGAAAACCGTTCCATAATGGATTGGATCCTTACCCCTCTTCCTGGTTCTCTTTCAACCGCTCCCTGAGTGCGTCCGAAGCCTGCTGCCCTGCGTCCACCCGACGCCGCCAGCCAGCCGAGTGCCGCATTTCGGGAACTCGAAGGACGGTAACACCGCATGTCGACCACGTCGCCAAGACACCTGCAGGCCGTCACTCCTGCCGCCGACACGAACGAGATCGTCGTTCTGCACAACTTCACGGAAGTGCTCGTCACGATCGCCAAGGATCCTTCCTTCACGACATATCAGATCGAGACTCCGGCAGATGACATGGTTTCGCTGACACAGGAAGGACTCGACAAGGTCCTCGTCTCGGCAACGGTCTGGACCGACCCCGTCGCACTGCGGCCGTACCTCGACAATCTGGCGAATCAAAGCATTTCCCTGATCTGCGTCGGCACGGAAGCCGACTTTCAGAATCTTCCAGCCACCTGCAAGCGTCCGGAAGTCCTCACCCTCGGACTCCCCATCACGCTTCCGGCCTTGCGCGCCGCGATCGCGACCGTGCACAACTGCCAGCACCTCATCGCGCGCACCAATCGCGAACGAAGCGACGTTGAGGCCGCGACAGAAAACGTCAAATACGTGATGTCCATTTCGCGCGAACTCAACGGCGAACGCGATATTCCAAAGCTCCTGAATCTCATTCTTCTGAAGGCGCGGGAAATCTGCAGGGCCGACGCCGGATCGATCTACACGGTCGAATCTCCGACGAACAACATTCGCGAAGGCACAATCCGGTTTCGCTTCACACAGAATCACTCGATCAATCAGAATCTGTCGGAATTCAAGATGCCGGTAAACGAGCACTCGATCGTTGGCTCGTCCGTCATTCGCGAGACGTCAATCAACATCCCCGATCTCTACAAGCTCAGCAGCGATCCCAAACAGAATCCGCACGGCGCAGTGCACGATCGATCCTGGGATCGTCGCATCGGCTACGAGTCCCACTCGATGCTGACCCTACCGATGTTTGACATCTCGCATCAGGTCATTGGCGTCATTCAACTGATCAATCGCAAGCGTACCCCGGAAAAGAGGCTTCTCAGCTCCGAGGACTTTGCGACAGAAGTGGTCGAGTTCGACGAGAACGATCAGGAATATGCGGAGATCGTCGCCCAGCAGGCCGGCATTGCCCTCGAAAACGCGGGCATGCACGAGGAGATCACCAAGCTCTTCGATGGCTTCGTGAATGCATCCGTCAAGGCGATTGAACAGCGAGACCCGACGACCAGTGGTCATTCCCACCGCGTTGCAACCCTCACGGTTGATCTCGCCAAGATCGTCGACCGCGCTGGAACGGGCCCCTACAAGGAAGTCCGATTCAGCGAAGATCAGATGCGCGAGATCCAGTACGCAGCCCTCCTCCACGACTTCGGCAAGCTTGGCGTGCGGGAGGCCGTCCTGGTCAAGGCAAAGAAGCTCTACGGCTGGCAGATGGACTTCCTGCTGCAGCGCTTTGAGCTCATTCGCTCGACCTACGAGATCGAGTATCTGCGCTCGATGGTGAACTTCCTCCAGGCGCCGGCCATCTTTCCCATGGGCACGACCGTTGAACAATTCGCCTTCGATCGAGACAAGAAGCTCAACATTCTCGAAGAGTTTCTCGACTTCATCCTCAAGGCCAACGAACCCACGGTGCTCGAACAAGGTGGCTTTGAGCGCCTGAAGGACATCGCCAATCTCGCGTTCAAGGACACGCGCGGCACGTCGCGCCCATACCTTGCCTCAGACGAGCTCAAGGCCCTCAGCGTGTCCCGTGGGTCGCTCACGGCCGATGAATTCAATGAAATCCAGAGTCACGTGGTCCACACCTACGAATTCCTGCGTCAGATTCCATGGGGCAAGCGACTAACCAACGTTCCCCAGATTGCTGCCAAGCATCACGAAAAGCTCGACGGATCCGGCTACCCAACCCAGGCTGAGTCAGAAGAGATTCCGTTGCAGTCACGGATCATGACCATCGCTGACATCTTCGACGCACTGACCGCCTCGGATCGTCCCTACAAGAAAGCCGTGCCACTTGATAAAGCCCTCGATATCCTCAATATGGAGGTCAAGGGTGGCAAGGTTGACTCAGAGCTGTTCCGACTCTTCACCGAGTCGAAGGTCTACAAGGCGATCGTTCAGACGCCACGCTACTGAAGTCGCGTTGGCGTTTTCGTCCAACCTTCTTGTGATGGTCGCGAGGTTGCCGCGATGAGCACTCGCAACCCGCTCGACAAAAAGGTCCTGCGCTACGCCTACGCCAACGGCTACTTCCCCATGCCGGATCCGGACACCGGCGAGATCCTCTGGTATCAGCCCAACCCCCGCGCCGTGATCCCTCTCGAGCAGTTCCACGCGGCCCGCTCCCTGCGCCGCACCAAACGACGCGACTCATACCGGGTCTCCCGCGACGAAGCCTTCGCCGACGTCATGCGCGGCTGTGCTGAGCGACCAGACACCTGGATCACCGAAGAATTCATGTCGGCCTACACGGCTTTGCACGACGACGGGGATGCCCACTCTGTCGAAGTCTGGGACGGAGATCGACTCGTCGGCGGGCTCTATGGCGTTGCGATCGGCGGGGCGTTTTTCGCGGAATCGAAATTTCATCGGGTCACCGACGCCTCAAAGCTCGCGCTCTGGCATCTCGTGGACCACATGCGGGCCACTGGCATGACCCTTCTTGAAGTGCAGTTCATCACACCACACCTCGCGAGTCTCGGCGCGACCCTCATTTCGCATGAGGAGTACATGGAAAAACTTGCGGCAGCGATTCGCCAGAAGATTTCCTTCTGACAAACGCTGCCGCAACGATTCTTCAGGACTCTCAATTCACTCAAGCTCCCCGACCGTCAGTGACGATCGGGTGACTGAATTCAGGGGCGATACACCGGCCTCAGAATTCGCGACTGCAGATCGCCACGAACATCAGAGAAGGACGGTGCGTTGGCCGGCATGTAGACAACCAACGGCAGACTTGCTCCACCGTGCACGAGCGGCAGACTCAGCGTCTCACCTGCAGCGACGGTTGAACTTTCCGGCATCCCGTTCCAGCCCGAGTCGACCCCGGCAGCTGACACCTTCACCCACTCCGTCTGGCGGAAGGCAAAGAAGTCATCACCTTCTGGCGCGCCGGAGTTGGCCAGAACACCGACCTTCATGCGCAATTCGCCGGTAGCCGTCTTTGCCAGCATGCCCAGATCTGCACTCACTACCGCGAGGCTGCCCTGACGCGGAAGGCGAACATCCGTCGCGTCAACCAGCGCTTCGGCGTAGTTTGCCGTTGCACCAGTCGTCCACGTGTTCTCATAGTTGCGGCGGATCTCACGCATTCGGGCTGCGTCCATCAAGAGGCTCTGGAAGGTTCCAGCTGGTGCTGTCTGGATGTAGTTCGATGCGTCGGTGGCCAGAAGCTCCTGCTCTGCAACCGAATCGCCGTTGGCGTCAAACTGCACCGAGATCTCGCAGAGATTCCAGGTCGTGACCGGCTGCCAGAGCTTCGCTGCGATCTGCAGGAATGCTTTCGTCTCGCCATTCACGTCGCGCGACACGACGCGCCAGCCGACTGATTCGAGATCACAGATGTGTCCCGTGCGCAGCGGCTCTGCGATCGCGGCAACGTTGCGCTCGTCTTTCCCGAGGAGGTTGAAGACCATCGCTTCACCGCTGGTCGTGCCGGGATTGCGGATCTGAACCGAAGCCGCCGCGCCAGGAGCATCGGCTGGTGAACTGGCGGAAACTTCGAGTCGCGACGCGGCAAGACGCGTCACGCGCGTTGCAACCGCGAGGAACGGAACGCGGGCGACTTCAACGCCGTCGTCCGTCTTGAGGACAACCCAGCCTTCACGCTCAGCCTGCGGCGCGTCGCCGGCAGGTGCATCGATCGTCACCAGAAGATCCAGCGTCGTGGTCGCGCCAGCAGCAAGCTCAACGCGGTCTGCGGTTTCAACCCGCACGCCCTCACCAGCAACGATCATGACAGCAAGCGATTGCGCTGCGGTGGAAAGACTTTGCACGGCGACACTGGCACGGAGCGACTTCACTCGTTCAACCGACGTTTGGCCAAGGGACAGCGCTGCTGGTGAAAACACGACTTGAGCCTTGGCCGCTGCAAACGCGTCCACCCGACCGGAACCCTGCCGGGTCACGGGATAGCGAACTGACGTTGCATCCTTGATCGGCTTCGCCGACGCAAGCGCGAGTGATTTGAGCTGAGCGCCCGTGAGGTCGCGACGGTACTGACGGAGCAGCGCCATCACACCAGCCATGTGCGGTGCAGCCATCGACGTGCCGCTCATGCGGACCACTTCAGCACCGCCACCAGACTTGGCAGAGATGATGTTCTGGCCCGGAGCCGCAATCTCCGGCTTCAGCAGACCGTCCACGGAACGTGGACCTTTCGACGAAAAGCCAGTGATCGTGTCGATGAGCTGGGGTTTTTCAACTGTGACGTCCGTCTTGAACTGAATGCTGGCTTCTCCGCCGGCAGCGATTTCGGTTTTGATCTGGTCACCGAGCGCTTTCGTGATCATGATCCCCGGGATGTCGAACTGACCGTCGCCACCCATTGAGATCGGCTCACCATCGCGGTTGTTGGCAACGACGACGCCGATGGCGCCAGCGCCCGCCGCGCGACGAATCTTGTCGGCGAAAGGCACGACACCGCGATCAATCAGGGCCACTTTTCCAGCGACCGCTGCGCGTTGTGCATCAGGCAGATCTTCGGCAGCCAGACCGATCGGAACGAGGACACCCTGCACATCGCCCGCGTCAGCGATACTCCTGGTGATCGTGCCTTCGATGGCTTCAGCGATCAGCGAAGAGTTTGAAGGAATCGCGAAACGAACCGCTGGAAATTTCCAGTTGTGGTCCATGTCGTCAACCGATGCCGCAACGGAAATCGCTTCCGGCGCCGTTGACGGCGAACCGACGATGTAATCACTGTTGCCCGAGTTGCCGGCTGACGCGACCGTGACGATGCCGCCACGTCCGAGGTTGGCAACCGCTTCCGAGTAGAGGATCGCCGGCGTGCCGTAGCTTGAACCGAGCGAGAGATTGAGAACATCAAGCGCGTCCATCGGATTCAGATCCTGATTCGGATCGACTGCGTATTCGAGTGCTGCGAGGACGATCGACGTATTGGTCGAGCCGTCCTTGCCGAACACCTTGATCGCATGAAGCAGCGCTTCGGGCGCGACACCCGTATAGCTGGTCTCGCCGTTGCCGATGCCCGCGATGGTGCCGGCAACGTGTGAGCCGTGACCACCTTCGTCCATCGGGTTGCGGTCCGGCTGCGGAATAAGATCATCAAACCGTGCCGATGCAGCATTGTAGGTCGTACCGACGAGGTCGATGCCACCGACAACTTTTGCCGATGGAAATCCAGACTCAGGTGCCACGGCCGGATTGATCGCGTTGAACGCCTCGACCGTCCCTGCGCCACCAAACATGGCGTGGGTGTAGTCAATACCCGTATCGATCACGCCAACGTGGACGCCGCGCCCGTCGACCGGAGCTGTCGTGCCATCAGCGTTGGTTATGGTGAGTTCTGCGCGGACCTTTTCCGCACCGATGAATGCGACCGAGTTCCTGATCGCCAGAGTGCTGCTCTCAGCAGCGCTGCCAGAAGCAGCTTCCACGCTTTCCGGGCGGGCGAATTGTCCGTCGGCTTCGATCATCGCGAGGCCAGAGAGCCGTCGGATCTGCGATTCGACACTCTTCGGAGCCACAATCGCGAGACCGTTCAGCGAAAAGCGATAGCGCTGCAACACGCGAATGTCCGCAGACAGCGCTGCCAGTTCCGCAATGCGCGCCGTTTGCTCGGCTTCAACAGCCGCGAGCGCTGCCGCGGGAACTTCGAGCATGCCAGCTGCTGAACGACTGGAAACGGTGAGCAGTGCTGGCTCACTCAGCTTGATGATCGCAAGAAAACGATCGTGGTTCTGGGGGCGATCGTTGATGCCGGCCGTGTCCGAAGACTCTGGCGACGTCCGAACACAACCGCCAGCAAGCGCAAGAATTCCAGCAATTGCGAGCCAACGGGATGCGCGCAGGGCTTTGCTCTGCGTCCGCCTGGACCCTGCGTTCCTCTTCAACCCAAAAACCAATTCACCCTTCATCAGAATCTCCCTATTCGCTGCCCGCTCACCGGACAGTCGTTGAAAACGCCCTCTTGCGAGTCCAAACACTCAAGACTGAGTTCCGCCAATCACGTTCCCGATGCGACTCCGCATTGGTGCTGACCCGTCCCTTCGATGGTTCACTCTGCCCACTGCAAGTCCCCGACCGGCGACTGCGAACCGCTGCGGGTCACAGTAACCGCCCGAATTTACTGGCCATGCGGCCAAACAGACCACGTGTTTCCGGCCGCGGTCAGACCCAAAAGTGAACCGCGGTTGCTCCGAAAATCACGAAAAGTGAACCGGCAAATCGCTGTTATTAATAAACTAATGCAGTTTCTTTTACAATATATAAAGCAACCATCACAACCATAAAACTTGCCTATGATTACCTATCGATTCAAGGAATCGGGGCGGATCGAAACGAACATCGCGGCAAGGATGCTATACTGAACGGGTGTCACATCTGCAATTGCGAGGGCAAACGTGCGCACACCGGCGGACCCTGCTCCCGAACGCTCGTCGCCCAGTCCCTTCCGCGCAACCTGGTTTTTGCGTACGTTTGGCCTGACCAAGGTCCCGCTGATCTGGTACGTCCGCCCCCGGGTGCTTGAGCTCAGTGACGAGCGCATTGAAGTCGTGATCCCACTGCGGTGGCGAACCAAAAATCATCTTGGTGCGATGTACTTCGGAGCCCTTGCGGTTGGTGCTGACATCGCCGGTGGACTCATGGCGGTGCGCCTCATCGACGAGTCGGGGGTCAAGATTTCCTTCGTCTTCAAGGACCTTCGCGCCGAGTTTCTCAAACGGGCCGAGGGCGACGTTCACTTCGTTTCGAACAGTGGCAAACTCGCACGCGAACTTGTGGCGCGCGCCATCTCGTCCGGTGAGCGCTGCAATGAATCGATTGCGGTCACAGCGACCGTGCCCACGAAGCTTGGCGACGAACCGGTCGCGAAATTCATCCTGACGCTGAGCATCAAGAGATCAAAGTAGGTACATCAGGGCGCATCGGCCTTGGTCGGTAGCCCTTCCGCACACCAGGCGAGTGTTCCCCCGGCCACATTCCAGAGTTTTGCGTATCCCGCCGCCCGGAGAAACTCCGCGGCCCGCATCGAACGAGCTCCAGATCTGCAAATCAAGTAAATCGGCTGGGCCGTGTTGCTCGCTCCGAGTGCCGCGACGGCTTCGGGCGAAATGCGGTCGAGTGGAAGATTGACGGCGGTCGCTGCGCGAACCTCAGCAAACTCCTCGGGCGTGCGAACATCGATCACCTGGGTCGCAGGCTCGCGCGCGACGATTGCGGCAAGGTCCGCCACAGAAATGACGCCAATCGGGCCCATCGGTCCGGCCCCCCGCAACTGCTCCGTGCTCATCTTCAAACCTCCTCGAAAATTTGCTGCAGCCAATACTTGACTAAAATGTCATACATTCATAGAACCGTATGCCAAGAAGCCGTAAGCATAAGGGCTACACCGTGAACTTCACATCCAAAAGTCGCTACGCCTTGAAGAT
>Ga0169931_10006283_pt1 | contig 17996 bp, 11 predicted proteins | sample Kivu_15m_20L_FD_129675 | JGI IMG/M metagenome (GOLD analysis project Ga0169931, IMG submission 129675) | Freshwater microbial communities from Lake Kivu, Western Province, Rwanda to study Microbial Dark Matter (Phase II) - Kivu_15m_20L... | ecosystem: Environmental > Aquatic > Freshwater > Lake... | reverse complement strand
GGGCCGCCGTTTCGGCGGCAATTTCTTCGCTCGTCGCCGGCCGCCCCAGGGCGAGGCGGTGCGCCCGGTCGACGCGGTCTGCGGGGGCCGAACCGGCCTCGCGCGCCACGCGCTCGGCGAAACAGCCCGCCAGCCGCTCGACCCAGCCGTCGTTCCACAGGTACAGGGCCTGGGTGGCCACGGTCGATTCGTAACGGACGGAGCAGTTGGGATTCATCGCGGGAAAGTCGAACGCTTCGAGAGCGGTCGCCACGACCTTCCGCTCCTGCTGCAGGTAGATGCTCCGTCGCCAGCCGTGCGGTCCGCCCCGCGGCGTGGCCAGGCCGTCGGCGCGGCGGTCGATTGCGTCGGGCGGTCCGCCCCCCGTCCGGTCGAGCCGGTCGGCGACGGCCAGCAGCGCGTCGTGCAACTGGTCGGCGGTCAGCCGCTGCCGCGGCATCCGCGAGAGAAGCACGTTGTCGGGGTCTTCGCGGAGCGCGTCCGGCGACGCTTCGGTCGACTGGCGGTAGGCGGCGCTGGTGACGATCTGGCGGTGCAGCCGTTTGGTGCTCCAGCCGTGGGCCGTGAAGTCGCGCGCCAGCCAGTCGAGCAGTTCGGGGTGCGACGGCGGGCTACCCTGGCGGCCGAAATCGTCGAGCGTCCGCACGATGCCGGCGCCGAAATGGTGCTTCCAGATGCGGTTGACGTAGACGCGGGCCGTCAGCGGATGGTCGGGTTGCGTGAGCCAGCGGGCGAAGGCGAGCCGTCGTCCCGTCGAGGGGGCCCCGGGCCAGGGCGGAGTCACGGTGAACGGCGTGCGGCCGTCGGTCAGCACCGAGGGGACGCCGGGGCCGACCAGCCGTCCCGGTGCGAGATAGTCGCCCCGACGGTAGATGTAGGTGGGCGACGGGTCGCCCCGATCCCACAGGGCGTGGATCTGCGGTTCGGGGGGGGCGGTCTGCTGGAGGTCCGCCAGTTGCGGGCCGAGCTGGTCGAGAAACTCGCCGTAGTCCGGGTCGAAGGCGCGGAGAGCGGCTTCGTCGACGTGCAGCCGCTGGCGATGGGCGACCGCCAGCTGCTGCTGCGCCGCAGTCCGTTCCGCTTCGGGGACGCGGGCTGCCGCGCGGACGGCCGCTTGCTCCTCCGCGGGCAGATCGGCCAGGCGCTGCTCCAGCAGCCGTGCCGTCGCCTCCTCGGCGCGCCGCTCCTGCGCGCGCTGCAAGTCGTCGATGCGGGCCGCCACGCGGGCCTTGTGGCTCTCCCAGGCGGCGCGCTCGCCCGCCCGGTTGGATGGCAACTGCCGCTGCAGCCGCTGCCCTTCGCTGAGGCTGGCGTGCCAGTTCGACTTCAGCCAGTCGTACTCGTCCAGTGCGCCTTTGAAGACGGCCGCCAGCCGGTAGTAATCGCGCTGCGGCAAGGGGTCGAACTTGTGGCTGTGGCACCGCGCGCACTTGAGCGACAGCCCGAGCACGGCTCCGCCCAGCACGTCGAGGGCGTCGGACATCACCTCCAGACGATCGGGGATGAAATTCGTGACGTTGCGCCACGTGCCGTCGGGCGCCATCCGCAAAAAGCCGGTGGCCACCAGATTGTCGAACGTCGCGTCGTCCCACTCCTCGGCGCCGCGGTAGTCGGCCAGCTCGTCGCCGGCGATCTGCTCGTGCAGGAAACGGTCGTAGGGCTTGTCGTCGTTGAAGGCGCGGATCACGTAGTCGCGGTACCGCCACGCGAACGGCCGCGGCAAATCCTGCTCGCGCTTGCCGTCGGAATCGGCGTAGCCGGCCAGGTCGAGCCAGATCCGCGCCCACCGCTCGCCGTAGGCGGGCGATGCGAGCAGCCGATCGACCGCCTTCTCGTAGGCGTGCGGGTCGGCGTCGTCCAGGAAATCCCGCAGCTCCTGGGGAGCGGGGGGCAGACCGGTGAGATCGAACGTCACCCGTCGCAGCAGCTCCTGCCGTGCGGCGGCCGGCGCGAACCCCAGTCCCCGCTCGGCCAGCCGCGCACGCAGGAAGGCGTCGATCGGATGGGCCGCTTCCACGCCCTCCACGCCCTCCACGCCTGCGGGGATCGCGGGGATCGCGGGGTCGCCCGGCGGACGAAACGCCCAGAACGCGCGGTCCGCATCGCTGACCAGCGGGTCGGGTTCCGTCGTGGCGACGTCGGGCTCAGCGTCTCCCTCGCGCGCTCCGGCCGCAATCCATCGTCGCACGTGTTCCCGATCCCCCGCCTCGACCGGCTTGACGCTCACCTCCATCAACCGGTCCACGGGGGGCATTTCCGCCGCCGCGAGCCGCTGCCACAACAGGCTCTGTTCCGGAGAGCCCGGCACGACGACCGGTCCGGACTTGCCGCCGCGCTGCAGGCCCGCGTAGGTGTGCAGATCGAGGTCGGCCTCCTGGAACCGCGGGCCGTGGCACGGCGTGCAGTGCCGCAGCAGAATCGGCAGCACGGCGTGGAAGGAATCGGCGGCAAAACCGGCGTCGTCGGCCGGCGCCGCCGGCGCCGAGGTCGATGCGGCCCCCGCGGCGATCCAGGCCGCGATCTGCCCGATCTCGTCGGAGTTCAGCGGCCCCGAGGGGGCGTCGTCCGGGGGCATCGACCCGTCGTGCAATCGCTCCAGCAGCAGGCTCTCGTCGGGCTTCCCCGGGACGACGGCGGGGCCCGATTCGCCGCCGCGGAGCACGGCGTCGGCGGTCCGCAGATCGAGTTCCGCCTTGCGGGCGTCGCCGCCGTGGCACGGCGTGCAGCGCGCCTGCAGCAGCGGTTGCACGACCGCCTCGAAGGCGGGGGGGGCTGCGGCTGGCAGTTCCGCCGCGGCGCCGTGCGGCCGGCTGGCGAACGCCGCGCCGAGCAGCAGCAAGGCCGTCGGTGTGCGCAGTGCGGGGTGGCTCGTCCGCAAGGCCATCGTCGCCGGTCGGGTGGGTGCGATGAAGGAACCTCGTCGCCGCGCAGCAGCGGGGCGACGCAGAAACCCCATTCTAGACGGACTCGCCGCGGGGTGCCACGCACGGTCGCTGAGGCAGCGGCGGAAGGGCGGCTGCGACGAGGCCGTCGCGGCGGCCGCACCCCCGCAAGCGGGGGCCGCGTCTCTCGTGACCCGCGACTCGCGTCGCCGCAGCGGGTCGACGATAATGCCGCCATGGGTCCTGCGTTGCGGCGCGGCTCGCCGGCTGGGGCGGGAAAAAACGCCGCGGGAGGCCGAGGGAGTTCGTCGCCTGGGGCGACGCGCCGCCGCGGACGCAGGCAGTGCCGTGCCTTGGGGGAATCGCCGTGAAGCGTCATCGTCGTCGGTTCTTGATCGAGAGTTCCGCGTGGACGGCGGGCGCCGTGCTCGCGCGGGGAGCGGCGGCCAAGGCCGCGGCGAGCGAGCGCGTGCGGGTCGGCGTGATGGGCGCCGGCGGGCGGGCCCGGGCGCTGATTCGCTCGTTCGCGCAGCATCCGGAAGTGGAACTCGTGGCCGTGGCCGACCTCGACGCGAACCGCCTGCCCGAGGGTCTGCAGGAGGCCGCGCCGTTCCAGCGGCAGCCGATTCGGGCGGAAAGCGATTTTCGCCGGTTGATCGACGACCCGTCGATCGACGCGTTGGTCGTCGGCACGCCCGACCACTGGCACGCGATCCCCACGATCCTCGCGTGCCAGGCGGGCAAGGACGTGTACGTCGAGAAGCCCGACGGCCACAACATCGTCGAGGGGCAGCGGATGGTCGCGGCGATGCGGCGGCACGGGCGGATCGTGCAGATGGGCTCGCAGCACCGCGCGACGCAGCGTCTGCAGTCGGCCCTCGAGTTCGCCCGCTCCGGCAAACTGGGGAAGTGCCTGACGGCCAAGGCCTGGGAAAGCTCCCGCCAGGGGGCGATCGGCTTTCCGGCCGACGAACCGCCGCCGCCGGGGGTCGACTACGACATGTGGCTGGGACCCGCGCCGCAGCGGGCGTTCAATCGCAATCGGTTCCACAGCACGTGGCGGTGGTTTTTCGACTACGGCACGGGCGACCTGGGCAACGACGGCGTGCACCGGCTCGACATGGCCATCGCGGTGTTGAACGCCGCCGCCGAAGCGCAGGGCGAGCCCCCCGTGCGTCTGCCGCGAAGGATCTCGGCGGCGGGCGGCAAGTGGTATTTTGACGACGCGCAGGAGTTTCCCGACACGCTGCAGGTGACCTACGAGTTCGACGCGCGGCCAGCGCCGAAAATCCTGACCTACGAAATGCGGTTGTGGGCGCCCTATCCGTATCTCGGCCAGTCGGAGGGAGCCGCGGTGTTCGGCGACGAGGCGTACCTGATCGTCTCCAACAAGGAGTGGGTTGCCGCCACCAAGCGGGGCGAGGTGCTGGCCCAGGGGGCAGGCGACAGCAGCGAGGCGCCGCACGTGGCCAATTTCATCGCGTGCCTCAAATCCCGCCAGCGTCCCTACTGCGACCTGGAGACCGTCGGGCACCCGGCGTCGGTACTCTGTCACGCCGGCAACATTGCCGCGCGGGTGGGCCGGGAACTGCTCTTGGATCCGGAAACCGAGGAATTCCTCGACGACCCGGCCGCCAACGCGCTCCGCACGCGTCCCGAGTACCGCCGACCGTGGCTGCTGCCGGAAGTGGGCTGACGACCGCGCGGCCGAGGCTGCCGCCGCCACGGAAAAGACCCCGCGAAGAGGATTCAGCGAAGAGGATACAGCGCGTGACGCTGGCGGGATCGTCCGGGCGGGGCGCGTCGCGGAGCGACCGAGCGATGTTTTTAAGCTGCCGCCAACCAAGACGGAGATGCTGCGATGGCGCCGAAGTACCGGGTGGGAATCATCGGACGGACCGGCAAGGGCGACTACGGTCATGGCGTCGACGTGGCCTTCACGAAGATTCCGGCCGCCGAGATCGTGGCCGTGGCCGACGAAGACCCAGCGGGCCGTGCAGCGGCGCAGCAGCGGTGCGGCGCGCCGCGAGCCTACGCCGATTACCAGGAGATGCTGTCCCGCGAAGAACTCGACGTCGTGGCGATTTGTCCGCGGTGGGTCGACCGACACCACGCCTTGCTGGTCGCCGCCGCCGAAGCAGGCTGCCACGTCTACATGGAGAAGCCGTTTTGTCGCACGCTGCAGGAATGCGACGACGTGGTGCACCAGTTCGACATGCGGCATTTGAAGCTGGCCATCGCCCACATCTCCCAGTATTCGCCAGTCGTCGATGCGGTCGTCGGCATCCTGCAGGCGGGTGAGATCGGCGAGTTGCTGGAACTGCGCGGCCGCGGCAAGGAAGATCTCCGCGGCGGCGGCGAGGACATGTGGGTGCTGGGATCCCACCTGTTCGCCCTCATGCGGACCGTGGCCGGCGGCTCGCCGACCTCCTGCTCGGCGACCGTGCTGCAGGAAGGCCGCCCCCTGCAGGCCCGCGACGTCTCTCCTGGGCCGGAGGGCTTGGGACTGCTGGCAGGCGACTCGATCCAAGCCCGTTACGCGTTCGCCGGCGGGCTCTTCGGGCACTTTGCCTCGCGGCGGAACGCCGCCGGAAGCCCCACCCGGTTCGCCCTGCAGATTTTCGGCTCCCGAGGCGTCGTGGAGATCCCCAGCGGTTTCCTCGCGCCGGCCTCGATCCTCCGCGATCCAGCATGGTCGCCCGCGCGTACGGGCAAAGCGTGGGAGCCGATCACGTCGGCCGGGATCGGCCTGCCCGAACCGCGGACCGACGCCGGTTATGAAGGAGGGCACGTCGCCGCTATCACCGACCTGCTGGAGAGCATCGAGCGGCAGCGGGCTCCGCGATGCGGAGCGGAAGAGGGCCGGGCGATCGTCGAGATGATCGCCGCCACGTACGAATCGCAGCGGCTCGGACGCACCGTCGAGCTGCCGCTGGCGACGCGCGTCAATCCGCTGAGCCTCTTCTCTTGAGAGCGTCACGCGGGGTGCGAGTTCACTCCGACCGGACCCGCCTGGCAGGGCCGGCGACCTCGAGGGTGAATTCCTGGACTGCGGAGGTCGGCGCCACGAGGATCTCCAGCCCCGAGGTCTCGCTGTCGAGGTATTGGGGGTCGAGCAGGTCGTCGAACATGCGGCCCCCCTCGACGTGTCGCCGCGGGGGAGCGACGGCCGCGCGCTGCTTGCCTGCGACGACTCCGTCGTCGACGTCGAAGGTCGACAACGCCGTCGCCCAGCCGTCGTCGTCCAGCAGACCCGCCGCCGAGAAGGGCTGGCCCTGGGCGTCCTGCACTTCGAGCGATTGCAACTCGATTCGCCCCCCCGCGAGCGGTTGCCCGCCGGCCAGCACGACCCGCACCCGTACCCGATAGGTTGCGGGCTTGCCGTCGCCGCAGCCGACCAGCGACGCGACCGCCAGCCAGACGCCCGCAACGATGCGGGCCGGACAGACGATGTCCGACAGTCGCGCGCGGGCTGGGTTCATAGGCCGTTCAGATCGACGATCTGCCCGTCGTCGCGGACCGACAGCCGCGACAGGGCGATCGCGCTGGCCGACACGGCGAGAGGACGCGCCCGACCGTCGCCGAACAGGAAGTGGCAGATCTCCGGATGGTAGCTGCCGAAGACGTCGATCCGCACGTCGCGCGGTCCCCGGGCCAGACTGAAATTGGACCCCGCCCACCGCACGACGACGTCGGCGTGGTCCGGATTGTAGATCGACGAATCCCCGACAGCGCCGTCGCCGAAACGGCCTTCGGGGACGTGCTTCTCGCCGATGAACAGCGTATGCGACAAGCCGTCGGCGATGTTTTCAAAGCGGAGCCCGTACTCGACGCCGTTGAACCGCCAGTCGGGTTCCTGTCCCGAGCAATTGACGTTGACCGTGCCCTTGTCGTCGTACGGTCCGCCGTGCACGATCGAGCCGTTCGCCGTGGGGAAGGGCCAGTCGTGATACCGTCCGTTGCCCGCCACGCCGGCGTAATCGCCCAGAGCGCCGGGCCGGTGGGGGACCGACCCGATTCCGTCGCCGCTTACGCTCAACTGGGGGGGGCTGCGCCGCGTGGGGCAGTAGAACAACGGGATTTGAACCTGCACGTTCGCGGGCGGCTGGTAGTGAAAAGCGAGCTTGGCGTCCCAGGCCCCGCGGAGCGCCGTCTGCTCGAGGTAGTCCCACAACTCCGAGTACCAGGTTCCGTGGTGGCACGGCAACCGCGAGGGGGGAATGCCCCGCCGCACGTCGTGGAAGTTGTGCAGCGCCACGCCGATCTGCTTCAGGTGGTTGAGGCACTGGGTCCTACGGGCCGCCTCCCGCGCGGCCTGGATGGCAGGCAGCAGCAGCGCGACCAAGACGCCGATGATCGCGATGACGACCAGCAGCTCCACCAGGGTGAAACCGCGGCGAGGCGGACGAGGCATGGCGGCTGCCGCCAAAAAGGCGGTCCAGGGTTGCGAGAAGAGCGAGGAGGGCCGACCTTGACGCCGACCGCGGCGAAAGCCGGTCGCGAGGGGATCCAGGGGAGCCGCACGCGCCGCCCCGTCGAACAGGCGCTTGGCTGGGGCCGAGAGCAGCATCCCGGCGCCGCGCCAGGGAGGGCATGGCGCCGCCGCGATGGCCGACGTCGCCCGCCCCCCCGCGGTTGAGGGCTGCAGGGGAATGGCTCCCGCCGTTGCGACGCGCGGTTTCGGCCCCGCGACTCAGCGCGGCGACTCCTTGGGAATGACCCAGACGTTGACGTCGCCGAAACACATGATGTGGGGACCGATGATCCATTCGTCCGATTCGGGGGCGTAGGCGATGTTCTTCCCCCAGCTCTCGTTGAGCACCTCCGCGGGCCGTGAGTTTTGGTCGGCCAGTTTCAACCCCTTCAGTCGCAGCGTGACGTCCTTGAAGACGCCGCTGTTGTCACTGACGATCAGATAGTAGTTTTTCTCGTCCTCGAGCGCCAGCGTGGTAATGTCGGCCACGGCATCGGTCAGGAAATCGCGCGTGATGCCTTCATGGTTATGACGCACCGTGAACGGAGGATTCTCGAAACTCTGTTCGAAGGCAGGGAGCAGCGTGTGAAACTCATGATAAAGACGTCCGACGTTGGCATCGATGGTCGGCGAGGGGGGGAAGCCCTTCCAGTGGATCCAATGGAACAGGCCCCAAGACCCCGCTGTCAGCGAGGAATACGCCATGTAGCGAGATTCTTCGTACAGCGGCGTCCGCCAGACTGGATTGCCCCTGCCATCCGCGAAAGGCTGGCCAACCCCTTGCATGCAGGGGGACGGGTTCTTGAGATGCGGATGATCGTTCAACGCCCGGACGCCGTGCGCCATCGACCAAGCCATCATGAGCGGGCCCCAATCGCCGCGATGTCCGAAGTAGGCCTGCTCGGCGTCGAGCGGATAGCGGTCGACCTGAAACGAGTCAAGGACCGGCATGAACTCGGTCCAAGTGGAAAGGGGCACCAGGTTGAACACGACGGAGATCATGCGATGCGGATTGGGGTCCCACTGCTTCAACTCCCGACGGGCCCGCGCGAAACTGTCCACGAATTCCCGCACGCCCCGCTGCTCCTCGACCCCGATTCCAGCTCCTACGCGATACTCCGGCTCGTCGTACAGTTGATATCCAAACAGGGCCGGGTGGTCGCGGATGGCCATCACCCACTGTCGTTGCCATTCGATCGCCGTCACGTTGTTGTCGCTTTGGGATTCCTGAAAATTCCCCTGTTGGATCAGGACGCGAATGTTGCGTTTGTGGGCTTGGTCGAGGTACTCCACCATCTTCGGCGTAATTTCCTTGAATTCCTCCTCGGTCTCCACGTCGGAGTGGCCGTCGACCACGAGAACCAAGTTGGCTCCCTGCCGTGCCAGTTCATCGAGGTCTGCTTCGTCGCTCGTGTGACTGAACCAGGCGAGGGGAAAGAAAGGTTTTCCGTTCTGCGGATCACGCCACGGGCGGCGGGGAAAGTCGACCACTGCCGACTCGGTCGCCGCCGACTTCGGCTCGGGCACGGGAACTGGCGAACCGGGAATCTCGGCTGCGATGCGGAAGCCGACGGCGCTTTCGTCGGACATGGACGACCAGGCTCGATTCGGCAAGGGGACGTTCAGTCCCGCGTCGCCGCTGTTGAAGGCTCCGCCGCGCAGCGAACGCAGGAAGGGAGGATCCAATCCTTCGGTCCATTCCGCCAGATTTCCGGCTTGATCGAGCGTTCCGTAGGCGCTTGAAGCGCGGGGGAATGAACCGACCTCCAGCAAATAATGGACCGGATCCAGGAAGCCATCCGTGAACCAATTGGCTCCCTGGGCGGAATCCATGTCGCGGTTCGGTTGTTCGTCGCTGCGGGTGGGATACTTCCAATAGCCCGGGCCCCCTCGTTTCTGCGGGTCAAAATAGGCCGCCTTGTACCACTCGTCCTCCGTCGGCACAAAAAACTTCGCTCCAGGGTTGCGCTGAATTCGACGGCCATCGCTTCCGATGTAGCCGTTGAGCTCATACGCGCCGGTCTCGGTGTCGCCATCTCCTTGCCCGTTGTGGAGCCAATTGCAGAATCGACACGCATCGAGAAAGCTGACGTAGTTGACGGGGCGATTGGCGAACTCCGGCGAAACGGCATGCACGAAGCTCCCCACCTTGCCCGAGCGGCGAATGTCGCAGCGGGGGTCTTTGTCCGCCCCGTCCTCCCGGGACATGTTCTCCGACCAGAGGCCGCTCTCGCTTGGATCGGACCGGCCCTTGGCATTCACGAATTCAACCCACTGTGCAGCCGTCGTCTCGTACTTGCTGATCCGATACCGGTAGGCAACGGCGCCGAATCCATTCTCGTCCGGCGCGTTTCCCGGATCGCCCACTTCCACGAACTCGAGACTCTGCAAGCCCGCGGGCATTTGAAAGACGTCCGCCCGCAGCGGAGCGATGATTCCCCATGCGACGAACGCGGTCAGCACCGACGTAGTCTTCAATGTCAGGTTCCTCATGGAGGCAAGCGGCAACCCGCGGAGCGACAGACGCATCGACGCCATGATACTTTCGATTGGAATCTCATCAGCGCGAAATTTGCACTTTTTTGCGGCCCACGCTGCAGCGGGATCTGCCCCCTTCGACCAAGCCCGCCCGAGGAGCGACACCCCCCCCCGGCGGGCGTCATTGAAGGCGTCGCAGGCCAGGCCGCGAGGAGAGACCTTGTCGGCGGAGCGGATCGTCGCCAGGCTGCGTGAAGCGGAGATCGAGCCGTCGCGGGGAAAGAAGGTTCCTCAGGCCGCCCAGAAGATCGGCGTCACGGAGCAGACGTGCTGCCGGTGGAAGAAGGGGTACGGCGGCCCGCGGGTCGACCAGGCGAAGCGGCTGAAGGACCTGGAGCAGGAGAACGCCCGGCTGAAGCGTCCGTTCGCGGAGGCCGAGCTCGACAAGGCGATTCCCCGGGGGGGGCCGCCGCGGGAAGCTGCTCTTGACGACGGCGCGGTCCATGCACCCGTCCGCCGCTCCTCACGGAGGAAGAAGCCGGGGGCGCACGACGAGCGGCGGCTCATGAGCCGCGCCGACGTCCAGAGGCCCGACGAAACGACGGCGCGCCGTCGAGCATCGGGGCGGGTCTTTCGGCCGACAGCGCGTGTCGCTGCCGACGTGGCGCGGCGGCTTACGAGCGACGACGTGCTGGAGCGGCCGAGCGCTCTGTTCGTTCGCCGCGGCGTGCCGACCGCCTGGCGGAGCGACAAGGGTTCGGAGTTCACCGCCCACCAGCGGCGCGCGGCTCTCTCGCGTCGGCGCGACGACGCTGTTCATCGAGCCGCACAGCCCTGGGGAAAATCGCTGCGTCGAGAGCTTCCATGGAAAGCGGCGCGACGAGCTGCTCTCCCGTGAGCAGCTCGACGCGCTCTGCGAGCCGAAGGTGCTCATCGAGCGAGTACAGCGCCCGTCGGCCGCACAGTGCGCTCGGCTGCCGGCCTCCGGCGCCGGAACAAGCCCAACCCGAGCTTGAGGCCTGGTCCCGTCACGGGGGGGGCAGGTCACGTTGCTGCCGGTGTTTCTCGCCCTGCTCGGAACGCGGACCGCTCGGGCCGCGGCCGTGTTCCGGCCGGTCAACGGCCGCCGTGACGAAGTCGTGGCCTCGCCGGAGAAGCGGCGCGCGATGCGGCCGTGGCCGGGCAGGGCATCGCGTCATCCCGACGGCCCCCGAGGAGAACGCCCTTGTCCGCCCGGCGTTTGCCGGCCTCCGTCGTGCGCGTTACCATCGGCCCGGCAAGCCGGTCTGCGCGGGGGCCGGTCAGGGTGCGACGGCCGCCCCGTCGAGGGCCGCCCCGTCGAGGGCCGCCCCGTCGAGGGCCGATGGGGCGCGGCGCGGCATCGAGAGGCGTGGGCATGCGACAGGCGATCGAAGGCACGCGCGGGGCGGTTCGAGCGGCGCTTGCGGCGGCGATGGCGGGCTGGACCGCGGCGTGCGTCGCCCTGGCGGCGTCGGCCGACGAGCGGCCCAACGTCCTCGTGATGCTTGCCGACGACGTGGGCCCCGAAGTCCTTGGCTGTTACGGCGGCCAGTCGTACCCCACTCCGCGCCTCGACCGGCTCGCCGCGGAAGGCCTCCGCTGCGAGCAGGCGTCGGTCATGCCGATGTGCCACCCCACGCGGATCTGCCTGCTGACGGGGCAGTACCCGTTCCGGCTGGGCAATCCGGCGTGGGGGAGCTTTCCCCGCGACCGCGAGGGGCAGACGCTGGCCCACGTTCTTCGTCGGGCCGGCTACGCCACCTGCGCGGCGGGGAAGTGGCAGCTGGCTCTGCTGCAGGACGATCCCGACCAACCTCGCCGGATGGGCTTCGACGCCTTCTGTCTGCATGCGTGGCACGAAGGCCCGTGGTACTACCGGCCGCGGATCTGGCAGAACGGCCGGCTCCGCGAGGACGTCGCCGATCGCTACGGTCCGGACGTGATCGACGAGTTCCTCCGCGCTTTCCTCGAGCGCCATCGCGACGAGCGGTTCTTCGCCTACTACGCCCCGCACCTGTGCCACGACGAAACGAACGACCTTCCCGAACCGGCGCCGTACGGACCCTTGGGGCGCTACGAGACGTACGCCGAGCGGGTCGCGCAGCTCGACGCGCGCGTCGGGCGGATGCTTGACGCGCTGGAGACGCTGGGGCTGCGAGAGCGGACGCTGGTGCTGTTTCTCGCCGACAACGGCACGCCGGCGCGGTTCCTCGCCAGCCATCGCGACGGCCAGTACGTCTACCAGCCGTTCGCCTCCCGCCGCCACGGCCGCGAAGTGCGCGGGGGCAAGGGAACGCTCGCCGAAGCCGGCGTTCGGGCGCCGTGGATCGTCCGCTGGCCGGGCAAGGTCGCTGCCGGGCAGGTGAGCGACGCGCTGACGGACGTCAGCGACGTGCTGCCGACGCTCGCCGAGGTTGCCGGAGCGGCGCTGCCCGAGGGCGTGCGTCTGGACGGCCGACCGTTGCTCGACGCCGAGGGTCGCGTGGCCGCGCAGCGGCGGTGGGTCTTCGCCGAACACAGGGGGCAAAAGCATGTGCGCAACCGGCGGTGGAAGCTGTACGGGGACGGCCGTCTCTTCGATCTCGAAGCCGACGCCGGCGAAGAGCGGCCGCTGCCGGTCGACGACCCCTCGCCGGCGGCGATCGCCGCCCGCTAGGAATTGCGGGCAGCGTTGGATCGCCTGGCGACCGACGCGCTGTAGTGGCGCACCGCGCGCGCTGCGCGGAAAAGCGACGCACGAGACCGCGCGGCGGACCCTCGCGAGCGGCCGCCGACCACCGCCCGCCACGGGGAGTCGCCGCACGACGGGCGGCCGCCCCGCGGCGCCGTTCCTCGCGACAGCCCCGTGCGCGATGCGCCGCCTCGTCGGCGCGGGCACGCTGTGGGTTCTCGCCCACGCCGCGTCCGCCGGCCCGGCGGAAGCGGCTCGTCGGCCGAACGTGCTGCTGATCAGCCTCGACGACCAGAACGACTGGGTCGGTCCGCTGGGCGGGCATCCCCACGCGCGGACGCCCTGTCTCGACGCGCTGGCGGCTCGCGGGGCGACGTTCCTCAACGCCCATTGCCAGGCGCCATTGTGCAATCCGTCGCGGACCAGCGTGCTGCTCGGACTGCGTCCCGCCGCCACCGGGATCTACGGGCTCGCCCCGTGGTTCCGCACGGTCGACGCGCTCCGCGACCGCGTCAGTCTGCCGCAGTATTTTCGCGGTCACGGCTACCGCACCGCCGCGGCCGGCAAGGTGTACCATCCGTTCGACGATCCGCGGCAACTGGACGAGGAGTTCCCCGAGCGCGGACCGGCAGGGGGCTTCGAGCCGCGTCCGCCGCGGAAGCTGATCCCGCCCGTTCCGCAGGGCGATCATCCGCTGATGGACTGGGGCTGCTTTCCCCATCGGGACGACGAGAAGACCGACTACGGCGTGGCGAATTGGGCGATCGAACAACTCCGGCAGGGTCCGCGCGACCGGCCGTTCTTTCTCGCCGTCGGCTTCAGTCTGCCGCATGTTCCCTGCTACGCCCCCCCGAACTGGTGCGACCTCTACCCGGACGACGATCGCCTGCTGCCTCCGGTCGTCGACGACGATCGCGGCGACACGCCCCGTTTCTCCTGGTATCTGCATTGGCGGGTTCCCGAGCCGCGGCTGACGTGGCTCCGCGACGCGGGCCAGTGGCGCAATCTGGTGCGGTCGTACCTGGCGTGCACCAGTTTCGTCGACGCGCAGATCGGACGCGTGCTGACGGCGTTGGAAGCGGAGGGACTGGCCGACGACACGGTCGTCGCGGTGTGGAGCGACCACGGCTGGCATCTGGGCGAGAAACAGATCACCGGCAAGAACACGCTGTGGGAGCGATCGACGCGCGTGCCGTTGCTGTTCGCCGGCCCGGGCGTGCCGCCGGGCGCGGCGTGTCGCGAGCCGGCCGAGCTGCTCGATCTTTATCCGACGCTGGCCGCCCTGTGCGGGCTGCCCGAGCCCGACGGCCTCCAAGGGCAGAGCCTGCTGCCGCAGATCCGCGACCCGCAGGCGCCGCGCTCGCGGCCGGCGATCACCACGCACAATCCGGGCAACCACGCCGTGCGTTCGCGGCGCTGGCGGTGGATCCGCTACGCCGACGGCAGCGAGGAACTCTACGACCACCGGAGCGATCCCCACGAAGTGCGCAATCGGGCCGACGACCCGACCCTGGCGGGCGTGCGGGAGGAGCATCGCCGTTTTTTGCCCGCCCATGAGGCGCCTCCGGTCGCGGGGAGCCGCGGTCGCGTGCTGGCGTACGACGCGGCGACGGGCCAGGCGACCTGGGAAGGCGAGCCGATCGATCGCGACGCGCCGCCGCCCGAGTGACCTCGTTGCCGGGAGTTCGCCGCGCGCCGTCGCGGGTCGGGGCCGCGAACGCCCCGCGACGGCGCGCGGCGTAGCATGGAAGCGGGGAGGCGGCCCGCCGCTTGTTCAGGCCGCACGGCGGTCGAGCTCGCGGCGGCGTCGGCCGGGAGGATCGAGCCATGTGGTCGCGGCGCGGTTTTCTGGAGTCGGCCGGTCTGGGGCTGGCCGGTCTGGGGCTGGCCGCGGCGGCCGGCGCGGCGCGGGGCGTCGGGGCCGGCCGATCGTCGGCGGCCGCGGCGGACGCGGCGATGGAGCACATCGTCGCCGGTCAGGGCCGGCTCCGCGCGGCCAAGCGGCGCATGCTGGGCTTCCCGATCAACATGAACGCGCCGCCGGCCGAGTTCTTCGCCTGGCGTCGGCAGTTGTGCGCCGCGGGCGTCAATGCCTTCGCCGACAACAACGTCGGCGATCCGTTCCAGCCCAGCCCGATCCCGTACAACACGCACGCGCTGGAGAGCGAGGCGCTTCGCCGCTTCGCCGAGCTGTACCGCTTTCCCCCGCAGGACGCCTGGGGCTTCATCGCCCACAGCGGCGCCGACGGCAACATGCACGGCATGTATCTGGGGCGAACGCTGCTCAAGCAGCGCACCGGCAGGCTGCCCGTCGCCTCTTTCACTCGCGAGGCCCACTATTCGGTGCAGATCCTCAGCGATCTGCTCGGGCTCGAGGCCGAGCAGGTGGCGACCCTCGGCGACGGAGGCATGGATCCCGCCGCACTGGGCGAGGCCGTGGCCCGTCGCGGCGAGGCTCCCGCCCTCGTGGTGGCCACGTTGGGCACGACGTTCCAGGGAGCCATCGACCCGCTCGACGCCGTGCGGCAGGTGCTGGCGGGGCGGCCGAGCTACGTCCATCTCGACGCGGCGCTGTTTGGCGGATATCTCCCCTACACGCCGCACGCCGCCGCGACGGCCCACCGGACCTCCGAGGCCGACGCCGCCGGACGCTACGACTCGCTGGCCGTATCGTGCCGCAAGTTCTTCGGCTTCCCCTCGCCGGCGGGCATCTTCCTCACGCGCCGCAGTCTGTTCGACGAGTTCCATGCGGCCTACAGCCGCGTCCACAACCCGGAGTACATCGGCCACGTCCCCGGCACGATCACCTGCTCGCGCGACGGGGTGAAGCCGGCGGAATTCGCCTACTTCGCCCAACCGGCGGCCCGCCCGCGGCTGGTCGCCGACGCCGAGCGGATGCTGGCCAACGCCGCCGCCCTCAGGGAGGAACTCGACCGGCGGTTGCCGCACCTGGAGGCCTCGCGGGCCAACCCGCTCTCCAACCCGCTCTCCAACACGGTCTGCTTCCGCAGGCCCCGCGCCGACGTCGTGGCGAAGTACTCGCTGGCGACGATGGAGATCGTCCGCGCGGGACGGCGGGAGCCGTTCGCCCACGTGGTCGTCATGCCCCACGCCACGCGCGACGTCCTGGCGGAGCTGCTGGCCGATCTCGAGACGGCGGAGGCGTGAGACGTCGGCGGGCGTCGATGCGCGTCGCGACGACGCGTCGCGACGATGCGCCGCGACGACGCGTCGCGACGATGCGCCGCGACGATGCGCCGCGACGACGCGTCGCGACGGCCGGGCCGCTCGCCGCCGCTGGGCCGATCAGGAGGAAAACGCCCATTGCAGCGCCGTCCCCGCCGCGGTGGCGACGCCAAGGGTCGCGCCCAGCCCGCGCCGCAGCGGAAAGGCCAGCACGAGCGCCAAGAGCGTCGTCAGGCAGGCCGGAATGTCGAGCCGCGCGGCGCCCCCCGCCGGCGGCGCGTCGAGCAGCACATGCACGGCGAACCACAGCGCCACGTGCACCATGCCTCCCGCCACCGCCGCGCTGATCGCCGTCAACGCCGTGTTCAGCAGCCGCGCGGCGCGGAGCCGCTCCATGTACGGCGCGCCGAGAAACACCCACAGGAACGACGGCACGAACGTGACCCACGTGGCGATCAACGATCCCGCGATGCCGGCCGCCAACGGGCTGAGCGGCCCCGGGTCGCGCGCTGCGCCCAGGAAGCCGACGAACTGCACGACCTGAATCAGCGGCCCCGGCGTGCTCTCGGCCATGCCCAGTCCGTCGAGCATTTCGCCCGGCTGCAACCAGCCGTAGCGGTGGACGGCTTCCTGGGCGAGGTACGCAAGCACGGCGTAGGCCCCGCCGAACGTCACGACGGCCGCCTTGCCGAAGAAGAGCGCCTGCTCGACGTAGACGCTGCGCCAGCCGCAGGCGAGACCCAGCGCCGCCGCCGGAGCGCACCACAACGCCACGAACGTGCCGACCAGCCGCAGGTTGGCGGCCAGGCTCGGCGGCGGCGCGTCGGCCGGGAGCCGGTCGTCGGCGCCGCGGGCCGCCCCTCGCCCCCCGGCGAACCACTGCGGCGCCCACTTGCCGCCGAGCATGCCGGCGGCGCCCGCCGCCACGATCACCGCCGGGAACGGCGCGTCGCCGAAGGCCAAAAGCGCGCAGGCGACCGCGGCAATTGCCACGAGCGCGGGATTGCGGAGCACCCGCCGCGAGATCCGCATCACGGCCTGCACGACGATCGCCAGGACTGCGGCCTGGAGTCCCCCCAGCAGCGACTGGGCCGCGAACGTGTGCTGGTACGCCCAGTAGGCCAGGCTCAGGCCGAGCATGCTCGCGAACCCCGGCAGGATGAACAGAATTCCCGCCGTCAAGCCGCCCGGCAGGCGGTGCAGCAGCCAGCCGACGTAGGTGGCCAGTTGCTGCGCTTCCGGGCCGGGCAGCAGCATGCAGTAGTTCAGGGCGTGCAGGAACCGCTCTTCGGAGAGCCATTTCTTCTCGTCGACGAGAATCCGGTGCATCACCGAGATCTGGGCGGCCGGGCCCCCGAAGCTCAGCAGCGCGACCCGCAGCCAGACGCGAACGGCTTCGCCGAAGGAGACGGCGCCGGGCGTCGATCCGAGGGTATCGGGCGGGGGATTCACGAGGATGTTCCCGCAACGGCGCGGCCTGCGGGGGCTCTTGGCGGGGCGCGTCCGACGCGTCTCGCGGCACGGGCAGCGAGCGCCGGACGCCGCGCGGCCGCGACGCGAGCGAAACGCGCCCTGTTCCGCGGCGACGGGCACGGGCGTGCGACCCGCGGCGCCGCCGCCAACCTAGCGAAGACGCCGACCCGGCGGTAGAGGCGGCTGGCGTTGCGTCGGGATGCTCCGCGAGGCCCTCGCCCCCGGGCCTCTTGAGCCGCCTCTGGCAATCCGCGATGATACTTCGGGACCCCGGCCACGGCTGCCGTGGCGGGCGGTCGTCGGTCGGTCGGTCGGTCGGGCGGGCGGGCGGCGGAGGTTTTTCGTGGGCCTCGATGCGAACGAATTCGCCGACGCGCCGGACGAGCGTCCGCGGTGGCAAACCGATCCCGACCCGGTGTGGGTCCACGCGCGCCGCGAGGCCTGGGCGGTGCTCGCCCTGTGGACGGCCGGCTTGGCGTGGACCATCGGCTGCTGCGCCGTCGCCGCCTACGGGCAGGGGAAGCCCGCGATCGTCGCGGGGCTGCCCGCGTGGGTCTGGTCGGGCGTGCTGCTTCCCTGGGGCGCGGCGGCGGCGTTTACCGTCTATTTTTGCATTCGCGGGATCCGCGACGATCCGCTCGACGGAGCCGAGACGACGCGGCGCGACGGCGGCTGATCGATGTGCCGGCGCGGGGCCTGCCGCGCCGGCGCGGGGGCCTGCCGCGGCGGCGGGGGCTCCGCCGCGTCGCGATCGCTCTCCCGCCGCCGCGCGGTCCGCCCCGCCGCGAAACGCGGCCCGCTCCTCCTTTCG
>Ga0169931_10006282_pt1 | contig 17998 bp, 15 predicted proteins | sample Kivu_15m_20L_FD_129675 | JGI IMG/M metagenome (GOLD analysis project Ga0169931, IMG submission 129675) | Freshwater microbial communities from Lake Kivu, Western Province, Rwanda to study Microbial Dark Matter (Phase II) - Kivu_15m_20L... | ecosystem: Environmental > Aquatic > Freshwater > Lake... | reverse complement strand
CGACAACAACGGTTGATGTCTTACGAGAGCGTGCGGAAACAATTATTAGTCGACTTCCGATGTCGCATTCTTCACATACGCGCGTCATTGAAACAGAAGCCTTGCCAGGGGCTGGGTCTGCACCGGGTTCATCAATTCCTTCTATTGCATTGTCATTGCAGGGCAACTACGGCGCGCAGTTGCGTCACCACACAACGCCGGTGATTGCTCGTGTGGATGGCAACGACACGATTGTTGATTTGCGCTCGTGTGACGCAAAAGATGATGACATCTTGGTCAGCGCACTTTCTGAACTGTCGTTATGACTGTCATCGCGACTGCCGGTCACGTTGATCACGGGAAATCATCCCTGATACGTGCCCTGACAGGGACCGATCCTGACCGATTGTCGGAAGAAAAAAGCCGCGGGATGACAATCGATTTGGGTTTCGCACACACCACCACGCCGAGCGGACAAATACTGAGTTTCATTGACGTTCCCGGCCACGTTGATTTCATTCGCAACATGATCGCGGGAGTGTCTCATGTCGGACTGGTGCTGCTTGTTGTCGATGTGGCTGAAGGGTGGATGCCACAAACCACCGAACATTGTGATGTTGTGTCGCTACTTGGCTCAAAGCGATTTGTTGTTGCGCTCACAAAGAGTGATCGCGTAGATCCATCACGAATCACTGAGGTTGAAACTGACGTGCGCTCTCAACTAGAAAGTCGAGACGCAGAAGTAATGGGGGTTGTGGCTACATCTGTAGTGACAGGCGCGGGCATTGACGAACTTCGCGAGATGCTGGGTCAGGCGGTCGCTGATATCGCTGGCAATGAAGACGCACAACGAACACGATTATTTATTGATCGTGTCTTCACCATGACCGGAGCGGGAACAGTGGTGACGGGCACGCTGCAGGGAGACATTGCTGTTGACGATCATGTTGTGGTGGTTCGTCATGGTACGTCGGTGCGTATACGTGGAATACAAACACACGGACAGAAAGCGGATACTGCAACGGGGCCAATTCGTGTTGCATTAAATGTGACCGGCATAGGGGTTGATGAACTCACACGTGGCGATGTGCTTGTGGTTGGAGAAGAGTGGAACATCACCACCCGGTGTGATGCGACACTGCAGGTACTGCCAACGCTTGATCACAGTGTCACAAAACGAGGGCAGTACATCTTGCATGTGGGCACTTCAGATCAAGAAGTGCAACTACGTGTTCTCCGTGATGATGTCATCAAACCTGGAGAACAGGGTGTAGTGCGTCTTTCGTTTCGCACCCCGTTACCAATGTTGCCCGGTGATCGTTTCGTGATTCGCGAGACGGGTCGGAGTGAAACCGTTGGTGGTGGGGTAGTGCTTGATGCGCATCCTGTTGCGTCGGTAACGAAAGCTCGCCCCGATGGCACCGTGCAGACATACATTCGTGAACGCGGTTGGGTGCCGGTGGCGCAGGTGTGGAAAGACACCGATCAATACATTGAACCAGTGGTGGGAGAATGGGTGGCTCCAGCGGAGTTGATTACTCAGACACGCATGAATCTTGAACTCAAGTTAGATCGCGCGCCACGTGGAGTTGATATCTCTGCATTACAACCGTGGGAACGATTGCTCCTTCAGCAAATAGATGGCGTCATGGTCTCTCATGGCGTTGCACTTCGTGGTGCACTGTTGTCACCAGATGAGGAACGAGTAGCGGAACTGATTCGCGATGCTGGTCGTACCGGTCTCGATACGGCAAATGTTCCACGAGATGTCATGCGACGGTTAGTGCAACACGGGCTGGCGTATGAACATGACGGCATCGTGTTTCATGCGCAAGTGTTGGATGGGTTACGTGATGTGCTCGCTGAACTGTGGCGCGAACATCCACAAGGGTTCACAATGGCGGCCTTGCGAGATGCGACGGGACTCACACGAAAACATGCTGTTCCTTTAGGCACTGTGCTCGATAAGCACGGATTGACAAAACGTGTTGGTGATGTGCGCGTACCAGGGTCGCGGTACTGACACCATTGCCGAAGGGCGACGCCACAAAAATTTGTTGGCGGAGGTGGACGGGAATCGAACCCGCCAGACGAGGTTCACTCGTCTCAACCGTTTTGAAGACGGTGAAGCCCACCAGGCGCTCGGACACCTCCGTTGTTGAGGTTAACGCCGCAATGCGATCAGGTTGTACCCAGTTTGTACAACACCCATTCCATCATTGCTTCAAACTCTGCACCGTAGGTTTTGTAGTCAGAATCAGATGAACAGGTGATGACAATCGTGAGCCCATAGTTCGGTGCGATATAAAGATGTTGACCGAAGCGTCCCACAGCATGCAAATGGTCGCCGCGCGGCGGGATGTACCAGAAGTTGTGGTAGCCGTATTTATCAATTGACTTGCCCCACTCGCTATCTGTGATGTGTTGGTAGATGTTGAAATCCATTCCAATGCGTAAATCGTGAATGGGTTTTGGGCTGATAATGCGCACGCCCTTCAGTGAGCCACCAAGTCTCATCATTTCGCCAATACGTGCGATGTCGCGCGCGGTAGTGGCAAGTCCGTTGGATGCCACTTCCACACCGTCTGCATCAACGGACCATGATGCGTCTTCTTCGGCGCCGATTTTCATCCACAACACTTGCGATAACAACTCTGACAGGCTGTGTTTGTACAACTTCGCAAGGATCAATCCGATGATTTCGACGTTGGTGTCTTCGTATTGAAACCGAACACCGGGTTGTCCGGCAATCTTTGTGTTCTTCAACGCCTCCCGAATTGAAATTGGGTGGCGTTCAAGCGGTGCGTATGAGTCTGAGTTGTGCTCCACCGGTACACGCATCGACATAATGTCACCGATGCGCACAGACCCATACGGTGTGTTGGCGAAATCGTCAAGGTATTGATCAACAGTTTTGTCAATATCCAATTTGCCACCGTTGATCGACATGGTTGCAAGTAGTCCTACAAGTGCAGATGACATCGACGTCAACGCGTGTGGAGTATGACGAGCACCTCTTTTATATCGCTCGTAAATGATCGATCCGTCAAGCATTACGAGAATCGCATCGTTGTTGAGCGACTCGAGAAATTCGCGAACCGTTCGCTTTCCTGATGGTCCTTCGTATTCGAGGTCTTCGACATTGATTTCGGTCTGGTGCGGACGCATGAAGGAATGCTCGAGGTCGCCTCGTCTCACCGCACGAGTTGGTCGAAACTCTCGTGGCTGAACAAGAGCCTTACTGTGTGTGGCTGGATCAAACGCCGACATGGTGGACAACCCCCTCTGGTCCAGTCCTCAAGACTAGTGCAGTGTTCAGTCAGCTTTATTTGTAAAGTCGGCTGTATGCCAAGCACCAAACCACGTCTGCCAGATGGCTTGGTGGTCATCGTTAAAGAGGAATGTGCGACCTGCAAGATGGTCGAACCATTGCTTCCCGAAATTGCACAGCACGCGTCTCTTGTCGTGTACACACAGGACAATCCTTTATTCCCAACGACCATCTCAGCACAGCATGATGCGGACTTATCAGTGTCGTGGCATTACGACATCGAAACTGTGCCCACTGTGATGCGAATTGAAAATGGTGTTGAAGTGGCACGAACGGTTGGTTGGTCTAAGGATGAGTGGCGCGAGATCACTGGTGTTGCGACGTTAGGTAGTGAACTTCCGGCGATGCGTCCCGGTTGCGGTTCAATGAGTGTTGATCCTGATCTTGAAGACACCTTGCGCGTGCGTTTTCAGGGAGATGTGTTAACCGCACGCCATATTTCACTCGCGACTGCAGAAGATGAGATTGAAGCGTTGTACGCGCGTGGTTGGACGGATGGGTTGCCAGTGGTGCCACCAACGCCAGAGCGTGTAATGCGCATGTTGTCGGGAACAACGCGTAGTCCGAATGATGTTGTTGCAATTGCTCCACCTGACTTGGTTGAGTTAACAGTTGAGAAAATTGCAATCAATGCGGTGATGGCGGGTTGCAAACCTGAATACCTGCCGTGGGTTATCGCAGCACTGGAAGCCGCGTGCACCGATGAATTCAACATGCATGGCGTGCTTGCCACCACGATGCCTGTTGGTCCGGTCATCGTGTGTCATGGTCCAGGCACTAGACGCATCGGGATGAACAGCGGCATCAACGTATTTGGTCAGGGAAATCGTGCAAACAGCACCATTGGTCGTGCGGTGCAGTTAACGATTCGCAATGTCGGCGGTGGCCGACCTGGTGAAGTCGACCGCGCAACGCATGGTAACCCTGGCAAGTTGTCATTTTGTTTTGCAGAAGACGAAGAGCGCTCGCCGTTTGGAACACTCGGCATTGAGCGTGGCCTTGCACCTGATGCTGATGGTGTCACCGTGTTCGCAGGTGAAGGTCCGCGCGTGATGGTGGATCAGTTGGCGCGAACACCCGAGCAGCTACTCGCATCTTTAGCAGCATGTATGCGATCAGCGATACATCCGAAATTAGTGATCGCATTTGATGCGATTCTCACGATCAGTCCTGATCATGGTCGGATCTTTGCCGAAGCCGGCTGGACACGCGCTCAAATTCTCGACGACCTGCATTCCCGACTTCAATTGTCAGGAGCGGACATTATTCGCGGTGCTCACGACATTGCAGAGGGTGTATCCGAATCGCTCGCGGACGCGACACTGCCAAAGTTTCGACCCGGTGGCATCTTGTTGACCTACGCAGGCGGTGGAGCCGGATTGTTCTCATCTGTTATCGCAGGTTGGGCGAACGGCAAGATGGGAAGCGATCCAGTGACTCGATCAGTGAGTCTGTGACACAATAGAGACATGGCATCTGCTGGTAGCTCATCACTTGTGATTCTGGATCCCACCAGTGAGCGCTCGCCAGCAACCCGTCAACGCATTGCACGTCCTGAATCCGTCAAAGGTTTGACAGTCGGATTGTTGGACATCAGCAAAGCGCGCGGCAACGTGTATCTCGACCGCATCGAAGAGTTGTTGGTGGAACGTGGCGCAACGGTGAAGCGTTATGCAAAGCCCACATTCACCAAGCCCGCGCCAGCTGATTTGCGTTACGAAATTTCGCAGCAATGCAATGTGGTGATCGAATCGCTTGCTGATTGAGGCAGTTGTACGACGTGCAGTGTGCACGACATCGCAGATTTAGAACTTCGAGGAATCCCAGGAGTGTTTGTCGCCTCCGCTGAGTTCATCAGCGCAGCTGATGCGCAATCAAAGTCGCTCGGTTTTCCCGATGTTGCCCGGGTTTTTGTGGCACACCCGATTCAAGATCGCACAGACGAAGAAATGCGGGCGCTGGCAGACGCGTCATTTGACGAGATTCTGTCGAGCATCACTACTCGGTAGTACGCACAATTCATCCACATCGTGTGGATAATGCAGATAAATACTGCTCAGAATTCACCTGTCGTTCACCGTGTAGTCGGCTCGACATAACCCGACCTTGTGAGGCTTCCTGACTATGTCGCTGGCCACTGAACCCACTCAAGGGTCGTTACCTGAAAAGCGCGATGTCGTCGTTGTTTATAACAAAGCCGACCGAATTTTTCGTCGCATTGTGACAGCAGGAGCGCTGACATCGCTGCTCATTCTTGGTGCGATTGGTTTCTTCCTTATTTACAGAAGCGCTCAGATCTTTTCTGACTTTGGTCTGAAATTTATTACTGGGTCCGAATGGCTCATTGGTGATGATGGGACATCAAACGGTGCGGTGTTTGGTCTTGGACCAATGCTTGTGGGGTCAATGGTTGTAGCGGCAATCGCACTTTTGGTTGCGGTGCCACTGTCCATCGGTGGTGCGCTCTACATCGAGTTCTACTCACCGCGCAAGCTGTATCGCGTCCTTGTGACTTTGCTTGATCTTGCCGCAGCTATTCCATCTGTCATTTTTGGACTTTGGGGCATCGAGATTTTTGCGAGTATCGGTACGCGCTGGTCAACATTTCTCAATGATTGGTTCGGCTGGTTTCCATTGTTTTCCGTCGAGTTTGAAAACTTCAGTCGGTCACCATTTATTGCCGGCTGTGTACTCGGATCATTGATTGTGCCTATCACGACATCAATTGCTCGCGAAGTGTTCTCTCGAACTCCACGGGATCTGATCGACACTTGTTACGCACTGGGCAGCACCAAGTGGGGGGCGATCAAGACGGTCGTCTTGCCATTTGGTAAGAGTGGTGTGATCGGCGGAGCGATGCTGGGACTTGGCCGGGCATTGGGAGAAACCATTGCAGTGTTCTTGCTCCTGAATTTGGTGTTTGATTACAACTTCCGCGTGTTGGAGTCTGTCGGCGGAAACATTGCTTCGCACATTGCTAACAAGTTTGGTGAAGCAAGCGACTACGAAATTCAAGCACTGATCGCAGCAGGCTTTGTGTTGTTCTGCCTCACCCTTGCAGTGAACATGATCGCATCGGTCATCGTCCAAAGAAGCACGAGTAAACAATGACTTCAATAATTGACTCGCCTGTACCGTCTCCATCTTTTGCCGACGTTGCACCACAGAAGCCTTGGGAAGTTCCAAAGCGTAAGAAAATGCAGGACTGGTTGTACCTTGCTGCTCTCGCGGTTTTAGCAGTCGCGATAACACTTTTCAGCGGAGTTGCCGGTATTGATGGTTGGGCTTTCACATTTTTCTTCGTGACGTTGCTATTCACAATCGTTCGCTTCTGGCGCACGGAAGTGAAGGAACGCAAAGACGCCGTGATGAGTGTCCTCATCAAATCGTTAGCGGTGGCGGCGTTTGTGCCGTGGCTATCGATATTCTTTTCTTTGATTCAGCGTGGATATAAAGCAATTTACGCCGGTTATTTCACCCAGGACATGCGTATTACCGCACCAGATGACGACTTGAACATGGGCGGTTTAGGCCACGCGATTGTTGGCTCGTTGGTCATGGTACTTATAGCAACCGTTGTGACGGTTCCTCTAGGCATCTTAAGCGGAATGTATCTCACAGAGATTCGTGGTCGTCTCTCGTTCTTCATTCGTTTCATCATTCAATCGATGAGTGGTGTGCCGTCAATTGTCGCCGGACTATTTGTATTTGCGACTTTAGTAACTGCTATGGGGACGTATTCAGGTCTGGCCGGATCAGCTGCACTAGCGGTCTTGATGTTGCCCACTGTCGCGCGAACTGCAGAAGAAGTATTGAAGCTCGTGCCCGATGACCTACGTACTGCCGGTTATGCACTGGGATCGAGGCAATGGCGCACTGCGCTAATGATCGTGCTCCCAACAGTAAGAAGCGGTTTAGTTACAGCGGCAATCCTTGGTGTGGCACGAGTTATTGGCGAAACTGCTCCACTTATCCTTACATCACTCGCCTCTACAAGTTTTAGTGTCAATGTCTTTGACGGAGGCTTCGCTTCATTACCGACGTATGTATTTGGATTACTGCGCATTGGTACGGAGAACGCTCTTGCCCGTGCATGGGGTGGATCAATGGTGCTCATGTTCATCGTCGGTCTCTTGTTTTTTGCCGCTCGAGTACTGGGCAACAGAGGGCCTCGCGCGTAGGGACTGACATGAACGAACCCAATGAATACAGAGCAACGGAGGAAGATATGACTTCAACAATGACCGACGAATATCAGAACGCGCAAAGCGAGAGCGGGAAAGGCGCCGCATCGTTTGTGCCACCCACTCCATCTGATGGGGGCCTTGAGACAAAAAATGTCCATGCATGGTTTGGAGACCACCACGCCCTTGCCGATGTGTCACTGGTCTTTCCTGCGCGCACGGTTACTGGACTGATTGGTCCATCAGGTTGTGGCAAGTCCACATTTATTCGACTCCTCAACCGCATGCACGAACACATTCCCAACACGGCGATGGCCGGACAGGTTTTGCTGGATGGTAACGATGTCTACTCACCCGAGGTGGACCCGGCCGAGATCCGCTTGAAAGTCGGCATGGTGTTTCAAAAGCCAAACCCATTTCCATCAATGACAATTCGCGAAAATGTTCTGGCGGGAATCAAGTTGGCGCACTTAAAGCGTTCCAACCATGACGAAATAGTGGAGCAATGCCTCTCGCGTGCCGGGCTATGGAAAGAAGTAAAGGATCGCCTCAACGCGTCTGGCGGTTCGTTATCGGGTGGGCAACAGCAGCGTCTGTGTATTGCTCGCTCGTTGGCAGTCGAACCAGAAGTGCTGTTGATGGACGAACCCTGTTCAGCACTTGATCCGGCGAGCACACTTCGCATTGAGGAAACCATTCGTGAACTGGCTGAAAAAATCACGGTGGTAATTGTGACTCACAACATGCAACAGGCGAGTCGTGTGAGTGACTATTGCGCGTTCTTTCTCACTGACGGTGGCCCCGGTTATCTTGTAGAGGCCAACTCCACAATCAACATGTTCACTAATCCTTTTGATAGTCGTACCGCCGACTACGTGCAAGGAAAGTTTGGGTGAACAGAAGAAGTTAAGAGTTCACAGGAACGTAAGGTGAAGTTGGCTAGTTCACAATCTTGCGTTTACTTCTTACAGTTATTTTCCTTTCCGTCGTATTCTACAAACTAGGAGAAATAACAAACATGATCAGCTTACGTAAGCGTATTGCAGTGGTGGGTGTAGCTGTTGCAGCTTCATTAACTGCAACTTCGGTGGCGCATGCAGAATCCATCACTGGTGGCGGTGCATCATTCCCCGATCTGTTCTTGCAGCCTGCGATCGCAGAGTTCAACCGAACAACTGGCCACAACGTGCAGTACATCTCAGATGGATCCAGCCGTGGACAACGAGACTTCAGTGATGAGAAATTCAACATGGGCGGCACTGATTCCGCCGTTTCATCGAGCAATCAGAGAAAGCGCGCATGGACCTCATTCAACTGGGCGTATGTGCCGTATGTTGCTGGTGCCATTTCAGTTCCTTATCGACTCGATGAGTTAAAGGGTGCACAATTGTCGCTCAGTCAGTCGACGCTCGAGAGAATCTTTAATGGATCAATCACCAAGTGGAATCACCCTGACATTGCGCGGGATATGAAGGAAAACCCAACGTGGTCAAATTCGAAGAAACGCAGTGACTACAAAGGTGCGTCAGCACTGTGGCAGAACGAACGTCGTGCTGGTTCGGCGGTGTTGACCGTATCTCTTAATCCGTCGGCCCTCAAGAAAGCAAAGGGCAAGAAGGTTGAAGTTATTGACTCTGCGACAAAGAAGGCAATCGGCTCATCGACAGTTGCTCGAAAGAGTGAGTTGAAACTGTCACTTCGTATCAAAAACACCTCGACATATGAAGTGAAGTTAGACGGAAAGACAATCGCAAACTACAAGCTGGTCAAAACTCCAAAACTCCCGGACAAGGACATCATCGTGGTGTATCGCGATGGGTCAGGCACCACCGCGAACTGGTCAATTTTCCTTAACTCCGTCAACCGGACGTGGGGGACTAGCAATGACTTCAGCAAGAACATTCCTGGTGGTGTCAGTGCATTCGGATCGCGATTCCAGATTCAGGTATCTTCACCAAACTTGGCAAATTATGTTGCTGATACCAATGGCGCAATTGGATACGTGGAGAAGTCGTTCTCTGACGATCCTTCTCGCCAGCAAAAGGGCATGCGCGTCGCTGCGGTGAAGAATAACTTCGGTCAATACGTACAGCCATCTGCTGACGCGTATGCAACTTTCCTTAGTGCGAGTGCAAACATGGATACCAAAGGTTTCGTGAAGTTCAATTTCCCTGCGAAGACTCGCGGTGCGTATCCGATCGGTGCTGTGACTTACATGTTGGCTGAAACCGCAAAGAGCAGTAAGAACGACTTGGTGAAGGAATTCTTGACCTGGTCCATGAAGACATACGCGCCTGAGTTCGCCAATGGACTCGGATATGTACCTCTTACCGGAGCATTCCTAGACAAGGCACTTTCACAAGCTGCCAAAGTCAGCGCTGGCTGATCTCTCGTAATAGAGCACCAGAGGGCGAAGGCTCGGGCGAAAGCCCGAGCCTTCGTGTTATGTACGGCCACCTTCAACTGACACACTGGAGCCCATGACAAATCTCAATGATGCCGTGTCGTTTGCACATTGTCCGGCAATGAAAAACCGTTTCATGCTGGCCCCCCTCACTAATCAACAAAGCCATGATGACGGGACGTTGTCTGAAGACGAATACCACTGGTTGATGATGCGTGCTCGCGGCGGATTTGGACTCACGATGACATGCGCAGCGTCTGTGCAAAAAATTGGTCGTGGGTTCACTGGACAGTTGGGATGTGACGACGACAGCCACATTGAGGGTCTCACTCGATTAGCGCGTGACATGAAAGATGCGGGAACTCTTGCGATCGTGCAACTGCACCACGCGGGGAATCGCTCGCCACGTGAGTTGATCGGCACTGACCCTGTCTGTCCATCTGATGACCCTGAGACTGGCGCACGCGCCCTGTCTGGAGATGAAGTGGAGCAACTCATCGTCGACTTTGTCGCTGCTGCAACGCGTTGTGACAAAGCGGGTTTTGACGGTGTTGAGTTACATGGTGCTCATGGATACATGATTTGTCAGTTTCTTTCTTCTGAGTTGAACAAGAGAACAGATCAATACGGTGGCTCATTAGAGAATCGTGCACGAGTTCTGATGTCCATTGTGGACGGTGTTCGATCATCATGCCGCGATGATTTCAACTTGTCGGTGCGTCTGTCACCAGAACGTTTTGGCATGAAGATTGATGAAATCGCCGATGTGTACGGATGGCTTGTTGAGAGCAAGAAGATCGATTTCATCGATATGTCGTTGTGGGATGTCTTCAAAGAGCCAATTGAAGAACAACATAAAGGTAAGCGACTAGTTGATATTTTTGCGGCGTTACCGCGGGGAGACGTACGTCTTGGTGCAGCCGGCAAGTTGTATTCCGCCACTGACGCGAAGCGCGGAATTGATGCAGGACTCGATATCGCAGTGATCGGACGTGGAGCAATTGCCAACCATGACTTTGCCGCTCAATCAATTGCCAACCCCGAATTCAAAATGCGCGATCTTCCCATTCCACGTCAAGTGCTACGTGAAGAGGGTCTGTCAGAATTGTTTGTTGGTTACATGGGTAACTGGCCTGGTTTCGTTGGCGAATAGTTACTTCTCAATTTCTCTGTTACGAGAGGATCAGTCGAGCAACGAGAATGAAATGAAGGCTCGCTGCAATAGTGACAAGAAGATGAAAAATTTCGTGGTATCCAAAGTGTTCCGGCCACGGATTTGGTTTGTGTAACGCGTACACAATGGCTCCCATTGTGTATACACCTCCACCCAAGAAGATGAGAACCGTGTTGGTGGAGTCGAGTGAAGAGATGAATGCGGGAACAACAAGGAGAGCAGACCATCCCGCCGCGAGGTAAATCAGCGCGTTGATGACATATGGTGAGTTGATCCAGAACAGACGAACGCCGACCCCAATTGCAGTAGCAATCCATATGTAGATGAGTAAGAAGACTTCCGCCGTTCCAGACAACGCCAATGCAGTGATCGCTGTGTAACTCCCTGCAATTGCCAAGAGAATTGTTGAGTGGTCAATTCGCTTGAGAATCGCTTCCACTCTCGAAGAAAGTGACCCTGAGTGGTACACCGCTGATACCGCGAGCATCGTGGTTACGCCAACGGCGTAAATAATGACTGCAAGACGTTCGGTCCATGATCCGGCGATGATGATCAACCACGCGAATAGAGGAACAGCAGCGGTGGCCGAATGTCGATGAATGTGCCCACGAAAAAGTGGCCGATGTTTCACGGATCCACCGTGTGGTTGCTGAGTTTCGGTCACGTCTCAGTTTCCCATGAATTGTCTCGTATCGAAAGGGAGAACTCGTGTGTTGCATCTCACGTCATGAACTAATACCCTAAGGGGTATAGACAGAGCACTGATATGTAAAAAGTGCAGAAAAGCGGGTAGAGAGTAGTCATGAGCACACACACTTTGACGATGGACAATTTTGAGTCAACCGTTATGGCGGATGGTATTACGTTTGTTGACTTTTGGGCGTCATGGTGTGGACCATGTCGAATGTTTGCGCCCATCTTTGAAGACGCGGCTACAAATCATCCTGACATCCGCTTTGGCAAGGTGGACACCGAGGCTGAGCAGCAACTCGCAGGCGCATTACAGATTCAATCAATTCCCACGATTATGGCGTTTCGAGATGGCGTGTTACTTCACGCACAAGCCGGTGCATTGCCAGCAGCCTCGTTTGAGGAACTGATTCAGGCGGTTCGCAATGTTGATATGGAAGAAGTTCGTCGACAGATCAGTGAGCACGAAGCACAACAAGGCAACAGCTGAGTTTCCATTTGTAGACTGACACGTTGTATGTCAGCGCAAAACATTCGTGTCGGATTACTCGCTTATGGTGCCATTGGGCACGAGCACAATTTGGCGGTGCAACATACTGATGGTCTTGTGCTGTCTGCCGTCTGTGATACCAATGCCGATCGTGTTGCTGCAGCACGAGAGTTAGCGCCAAACGCCGAGGCATTCTCCGATGCATCAGTCATGCTTGATAGTGGTTCACTCGATCTTGTGGTGATCTCCACTCCACCGAATAGTCATTATCAGTGGGCGAAAGCGGCATTGCAGAAAAATCTGCACGTTGTGCTGGAAAAGCCGATGGCACTTACTGTTGATGAATGTGATGAGTTGATGGCACTCGCATCAGACAAACAGAAGCTGTTGGTGGTGTATCAGAACCGCCGGTACGACCCTGACTTTGTCACTCTGAAGCGACTCATCTCGACGGGTGCAATTGGTGAAGTGTTTCAATACGACAGTTTCGTGGGTGGATATTCTGAACCATGCACATACTGGCACTCAGATGCTGCGGTGTCTGGTGGTGCAATCTTTGACTGGGGCAGTCACTTCATCGATCAGATTCTCGACGTGATCACTGATCCCATCGAACACGTGGCGGGTCTCAATCAAAAGCGTCGATGGATGCATGCAACTAATGCTGACCATGCACACGTCACGATTAACTTCGCAAGTGGGAAACAGGCCACGTTTGTGAACTCAGACTTAGCAGCTGCGCGCAAGCCGAAGTTTTATGTGTTGGGAACAGAAGGCGCGATCGTTGGCGACTGGAACCCAGCCGCCGAACCCGCCGTGGCAGACCTTCCGGCAATCTTGACTCTTCATCGAGAAGGTGGTGCACGAGAGACGGTCGCACTTGACGAAGTGGTGCCGTATGCCTTTCACGCGTCACTTGCTGATCACTTGCGAAATGGAACAACAATGTCGGTCACTGCGTTGCAGTCGCGCAATGTGGTGGGGATCATGCAGGCAGCCGAACAGTCAGCGCTACAAAACGGTCGTCCAGTCGTTCCAAATGTTCGATAATTACCAGTGATGGACATTCGCTGGGGTTTTCTGGGCGCAGGTTTTGTTGCGTCTCGCGCAATGGGGCCAGCAGTCCACGAGGCCAGCGGGGCCCAATTATTCGCGGTGGCAAGCCGAGATGAGGCTCGCTCCAGGGCTCTAGAGCCTGAAGTTATTCACCACAAGTATGAGGTGTTGCTTGATGATGACCGTGTTGATGCTGTGTACATCAGCCTCGCGAATCATCAACACTTGGAATGGGTGAGCCGAGCGTTGCATGCGGGCAAACATGTGTTGTGCGAGAAACCATTGGGGATGACCGCCAGCGATACACGCACCATGTTCGATGTTGCTGATCAATGCGGAAAGCATCTCATTGAAGCAACGTGGGTGCGTTGGCATCCTCGATTTCAACGCATTGTTGAATTATCAACGTCGGGTGCGTTGGGTCAACTGCAACACATTGACACTTCGTTCACGTCAATGTCTGAGATGACAGAGAATTATCGACTGCATCCCGAGATGGGCGGTGGCGCTTTGTTAGATGTTGGTTGTTATCAGGCGCACGTATGGGTGTCGCTGTTTGGTGCAACTGTTGATGTCTTTGCAGAAGACGTACAGCGCGAGATCGGGCCTACCGGAATCGACGTCACAACCCGCGCGCGAGTGGGTCTTGATTCATATGCCACGGCAACGTCCGTGAGTTCCTTTGCGTTGCCACCATCGCAGACTTTGATCATTCGTGGAGCAGATGCGGTGGTGCAGACACTGCAAGGAGAGTCCTTCACATCTTGGCGTGAGCCATCGAGTCTTCGTGTTGGTGACACTGAAGAATCGTTCGGCTATGTCGATGCATTTGTTGAAATGACGGAAAATGTCAGCATGTATCTGCGAGACGGGAGTGGCTGGATTTTTCCGAGGGAAGAGACCGTACGAGTAGCCGACATTATTGACACGATTGCCACAAGTTAGAAAACGATGCACTAAGCAGTAAGCAACTTCACGTGAAGACGTTTTTGCCGCGAAGGTCACTGATGCGTGCATCGTCGTAGTGCAACATTGTTCGCAATACGTCGTCGGTGTCCTCGTCGAACATTGGAGCACGTCGAGTGACATTCGCGGGAGTTGCACTCAATGTGATGCGGGAATTCTCCACAGTCACCTCTCCGTGCAATGTGTGTGGAATCTTCACAAAGTGATTGGTGAATGCGAACTGTGAATCAGTCATACAGGCATCAGAATGTTGAACACCATGAGCCGGCACACCAGAGGCGATGAGTGCACTTTCTGTGTCAGACACGGACCGCCGCGAGGTCCAATTACTGATCATTGAGTACAAACGCTCTTGGTGTTGTCGACGGTCGTTATAACTCATCCCAACGAGATCAATTCGACCAATAGTCTTTGCTAGGCGTTTCCAATCATCATCGTCACGACAAGCGATAGCAATCCACGTATCGTCACCTTCGCATGGGAAAACACCATGTGGTGTCATGTATGGGTCACTGTTGCCTATGCGGTCTTGCACGACACCGTTCACTGTGTAATCAAGAATTGCAGGAGTTAAAAATTGCGTCGCAGACTCTGCTTGTGAAAAGTCGAGGTATTGACCCACTCCAGTGCGCCGTTGATGATCAATAGCCGCAATCAACGCACATGCTGCAAAACGCGGAGAGGGATAGTCGGTATATGCGCCAAACGGGCCGCATGGTGGTCGATCAGGCCAGCCGGTGAGATGGTAGAAACCCGCGATAGCCCCTCCTGCTGTTCCATATCCCGCATACGCGCCAAGTGGACCGTCTTGTCCGAACAAACAGGTCGACAACATGATGAGTGACGGATTGATGGAACGTAGGCGGTCAAAGTCGAGACCTAAAGAACGTCTGCCGCGCGGAGAGAATGACTCAATCAACACATCGGCCCACGCGACAAGATCATCCAACACCTCACGACCTTCTGGCGTCGCAAGATTCAACATCATTCCTTTTTTGCCTGTGTTCATGGAGAAATACAAACCGGCATATTCAGGTTCTTTTTGGTCGTTCAGGTATGGGCCAACAGACCGCGCCGCATCTTGGCGTGAACCAGTTTCAATGTGCACAACTTCTGCCCCGTAGTCACACAACATTCGCGCTGTCGACGGCCCAGAAATTGCCCACGTGAGGTCGAGAACTTTAAGTCCGGAAAATGGAGCGTCACGAGTAGTGGACGGTGCGGTCGTCGTTCGCGGAGGTGTGATGCCATCTCGAATTGCATCACCGTGCTCATTCAGTCGTGGAGCACGCTCTAGAGGAGGAACATCTCCGTCGCTGTATTTCACGTACAAGCCAGGAGCAATGATCTCACTTGGTGACACGAGTTCATCTTCTACTGAATCCCAAAATTGACGATGAGCATATTGTGGATTCTCAACAACATCTTTTGGTGTTGCAATCGGTGCAGTCAGCAATTTGTATTCGATTGCGTGTTGTAAGAGTTCAGCTTTGGTGTGTGCCATGCAGTAGGCAGTCACAGCGTCTGTAAGTTCTTTATATCGTTCGATTGAAACTTTGCCGGTGAAGATATCGGTACCCCAAGCAACGAGATCTTCATTGTTCATACTTTCGTCTATAAAACCTTCGTCGAACAAGACTTGAAGTAACCGTTGCGCATGTGGTCCGAATGATGGCCCAAACAACACCATGTTGTTGACATAGCCATCGGCGCACGGATAGACGAATTGAAAGTCGATACCGTTTGCGTGTGACCCACCACTTGTGCGCAACGCCAATGGTGCATTGTATGCCGCTGTGAAAACGTGTCCCTGAGTCGTTACTGGCAATGAGCGATGGGCGGATGTTTCAACCAGTTGTCCGACGCCACTTGATTCACGTTCCATCAACGCCACGAGGGCACCCACTGCCGCATCAGATGACGCGTGAAGAAATGCTTGGGGCGTGGAGATGCGCACAGGGGCTCGATCGATGTCGCCAGTGAGAATCATCTGACTGCTTGATGCCACGAGCGTGAGATCTGTTGATGGCCATGTTGCTTTGGGTCCGGCGCCTCCAAAAGCGGAAATTGAAGCGATGACAAGTCGCGGGTTGATGCGTTGCAACTCACTTACGTCGATGTCGACAGCACCGCTTTCAAACAAAACATCCGCATCGGCGGTGATGCTGTAGAAGGTCTGCAGGTCGTCAGTGTCCTCGAGATCTAGCGCGATGCTTTTCTTGCCACGGTTGTATGCCCAAAACGTGAGTGAATTCTCCGGAGGTTCGCAGTGTTGTGAAAACGGACCGACGAAACGGGCATGTGATCCCTCGGGTGGTTCGACCAAAATGACCTGTGCGCCAAGCATGGCAAGAAAGTGGGAGGCAGGATGGCCTCGTTCATCACAGATGTCGACCACTTTGTAGTGCGAGAGCATTGCTGCACTATAAAACATCAATTCCTCTCCATTAGCGTGGAGACGTGGTGCTGTTATGAGTGAATCGATGCAAAAGGTCAAGCGCGCATCACTGCAGGTGGACGCCACGTTGTGCGCGTTTATTGAAGACGAAGCATTGCCCGGCACGGGTGTTGATACCCAACAGTTCTGGAACGACCTTGCCGCGCTGATTGTTGATTTGACCCCGCGCAACCGAGACCTTCTTGAACGACGCGCAGACTTACAGGCGCTGATTGATCAGTGGCATCGCTCGCATCAGGTGTTTGATCTCGATGAGTATCGGACTTTTCTCTACGACATCGGATACATCGTCGCGCCTGGCCCCGCATTTTCAGTGACCACCGTGGGGGTCGATGATGAGATCGCTCACGTTGCAGGACCACAGCTTGTCGTGCCGGTAACGAACGCGCGTTATGCACTGAACGCAGCGAATGCTCGTTGGGGTTCTCTATATGACGCACTGTATGGAACAGACGCGTTGGGTGATGCGCCAGTGGGCGGTGGATACGATCCCATTAGAGGTGGTCGAGTCATTGCATGGGCACGTTCGTTCCTTGATGAAGCATTACCGCTTGATGAAGGGTCACATCACGACGGCACTTCATATCAAGTGGTGAATGGTGATCTCCAGATATACCTCGGTGCCACCGTTACTCATCTGGCCGATCCTGATGCGTTCGTTGGTTATGTCGGTGATCCAGCACAGCCAACACGAATCTTGTGTGAGCATCATGGCCTCGGAATTGAGATTGTGATCGATTCTGAACATCCAGTGGGAAAGACAGACTCTGCGCACATTGCCGATGTTGTTCTTGAGTCCGCCGTGACTGCAATCATGGACTGTGAGGATTCCGTTGCCACTGTTGATGGCGAAGACAAAACGATTGCGTACCGCAATTGGTTGGGTCTCATGCGGGGAACGTTGTCTGCAAACGTCACCAAAGATGGCGCCACATTCACTCGCTCCCTGAATACAGATCGAGAATTTCTGACACCTGCTGGTTCAAAGGTTGTGAGACCGGGTCGCTCACTGATGTTGGTGCGCAATGTGGGTCATTTGATGACCACGCCGGCAGTGTTAGACGAAAATGGCAATGAAGTGTTCGAAGGTCTTCTTGATGCGGTGGTCACAGTGTTGTGCGCGCTTCATGACATTCGTCGGAAAGACGACACAGATCGCAACTCTCGTGAAGGTTCGGTCTATGTGGTCAAACCAAAGATGCATGGGCCAGAAGAGGTTGCGTTTACCAATGACATCTTCTCTCGAGTCGAGGAAATGTTGCGCTT
>Ga0169931_10006281_pt1 | contig 17998 bp, 8 predicted proteins | sample Kivu_15m_20L_FD_129675 | JGI IMG/M metagenome (GOLD analysis project Ga0169931, IMG submission 129675) | Freshwater microbial communities from Lake Kivu, Western Province, Rwanda to study Microbial Dark Matter (Phase II) - Kivu_15m_20L... | ecosystem: Environmental > Aquatic > Freshwater > Lake ... | reverse complement strand
TAGAAAATGCCATTGAAGTTGAGTTACAACAAAGTGAATTACAACAAAGTGAATTACAACAAAGTGAATTACAACAAAGTGAATTACAACAAAGTGAATTACAACAAAGTGAATTACAACAAAGTGGTCACACAATTCAAAATTTGCTTGAAAGCACCACTATTGAATTTGCCCCTCCACAACCAAGGAAAAGAGGGCGGCCCCCAAATTCATCAAAAACATCTTCAACTAATGTATGAAATATCATCTTTACATTTTTTTGATCAATTTACAAAAGAAACTGATCAATGAAATACAATGAAATGAATTATATATACATACCAAAAGGTGGACCTTTATCTTCATTGTCATTTGTTAGACTATCGTTCAACAATATATCTATATGCTCCTTTTTAATCAAAACAGGAAATGTCGAATATTGATCATATAAGCACTTGTATTTCAACTTGATCACATCTTCATTTTTATCCGTCAACATCAAAGTATTGACTCTTGAAGCAATAATCTCAAATTTTCTCTTTATTTCACGCATGCCTTCATCACTTTTTGATGATTCTACTATATAAGAAATGGCCGCATCTTCGAAAAGAACATCAGATGATGCGAATCTATATTCATCTAAAATATTATGAATCAAATGTTTATTTGTAATTTCTAGTTTTTCTTTCAAGGTATAGTTGTTGATTTTAATCTTGAACAACCTATCTGCAAGGATCTTGTCAACTTTATTAGGATCATTATAGGTAAAAATGAATAAAACCTTTGATAAATCAAACTCTACTCCAGAAAAATATCTGTCATAATTGTATTTATTATTAGTTGTAGAATCCGTCAAATGAATCAAATTACCTATGATTTCCTTGCCATGCTGCGTTTCGGAGACCTTGTCCAACTCGTCAACTAACACTACAGGATTCATGCACTTTGTCTCCTTCAAAATCTCTATAATTCTACCAGGATTGGATCCAACATATGTAAAACTGTGCCCCGTCAATGTTGATGCATCTGATTCTCCACCTAAACTAATAATTCTAAATGGTCTCCCCAATGACTCTGCAATGCTTTTGCACAAGTTTGTCTTGCCTGTCCCGCGGCTTCCATACAACCCAATTGCATTAATGTGAAAGTTTGGATTACGAATCATTTGTGTCACCATGTTAATTATTTGATCCTTTGGTGTTTCTAAAAATGATAATCGTTTGTCTAAAACATTTCGAACATTGGATATATAAGCTTTAATGTCTGCATGAGACATGGTATCTATACAAGGTACGTCTATGTACTTCCCAAAAGGTACACTCAACATTGTATCTATCCAATTTTTATATTTAGCATACTCTGATGAATCTGACTCTTCATACGTCTCCATAATTGCATACTTTTTATATAAAATTGCCTTGTTTTCAAATGACATTGCTGACTTTAAAATTCGTGTCTTGTAATCTAAATTGTCAGTAAATTTATCGGATTGTACAAACTTTGACAAATCGTGTTCTAATTGAACCAATTGTTCGTCAGTTTCCTTATTAAGCGTATTGAGTAAATTTTTTAAACTAGAATTATATTCATTTGTTAATATTTCACTGTTACTCCAATTGTACAATTTCTCGAGCAACTTGCATTTCTCCGTTGTGGGTATAGTCATTCTCAAAATATTACTTATACTTGGAGCATTTTCAAGATAATTTTTTTTTATTTCTAAAAGTTGCTCGTTCATTTCTTTCACTTCATCAATTGTATATTTTGATTGAAACATTTTCTTCTTATCTTCAATTGGTACGCGCTCAAAAAACGATCCGCTGTAAATAGAATCCACATTTTCCATAAATGTTTCATATAAATGTTCCATTTTTGTCTTGGACTTTTGACATCTTTTGTTTTTACTAAACATTTTCTCAACAGACTTTTTTATAAGCGAAGCAATTTTAGGATATACAAAATCTTCATCTTCACTCTCTATTTCACTTTCACTTAATGTCGTTGTTATTTCCGTCGTTTCGGTTTCCGTTTCCCACTCCTTTTCACTATCGTCTACACCGCTTGTTTGCTTTAAACGTTTTGGATTTAAATTCATATTGATATTTGAAAACGTATCGTCTACGACGAGCGGATCTTCAAGAATACGCTTTTTACTTCTTGTAAAAACCATTTTCTTTCTCTATATTTATCTCCAAATAAAATTAAATCAGTTTTTAACAGCACTTGACTTTTTAAATTCCTTTCCAAAAAAGTTTGAAAGTTTCTTCAAAACAACATCCGAATTCACCCACTTGAAAGCAGCATCACCGCCCCAAATTAACCAAGATACAATCCCCCTTTTATTATGCCAACTTTTGTCTTTAGATCTTCCTGAGGATTTCCATTTCTTATATGATGGATAGCTCGCATAAAGATGCCTGCTAAACCATGCATGCATATAACGAACATCTTCTATTGGTATTGATTCTTTGGTTGACAACTGCTTTGCCCTCTTCCAGCCCGTTTCTATTCCACCTTTAAAGCCAAGGTCACGCATCTTGAATGCGTACAAAGCCGTCTTTTTTACATTTTGAGGTACACGCACCATTAATTGACTTTTTTTTCCATAATATTGAGCGCCTCCAAATTGAATACTCTTTGGACCCGTTTTCTTCCTTTTTGCACTTGATAAGATTTTTTTGTCTAATTCCTTGTACGTTCGTGGTGTTTTAGAACTAATACGATGCGTGGGTCTACATAAAGGATACTTTTCGTTGCTTTTTCTTGCTGAATTTCTTCCACACTTTTTATATCCCTTGATTTTGCCACTTGACGTTTTAATTGGTCGTTTCAAATCTACCCACTTTTCCTTGTACCATCGTTTTAACCCAGAACTCTTAGGTCTTGACCCCTTGTACCGACCACCACGTTTTTTATATTCTCTGACAATCCAACTTGATCTATATACTCCAGTAGGCGATTTGAATTTCCGACTTGCTTCTTTTTTAACTTTGTCGTACAAAGTTTTGTTTGTTGGGTTTAGCATTCTATTCTTAAACATTATCAAGAATATAATTAATCAAAAATAATAACAACACTAACTACTACACATGATACACTCGTCTTTATTATCAATAGAACACAACAAAGCTTGTTCATTTTCAGTCAAAGACCCGCCTGCCTTTTGCTTTTCTCTTACCTCTTTCTCTAGATTGACATCAACGCTAAACTTGCCAGCCGATGCACTTGATTTGCTTCGCAAGTAATACATTCCTGATTTAAGATTGTTTTTCCAAGCATAAAAATGCATGCTTGTGAGATTTTTATATGTAGGATTCGCCAAGAATAAATTCATACTTTGCATTTGATCAACAAAGACACCACGATCACTCGCTTGTTCAATAACACTTTTCATACTTGTCTCCCATACCGTCTTGTATATACTTTTCAAATCACCCGGTATCTCACTAATCATCTGGATACTTCCATCATACGCTATAATTTTTTCTTTCATTTCCTTTGACCATAAATCAAGCTTTAAAAGATCTTCCACAAGGTGCTTGTTGATTACTAAATATTCACCAGACAATACCCTTCTTTTAAAAATGCAACTATCAATTGGTTCGAAACACTCGCTGTTTCCCATTATTTGAGCAGTGCTTGCTGTAGGCATTAATGCTACTAACATACTATTTCTAGAACCGTGCTTTTTCAAATCCTCTCGTAAACTTTCCCAATCCCACATACCTGAAAGATAGTCCTCAACTTTGATGCCATCAAACTCTGCTGCCAAATCAAATTGAAACTTGCCTTCACTAAATGGACTACCCTTGAAACTGGAATATGGCCCTTCTCGTTTTGCTTGCTCAATCGAGCCTTTCATACACCCATAGTATAATGTCTCAAATATTTTCTTGTTAAGATCCTTTGCTTCTTTTGATTCAAAAGGATATCGCATTTTAATATAAACATCTGCCAAGCCTTGAACACCAATGCCCAATGGTCTGTGTGCACAGTTGCTTTTCTTTGTCTCCTCAGTTGGATAATAATTGTTGTCAATGACTTTGTTCATTGGTTTAATTATGTATTCAGCAACTTTACATAACTTGTTAAAGTTGAAGTATGGTGTTCCATCTGAATTATATTCTACATACTTTGGTAATGCTACAGACGCGAGATTGCACACCGCATATTCTTTGTCGTTAGAGTACAATGAAATTTCCAAACATTGTCCAGTGAGAATACCGTTGAATATACCCATACCTCTTTTCTCTTCCTTAAAACAATACGTGTCGGATATTCGTTTAGTCACGATAATATCTTCTACTTTTATCCATCTCTTTGTATTATTCTTAGGGTATTGACCTGATAGTTGAAGTCTCTTAGGTCGCAATCCAAGATCATACAAGATTGCAGTATCATGTGATGTAATACACATTCTGTATAATTCTTGACAAAAGTATTCAGATTCTCCACCCTTGCCATCTGGAAGTTTTCTGAAACCGCTATCCGTTATTTTATTAATTTTTGGGTCACATCCTAATGTTTGTAATAAATACTTGACATTCGTTAAAAACTTGTAATGAATACTACCAACTTGCACACCTGTAAGCCCATCGCTATTAATGACACAGCCATCACCGTCTAATAATCCTTCGAGCCATTGAAGTTTGACGCTAATATTGCAGTTAATAGGCACCTCGAACTTACTTTTCAATGTCATTGGAAGTTTACAATTAAGTCTACCCAGTTTATCTTCTTCAAGAACCTCTAACCTTGTGCTAATAAATGGTAACAACTTCTTCTTTTCGCCATATAGTGTTATTCTAGGAAAACCTTCTCCTAGTCTTGCTTGACAAGTAACGGAAGCAGTGCCATCCCTCAAATGCCCATTGATATTAATATGGCGTTTACAATACTTTTCATTTAATAATGATTTGTCACCACACGTTTGTTTTTCATATTCACTGTTATGTTCAACAGTTCCATCAGCACAAAAAAGTCCATGCTCATATGGGAAAGGCCAATCACTTGACCCTTCTTTAATAATTGGAAATTCTGATTTTAATAACTTCATACCTTTTTGTAATTGCTTTGCTTCTAACATAATGGTTCTCGGATACTGTGAAGGTCTTTTTCCTCTTACAATATAAAATTTGTGATAGGGCGTGCATTCAAGTATACTGCCATTGCTTAGCTTTACTGTAAGTAATTCTTGGTTTTCACCTGTTTTCTTGATGGTTGTCATACTAAACTCTTTTCCATTCCAAACTTCGACATTCTTATTTTCAATGTCAATAATCTTGTGATATCCTGTAGATGTAAGAATCATTGTTTCTGGTGCTACACACAAATTACTCGATTTTATCATTCCAAGATTTTTTTGGTTGCATTTCTTGTTTACAGCGTCTTTATAACCAATGTATGGAACACCTGTCTCAATTTGTGAATCCAACACTTTGCGCCATACTTCTTGTGCCTTTACAACCTTTTTGTACTTTTTCTCTTCAACATATTTATTGTAAAGGTTCTCAAAGTCCTTGCCATATACATCTGATAGTCCTGGACATTCATCAGGGCACATTAAATACCAATCCCCATCAGTTTCAACTTGTTTCATGAACAAATCTGGTATCCATAAAGCATAGAACAAGTCACGTGCCCGCATGTCTTCATGACCTTGATTCTTTTTCATATCCAAAAACTCCATAATATCAGCATGATACGGTTCAATATATATCGCAAATGACCCTTTGCGTCTACCCGATTGATTTATATACACACATGTGCTGTTATAAACTTTTAACATTGGAACAATGCCATCACTGATACCATTTGTACCTCTTATTAAACTACCCTTTGCCCTTATGTTTGATACATGCACTCCTATACCCCCACCAACCTTTGAAATCCGACCACAGTCTGTAATGGTCTTGTAAATACCTTCAATTGAGTCACATGTCCCGAGAAGGAAGCAATTTTCAGCAACTATTCCCTCGACATTGTAGCTATGGTCTTCCTCAACACCAAGTGTATAAACATATTGTGGCAAATCTTGTGTAATCTCTGTTTTAGCATTATATTTCAAAAACTTAAACCCGTTGTCAGTAGATCTGTATGAATATTGATTTCTACAATAGGATACTTTGTCACTCATCCTATCGTCTGTATATGTCTTGTAAATAGCAGTTTTGTCAACGCATTCAACTGGAATAGTTATAATAACATGCTCTTGTGTCCCATTCTTCTGCAAATGAGGCTTTCCATAAGATGCATCAATATTGTTGTTTCTAAGCAAATAATACAGTTGTCTCATGAAATTAACATTAGACATTTGAATACTGACAGAACTGCTCGTGACACATCCATCAGTTGTAACTAAACCTTCTAATAGTGCTTTTACTAATGGCCCTTCCCATTTGTAAATTTCCGACCAAATCTTTTTGTTATTAAAACCTACTCCAAATAATTCTTTAAAAATTTCACCAATATAAACCGAATTAAATAGCACTTGGGTAATGTTTCGAGTTGACATAGCATGAATAGTTGGAGTTATACCGAAAAGCCTTTCCCCATATTCTTTACAAAAATCAATCAGTTGTTGGTTAACGTTATGAATAGTAATTCCAATACCTCTATTTACAATATCACCATATGATGTCTTGCCCCTAATGATATGCCCATCACCATAAAATATACCAATAAACTTTGCAAAGTCTTCATCTATCTTCCAAAAACGATTAAACGAGTTATGATATCTGTGAGATTCTTTAAATTGACTAGGTTGTGTCCATTGTGATTTTAATCTTACACGTGTATCATCAAAATTCATTTGATACTCAACATTTGATCTATCTGATTTTAAATTAAACTGTGTAAGGTCAAATACCTTTATTCTTTCAACTTCTTCTTGCTTATTCGGAATACCTATGTAGTCTCCTGGTTTTAGTTCTTCCACAGAAATCCATTGAGCATCTAAAGGAGTAGCCGTTTTCTCTTTTAATTTTCTTCTTTCATAAATACACTTTTTGCTTGAACATCTGTTACCATTATAATAAATACATTCAAATGAAGCATTACACACTGTTCCACACACACATTTAAACTGAAGCTTCGTTTTCATGTTGATGTATTCTGTAGATATGAGCTCACAATTACCTTTTTGTAAAAAGTCTCTTACAAAATCTATATCATATTTTGCATAGGGCCTCTTTCCATAAGTTTTTGTATCAGGTTGTCCACGCAGAACCCACAGTTTGTGATTGTCAGTCACTTTGATCGGCGCTGTTTTTGCAACATCTAATTCATACAATTTTCGATCACCTAGCAAGTTCTTGTGCAATTGAAGCACTTTCTTTACGTTTCCTTTGTGAGTCACAACTAAATCCCCGATCTCAACGTCTTTGATTTTCACTGGACCACGGTTAACAGTTGTAACAATTGTATCCTCATGGAAACAAGAGCTCAAATTTGACAACCTTGTACCACTATTAAAAATTGTTGGGCTGGCATGCGTGTAAAAGTGTTGAGAGATTAACTCATACGTTTCTAGAGCAGATTTAATATCATTTTTATGTATTCCTATAGCGACACGCATATACATGTGCTGCGGCCTTTCAGCCACAACCATACCATTTCCATTCCAAATCTTCATCAAATAACTTTTCTCTAATGTCTTGAAACCAAAGTAATCAAACATGTAATCACGTGTGTAGTTAATAGCAAAATTCAAATCGTTTTTGTTTTTTCTTACAATTTCTATAATGTCATCCGCAATAATAGGAGCTGGATCCCCCGACTTGTCCTTGTTAGCATACAAACGTTCCATCACTTCACTAAAACACTCAATCGTAGACTTGTGTAAATTACTTATTACAATTCTTGAGGCCAATTTGGCATATTCCGGATTATCAGTCATTCCTATGGCAATTCGAGCTGCTTCTTCATCAAGTTCTTGTGAGGTGATTCCATCATAAATACTAGAAACAACACGTTGGGCAATTAAATCTGGATCAATGGTCTTTAACACACCAATTGAAGGATCATTAGACAATTTACGCAATCGATAAATAATCTTGTCAAATGACAATTGCTCCAAAGTATTGTCTCTTTTTTTGATTTTCATTCTTTGATAAAAGATGTGTAGAAATAATATTTCACTTTTTAACTCCTTCAAGTAATTATTTAAAGTCAAGTTAACAACTTAAAGTAAACAAATATGTCCGCTTTAAATGATATTATTGAAGACATGCCCTTTGAAGAAAATATAACTTACAATGACAATGACAATGACAATTACAATGACAATGCCAATTACAATGACAATGCCAATGCTAATTTCAATTCCAACAATGTTTCAATGTTGGAAAACAAACTAGATATCATGACCATAAGCAATGGGTGGAATGACAAAAACGAAAGAATCGTCATTTCAATCGGTGAAAATGCTGCTTCTTACAAATGGATGCACGAACGTACTTCATATTTATATAAAATTATTAACCAAATTTTCAATATCTTGCTCATTGTATTTTCAACGACTTTATCTGCAGCAACCTTGATACCACAACAAGATACATCGCTGCCTCTTGATATTTCTCAGCAAGTCATTACTTATATTCTTACATTATTATCTGTCATACAAAACTTTTTGAAATTTGAACAACTATCAGAAAAACATTTAAACGCATCAAGTGAATTTAGCAAGTTATACCACGACATTCAGCAAAAAATGTGCATGTACAGGAGACATCGTCAAAATGCAACCTCTTATGTGTCCAAAATTTTAAAACATTACGACTCTTTAGTTATTTCCGGGCCACCTATTCATTCTAGAATTCTTGCTCAATTCAAATCCACATTCAAGTCATCTGATATCTCTCTTCCAGACATAGCAGATAAAATACAAAAAATAGAAATTATAGCAGAACCATTAGCAACGTTGCAGCAAAATAATAAGCAAATCACACCGACACCAAATCCAAAAAGAAATGGCATTTATGGGGCAAACAATTTAGAACAAATTCACAAGGTATTTCAAATACATGGTGATATTACAGACAAAGACATTGAAAATGCTAGCACAATAGAATTACAAAACATCAAACATAAATTTTTCAATGAAAGATCCACCTACGAATTCAATAGATTCCTCCAACATTCTCAAGAAAATGACTAATTATTCACTCTTTGTTTGCTTTTTATTTCCATAACGACGCATACGTTTTGCTATGGTACTGTACAAATCTTTTTTAAAGTTATGGACAATCTCTGAAATGATCATTGTAAACTCTTGTTTTGTAAATGAATCTTTTGTTTTTATGCAATTCATCACTCGCACAAACACTTGATATAATGAATCCTTGTCTAATTGTCGCAAAACTCGTTTGTTGATTTCTCCATTCAAATCATTAGTCAAATTAGATATACAATTATCCATATTTATTAACGAGTCACAACCATTGTCGCTATAATACTTTATACACAAAACAACCTCGCTTACTTGGCTATGCGAATTGTAAACATAACCTTTTCTTACTTTTGTAAATTCTTTTATAATTTGAAATTCCCTTTCTTTTGAATTTATAGTATAAATTGAAGACACATCTTCAATGCACAAACTCTTGATTTTGTCTTTTAAATATTTCTTAATATATTCCTCCACTTTGTCAATGTCATTTTCAAATAAAACGTTAATTATTTTGTCGTCATCTTGAACAACAACAATCATTTAATTTTTATAGTTTTATATCTATATCAAACAATTAATTAATTTCAAAAATCTTGTTCGATTTACGTGTTTAAAATTGAAAATTAATTACATTCATATACCAAAGAACACATTATGATCAATTTAGTGTACATACATATCGGTGATAATCTTCCAGATTACTTTTATGACTCTTTGTACCAAACCTTGCTTATCAACAACTATGAAACCAAAATATACATTATTGTACAAGAATCAGAGATTCAAACCCTTGTTCAAAAAATCACGTCTTTTAACTTGACAAGCATTATGAAAAATAACTTTTTGTTTGAAAACATCATCAATATCGTGCCTTTACACATCCTAGAACAACACGTCGTTAACGATAAAGCTTTTAATTTATACAAAGCAGTTATGGAAGCAAAATTTTCACATTTAGCTCAATTCAGAAGTGGCTTTTGGATTTCTACTACATCACGTTTTTTTTATATACGAGAATTAATCAAACTATTTGGCCTTACAAACGTATTTCACATCGAAAATGACATCATGATGTACACATCCTTTCTCGACATTCTTTACTTTATTCATAAAGAAAAAGACAAGATATGGATGGTAAAAGATGCTCCGAATAGAGTCATTCCTTCAATTTTGTTTTTTCCGCACTACACAAGCTTATTAGATTTAACTAATTATATATCAAATACCATTGCAAACACAAGCGAATTTCTAAATGACATGAATATACTTGGGTCTTATTCTTCACACTTGTCATGCAATTTTCCCATTGAAAACGCCCCGATAATCTACGATGGGGCAGCATTTGGGCAATATCTAGGAGGAGTCGATGTAAGAAATTTACCAAAACAACACATCCTAGTTTCTCAGTTTATTAATACAACCAGGGGATTTGTCAATGAAACTAGTATTGTAAAACCAAATCACTACACTATTCATAAACGAAAACTTATGACAGACTATGTGAAATTTCCACTTACTTTTTATACTACAAGTAAAAAGACAAGTTTGACAAATTTGAGTCAACTTGCAAATCTCCACATCCATTCAAAACAACTTTACCAATTTTCAAGCGTGTTTGACATTGAGTATGGTGATATTATTTCAGGTGATCGCATACTTTCATTGTGTGATTTAGTACTTGTTAATACTGATATTTTAAACTTTCATCAAAACATCAACGCATTTGCAAAAGACATCATTCGTATTAAAAATTTTAGTGACGTGAATTACACGCTATTAAATAAATACTTTAAACAAATTAAAGGAAAATATGTAAAAATTGCATTATATACTCATATGCTACAACAATTTTGCGAATTCGTTCTTGATCATCTTGATCCTAGTCTTAAATACATTTTTTACATACATAATTCAGATCATGCCTTTCATGATGGATATTCTAAACTTTTAGATAAATCATATGTTCACAGAGTGCTTGCACAAAATATTGATTATTCCATTTTAAACAACAAGTTACAATTTTTGCCTATTGGTATTGCTAATAGCATGTGGCCGCATGGTGACTTGGATATTCTTTATAATCAAATGAAATCAAGTTACATGTATAAAAAAGAAAAGGCTGTATACGTAAATATAAATCCATCAACTTTTGCTTATAGAAATCAAGTTTTACAAGAAATACAAAATAACTTTACTGTCACTACTTGCTCTAAGCCATATAAAGAATATCTTGACGAATTGTCATTGCATAGATTTTGCCTTTGTGTAAGAGGCAATGGACTTGACACTCATCGATTTTGGGAAGCCCTTTATCTAGGCGTCATTCCAGTTATTATTAACAATGCTAATACAAAAATGAACAACTTTATTCAATACTTGAAAAATGCTGATTTGCCGTTTTATGAAATAACAGAAGACAACTTGTGCAAGTATAATGAAGACATATTTAATGATGAATTATATCAAAGTATGCTTGACAAACACAACATATTTATTCAGTCAAGTCCGGGATTAAAACTTTCATATTATGCAGAATTACACAATTGACTTACTAAATGATTATAGTACATTTACATGACATTTCAATTAAATTACAAAATGTCATGTAAAGAATCGTTAAAAACTAATATTAAAATTGTTATTGAGGATTAAGGTTTAGATTTGTTTATAATCTACAATGGAAACGGGATTTGGACAAAATCTAGAAGGGTTCTTGATAAAAGGAAACTTGTCTTTATCAAAAGCTGCCATTCCACATTTACAAGGAGATGGTTCTATTGAAGGCTCCGGAACATTGTACTTTGACACTTTAAAGGAATATACAGAACTCCATGGAATCAATGTCAATGGGGCTTCATTTTTAAACGGACAATTGATTATACCTTATACAGCTCCGAGTTACAATTTAACAACAGCCAGTATATTAACAAATGGTGGAATCTCCATTTTACATACACAAAACGCAACTAGTATAACATCTGGTGGAGGTATTACAATTGCAGGAGGAGCTTCTATTTTCAAAAATGTGTTTATTGGAGGGGTATTGGACGTCAATGGAAATTACATTGAAAATGTCAAAAATCCTGATAAACCTCAAGATGCTGCTACCAAAAAATATGTTGATGATAATAGATTTACAGGAAATTTTACTGCCGGCCAAGTCATTATTGCAAATGGAAATGGAGATACTGTAAGGGGGTTTCAGAATTTTACATATAATGGTACAACTTTATCATTGAATAGCACTGAAAACATCACATCAAGCAATGGAGGAGCTTTTTTTTGTGCTGGAGGAGCTTCCATCTTGAAAGATACGTATATTGGAGGTGTTTTAAATGTCCCTCGCATAATTAATTTGGATTTGCCAATCCTAGGCACAGATGCCGCAAACAAAAATTATGTAGATAGCAAAACATATGGAAATTTGCTTGGATCTGCTGGAAATTACCATATTGTTGTTGGTACTTCAAATCCTAGTATTATTGCAAGTTATCCATCTTTTACTTTTGACGGATCGTTGTTATCATTATCAACGAGTGCTAGCATTTTGTTGAATAACACGGGATCAAGTTTAATTTCCTATGGAGGAGCTAGTTTTTATAAAGAATTGTCCGTTGGTGGAAAACTAAATGTTAATGGAAACTATATTGTAAATGTAAAAGATCCAGAAAATCTTCAAGATGCTGCCACTAAAAAATATGTAGATGACAGAAAACTCCAAGGAAACTTTACTACAGGTCAAGTTATTATCGCTGATTCAAATGGAGATGCCATCCGAGGGTTTGATAATCTTAAATTCACTACTGACGGAACTTTTGGTACATTGACACTTAACAACCAATCAAATTTAGTTATTCAAAACTCTAACAATGCAACAGGTCTTGGGATAGGGGGTGGTTTGACTTCATTAGGAGGTGCTAGTTTTCTTAAAAATGTCTACATTGGGGGGCAACTTGATGTCAATTACAATAGAATTACTTCAGTGGCAGATCCAATTGAAGCATATGATGCAGTCAATAAAGCATATGTGGATTCTTTGTTGGATGTTTCAACAGGCGGTGACAATTCTTTAATACTCAACAATAATTCAATTGTGCCTATTGATATTGATGGTTTTTCTTTTGACTCAACAGTAAGAGCATTTGTTTGTTACATTTATGTAAATTACAATTATGAGAAATGCGCAATTTATACAATAAGAGGTGTCAATACCGATTCAAATTGGTACATTGTAAATACTTTTGTTGGAGAACCAACTAATGTAGAGTTTTTTATTAGAAAAGATGCAGATGGCAACGGAATCATTCAGTACTCAAATGCTAATCTCACTGGACTTACATCTATACAGTACAGAACATATGCTCAATTAAATGACTCGGAAAGTGGGCCTCAATCAAATTTGATTCTTGCAAATAACACTGTCAGTTATGAAAATATCCCCTTTCTTGTATTTAATAACAATGAAGTTGATGGTGCAAAGTTAATCATTCATGTTTCAAATTCAACACACGACGAAGATGGAATTATTTTTATGAACATTTTACAAAAAGGACCCGGAAATTGGATATCTAATATAAACAAAATAGGTGATATCAGTGATAACATACAATTGCAAATATCTTCTATTGGAACAAATGGTATTGTACAATATTTGAATACAAACACTACAGGACAATACACTTTGCGTATAAGAAAGTTCCAAATTGCTCATCTTCAAACAAGCGCAACGTTGTTAGCTAATACTACTATCCCTACTGTAACTAATGTTACAGATTTCACCTTTCAAAAAACGCAAACCAATTTTAATTTAACCTTGTATGTTGAAATTCCCGCAACTTCTAAATATGCATTGTATGAAATTGAAGCGGTAAGCAGAAACTTTGTATGGAAAGTTAACACGCGATTAATTGGAGACTACTTGGGTATTTCTTTCTACATAGATAGCACAGAAGAAAATAATGTATTAAAATACACAAATCCAAATGCGCACAATGCTTACATAAAGTATATACTCAATACACCACCTACGTTCCAACCCATACCAGTTTCAAAAGGTGGAACAGGCAAAACATATTTAACACCATACGCCGTTCTTCGCGGCAATGGTACAAGTGCCGTTTTGGCATCTAGTGATTTTATATATAAAGACAAAACTCTTATCCTCGGTTCAGAATCATCAATTTTGGTCAAAAACACTACACCCGCTATTGGTGTTGGATCCGGAGGGTCACTGACAGTTCTAGGTGGCGCCTCTATTGGGAAAAACTTGGTAATGGGAGAAGTGATTGACATGCGAAACAATAACATTATCAATGTAAAAGATCCGGAAAACCTTCAAGATGCTGTAAACAAAAAGTACGTAGATAAACTAGTCAATGACGTTCTGGCTACCTCTAGCTCGTTTGTGCTTGAAAATAATGTATTAATTCCTGAAAATATTCCTGATTATGTTTTTTCTTCTGATACGAAAGCATTTGTGTCATATGTTTATGTCACATACAACAACAATACAACTGCCATGTTTTGCCTTAAAGGTATAAAAAGGCAAGCAAACTGGTTTCTATCAACCAAATTTATTGGTGAAGAAACAAATGTAGGTTTTACTGTCATTAATGCAAATGGCATAGGTCAAATGCAGTATACTAATGCAAACACGGCTGGTGTTACGTCTATAAAATACAGAACAGTCACACTGATAAAGAATGATCCAGTTGATCAACAAATAAATCTTTCTATAACCAATAATGTCAATGACTTTGCTAGTATCAACGAATTGGATTTTTCAAATGGATTGTATCATTCTGTTCAAGTGATTGTTTATGTTGCAAATGATGCAAACAATGCATATGGGATGTACATGTTGAATTGCTTGTTACAAGGTAACAATTGGATTCTTAATACATATTCTTCAGGAAATGTGTCAGGTTTGCATTTTCAAATAACAAGCAACGGTATCATTCAATACACCAATAGTAATCCTTACGGATTTGTCTTTAGAATACAACAATCAAAAATTTTGAAATCCCAAAGCGACATCACATTGCATGCAAACACATCTACCGCAACGCCTGTTGATAGTACATTTTTAGCTTTTGAAAAAAGCCAATACATATTTCATTTAGTCGCGTATGTTGAAGTGCCGAGTTTGAACAAATTTGCATTTTATGATATAGAAGGTTTATATGGAGATGGAGTATGGAAATTAAATACATCTTATGTTGGTGACCGAACCGGTATTATTTTTTCCATGCAAACATCCACATATGGACTTTTAACTTATACAAACAACAACAATGCAGATGCAATTATAAAGTACATCATTGATTCTCCATTAATTATACCACTTCCGGTAAAAAAAGGAGGTACAGGAAAAACCTTTTTGCAACCAAATGCTGTTTTAAGAGGAAATGGCATAGACCCTATTTTAGCAACAGCGGATTTTGTTTATGAAAACGAAACCCTACGACTTGGTACCTCTAGTTCAATTGTTATTGAAAATACAGAAAATGCAGTGAATTTGTCCTCCGGTGGTACTTTGACCTCATATGGAGGTGCGGCAATTAAAAGAACATTATTAGTAGGAGAACAACTTTATGTCAATGATATTGACATTACACCTAATGTCGGAGATATCAATCAAAGAACATTTTATGCACAAAACAATCAAACAACTCCTTCACAAGTAACCGGATTTTCATTCTTGAACCCTATCATTAAATCCTTTACGGGAGTTGCATGTGTAACAGTTGAAACATTAGATGATACACTCGATAGCTTATATGAATTAAAGGGATTGCGCAAAAAAAATGGATGGATAGTATATTCTTCATCCATAGGCGATGACGTTGGTGTCAACTTTTCTATTTCAACGTCTGGATCAATTTTATATACTAGTTCTTATATCAATGATTGGCAAAGTTCCGTCATTCGTTTTAGAGCCAATACAACAACGACTTAAACTTATTTAAAATTTCATATATTTAATAATAAGAGCTATGGCAAATTATTATCAAATACTTGGTGTTTCTAGAAACGCATCAGATGAAGAAATAAAAACAGCATATAGAAGTCTTGCGAGAACACATCATCCTGATAAAGGAGGAGACAAAGAACACTTCCAAAAAATACAAGAAGCATATGAACACCTTTCGAATCCCCAAAAAAAAGCAGAATTAGATAATGTGTTTCAATTTAATACATTTCACCACACTGCAACTCAACGTCAAAAAAAAAATAATCATTATTACAATTTAAGATTGACATTAGATGAAATTTACTTTGGATGCACAAAAAAGCTAAAAATAAAGAGAAACATTATTTGTAAAAAATGCACATCAACTTGCTACAAATGCAATGGACAAGGTACTTTTTTTCAACAATTACAAATGGGCCCATTCACACAAACATTGCAACAAACTTGTATGAACTGTAAAGGGAATGGATGGATAAGTGATTCGCCATGTAATTGTATTAATGGCATTTTTCTTGAAGAAAAGGTCATGGAAATTAATATTGAACGCGGAGTGCTTCATGGAAAACAATATCTATTTGAGGAATGGGGAGAACAAACTACCAATAGAACTGATGTATCAGGAGATCTTGTTGTATCTGTAAACCAAGAATCTCATGAAACATTTTCAAGAAATAATTTGGATCTGTTATGTGACATTAATGTCTCTCTTTTAGAATCAATTATTGGAAAAAATGTCATTGTCCCTCACTTTGATGGCCCTATTGCACTTGATACATCTGGATTTGGAATTATAAATCCATTCAAAAAATATACAATTTTTGGAAAAGGTTTCATTCAAGGTAATACAAAAGGTGATTTACATTTAAAATTTAATATTCAATACCCTAATAAAACACTAACGACGTCTCAACGAAACGATATTGAAAAGTGCTTCAATGAGATTTTATAATGTATATTTTAGAATTTTTCTTTATTGATAAATACCAGCTACATAGTCAATTGTTATTTATTTTTAATGGCTTCATATCAATCTGACCCAATTTACATATTAGACTCAACAAATGCAACTGGTGTGGGCTCTGGTGGATCATTAACCGTTGATGGAGGAATAGCTGTAGGAAAAGATGTTTACGTTGGTGGGAATATGACTGTACTTGGAAGCACAACTTCATTTGCTGATAATTTTGTTGTTATTAATGCTAATCCTGTTAAATCTTCTGATACCGGATTGCTTTTCCAACGATATTCTCAAGACATCACAAACAACAACAATTTTTCAAGCATTGCATATTCGGAAATTGCAGACGAATTCCTTTTTGGATATGCACAAGCAGATCCACAAGGCAGTTCAGTTTCTTTGTCTAATTTAGTGCCTTTACGTGCACTCTCTGCTACTTTGACAAATACCACAGATTCCACCGGAGTTGGAAGTGGCGGTTCCTTTACAGTCCTTGGTGGAACAGCAATTAGTAAATCATTAACAGTTGGTACAGGAATTTCTACTGGCAATTTGAACTTTACAGGAAATCTGTACAAAAATGGAGAATTATATGTTGCAGGCTCTCAATGGTCCCAAACTGGAAACAATATCTTTTATACATCTGGAAATGTCGGAATTGGTACTTCTAATCCAGCATCTACACTTGATATACTCGGCACCCTCTCGGCATCTAACGCATCCATTGCTTCTTTGTCAAATACAAATACTATTTCAACCAACATCTCAAGTGGCACGCTTGTGCTTTCAACTGGACTAACAAGTGCAAGTGCTATTATTACTTCTGCAACTGTCGCTACTCTTGTGAACACAAATACAATTTCAACAAACATTAGTTCCGCTACACTTGCTCTTTCAACTGGACTAACGAGTGCAAATG
>Ga0169931_10006280_pt1 | contig 17999 bp, 6 predicted proteins | sample Kivu_15m_20L_FD_129675 | JGI IMG/M metagenome (GOLD analysis project Ga0169931, IMG submission 129675) | Freshwater microbial communities from Lake Kivu, Western Province, Rwanda to study Microbial Dark Matter (Phase II) - Kivu_15m_20L... | ecosystem: Environmental > Aquatic > Freshwater > Lake ... | reverse complement strand
GCATCGAACCATAACTTTGACTGCTTAGGCCATTGAAAATTATTATTTGATTGTAAAACGCTAACATTCATCAGGTTCTGTTCATTAAATATAGATTATAAGATACCATAAGATATACACAAAGTTTAATCATCAACAAAATATTCAATTATTTCCTTCTTCTTATGAGCTCAGCTTTGATTTGACCAATTCTAATATATTTCCAATCTATTTTTAATGTTTTGAACCTAACAGCTATGCAAGTCGACTAATGGCTAGAAATTCATCGTAGCTTATATTTTTTAAAGGGTAAATCAGTTCGAAAATCTGTTAGGTTACTACAGGCATCAAAAAAATACGATTGGCTTATATCAACAGATAAGCATTTTCTTGAACATTCATGATTCCTTTCATTTTTAATCGATATTTTTCAATAAGTTACGTAGCTGTCTGTGTCGGACAATATTTTGCAAGCCTCATCACTTAAACTGGAGTTAACTATTAAAATTTTTAACTAAAAAAGTTTTACACATAAGGTTTCAATTAAGCAATATCTGCTGTATACAAAATGGCTTGTTTTGTCAAAGGCTATACATCTCCTTATATCGATTTGACTATCTAAGCTTTTAGTCTGGTCACATCTACCTTGTCGTTAAAAAGTTTAAAAATTTAAGTAGATTGATCTTTAAGTCTCTTCCTTTTTTATTCATTCATCTCTTTTTTAGCTTATTCACCTTACTTACTGGTGTCTTGATGTGGATCGAAAAGTATTTCTCTGGCTTCGCTCATCGTATATTGATAATCAATTTTTTTATTAAGCGCAGGAGCTAGAATACAGCTGATATGGTACAACAAAGTTAGTGTTTCGAGGGTATTAGCGTTACCAGATACGATTTTTTCCAAAGATTTTCGAGTAAAAGGAAGAGGAATTGCAGGGTCCTACAAGCACAATATAAGAATATTCATTTGATGATTCAAAGGCGTTCTAAGTTATGTTTTTTTATTCATTTATTCAGGTTATATACTCAGATAGTTCTATAGCATTTTGTTTGTGACTAATTTGGGAAACCTTAGATCTTTTGCAAGCTGCAAAGTCCTCGAAATATGTTCACCTTTGTATTGATTACCTATAAGCGCTTTGAGTATTTTGTTGCAAGCTCTAAAGACATCCATCTATCGATTGTAAAAAATCCCTTGTTATTTGAGCACCTACAACAACATATTGAACTATCGATGCGGAAGCAAATGCAACTATCTTGACAAAGAAGTTATCACCTACTCTATCTGAGAATAATCTTAATGTTTTAGATTGTTTTGAGATTAGATTAGCTAAGGATCGTAGCGACTCATCGTGATGCTATGAAGCAATCTAACGTTTTTCCAAGGTTTGTATTATTTGTGTTTTTGTAGCAACTCGCCTCTTAGTGCGAAAAAATGTTATTTTTTTGAAGACATAAAGTTGACCCATACCCTTGATAGTTTTCTGAACATCCCTATTATAAAAATAAATCAATTAAATGAATCTATCTATCACTTGACAGCTGCCTTACGAACATAGCAATTTCCTTCGACTTCCATCATTTGTTTCATTTTCAAAGCACTTGTAATGTTATTTTCCCTTCCGATTCTGTTGGTGTTGCTGTCGATTCTTCGCTCAAGTAAATGTTGTTGATTTAATTTGACCCTGTCTCTGACTGAATATGTCCTCGAAAGGAACCTGTTGTGTTGTTGGATCTTCTAGCTAGACTATCGCTAGTATCGCTTTATGGTCTGAGTGAAAGATGAAGCTCGCATTGATAGCTTTAAGGCTTATGATTTTGTTACGGATTATCGGAAATTTCTGATACGATCTCTTCGACCATCGAGAATCAAATTTGACTTTGTTTTGTATCTTTAAGTTCTGTTGTCTTTGACTGCAGTGTGATGATCATACTCATCAATCTTTTTATCCTTTAATTTTTTGGCCAAATCTTGATGATTTTTCTTAAGAACTTCCTTGCTGGCATCAAAATGCTCGCCAATACTTGTAATGTAGTCATGTTATCTGCTACTCATGATATCTTCATGCACTGATAACACTTTTTCAATCTTTTCAGTATGTAACTGATGTATCTCTAGCTGTTTTTAAACATTTTTATGTATGGGATCCCATCTTCCTGAAGTTTTTCTTAAAAGCTCGCTTTTTGTGGCCATTCCTTGCTAGTTTTATCGTCTTTCTAATTATTTTTTCTTAACCACTGCATCCTAGTGCAAAGGTAGGGCTCCTTATTGATCACGCATTGCCTGAAATGTTTTTCTTTGTTGTTCGGCCCAAAAATGTTTCATACCTGCTTGATGCTACCTACTTGACTGAACCCTATCCCTAAAATGTTTTTTTTCGCTCTAAATCTCTTATATTTTACCTATAAATGTTTGCCAAAAATATCTTTTCGATAGTTCCTTTTCCGCTATTATGCTTTGACAACTTTGTTGAGCTCCTAACTATGTTTTTTCTAGCTTTTTTGCTGCGACATTGTTATCCTCTTAGCCAGCTGTTACCTGTACCTCATGTTTTCCTAGGCAACTTTTTAGTTCTTGAATGCCACTCGTTCACGACGCAAGTGTGATGTGGCTATCAACTCTCGCTGAGCTGCGTATATCAAAAAATACACTGGTAGTAATCTTGGAGCATGCAGAGAACTGGTGTTTTTTCTTCTGAATTTTGGTCTAGTTTATTTTTGAAGATTCGATCGAATTGTTGCATGCTAATAATTTTAATTATTATCTATCTATCCGACACCAAATAAAGATATCATCAAAACACTTATTTAAGTAAAAATAATTGATTTCTGTTCATACTTATTATCAGATTATTGTATACTCTTGCTATTCCATAAATATTATTACAAACATGTCACTTGCACTTGAAAAAGATGACAAAGATGAGCTCTTTCCTTCACAGTTTGCCCCCAATAACAAAGAACAATAGCTTTAATCACTTCTTTAGCAAATCACTCAAAGTAATGATTAGAATGTTCTGGCTGTTTTGATCAAATAATATTGTGTCGCGATGGTTGGAAAATATGAAGACGACTACTTCATGACGTAAAAATGATGTAAATGCAGGTTTTTTATCGAGAAAAAGTTTCTGGAGCTTCTCAGAAGGAAAATTACATAGCTAAAGTCTTCAAGTTAACTACTTAAAAGTAGCTACACTCTTTTCTAGTTTCTGCTCAAAGCTCTCAAAAAATAATAGCATCTCGTATATTTTTTGATCAGGGTCAGCCAAGAAGGCTTCGTAAGCTGCCAAGGTGGTACAGGACTCGCTGAATAAGACGTTGCTTATTATGCAAATTTTCTGAAATTGCTAGTAAGAAAAATCAACGAAGATAGCAAATATTTGGCAGTTTTCGTCAACCACAGATAACCGCATTTTCCACTACTTTTACAATTACTAAGATTCTATAACTGGCCAGATCAAGTCATGCATACTTCTTCAAAACTTGCTATACTTTAGCTGAGTAACAACTCGAGTCCTGTACTTAAAAATTATACTCAAAACTTTCCTTTTGTACTTTTTTATCCTTTTTTCATAGGTCAAGCTCTGGTATCTTTCCGAAAAGGCATCTAAGGCAACGATTAAGCCTTAGAATAGCTTTAGGGTCATCTTAAATATTTAGATTAATTTTTGGCGTAAAAATAGCGGCCTGCTGTCGACATGTACACAAATTCTTTGTTGACTCTTTTCGGTCGATACATATACACTTAGCTAGCAAACGTATCATAAAAAAACATAAACAAAGTTAAAAAAATATATCAGATTTTGATCAAAGATCTAGTTCCTTTGATCACTGTTATAAAAGTCAGAACCTGCTTGCTTCAGTTGGTCAGCACTCATATATCGACTATGATGCGTAGATGCTTTTAATCTCGTCAAATAGTATATGATTCTAAGTATTGGTTGGTCTAATAATGCAGTTAAGAGATCATTATGCATTCTAGACAAATATTTTTCAATAAATAAGCACCTAATAAATCTTTTCTGAAGTCTCTGAGCAGTTTTATTCCACATTCTAAAGACAACTGGCTATTCCACTAGCTGAAAAAACTATCGTAAACTATTGGTTTTGATGTTACTTTGAACCATACGATTGATTTTTAGAAATATTTACCAGGTTCTTTTCTGTAAGCTCTTAGCGATCCCTAAGAATCGCAAGAAATCAACCCTGTTTTTCAATCTATTATAGTAACTTTTTTGTTATGTAGAAACAAAAAGACGAAGAACTCTTTTTCTATCAACTCAAACTTTTAAAATTGCTTTCTAATGGTCAAAATGAGTCCAAAATTGATTTTACTTCTTTGACTAAAGAAATGACTACATGTTCATCTTTTTCGATGGTCCAAGCCTTCCTTTAATTGATATAATATGGAGATTTTCGCAGCTAAGACTAAAATTTAAATAGCATTTATGGCAAAATTACATAAAAATTAGTGTACTTTGTTATGACTAAAGGATGGCTTGAATTTCTTGAAAAAGTAAAAGAAATTATTACATAATAGTCTAAATAGTTTTGCAGAGACATATACAGATAGATCTAATGCGATATTGTGCTCTTTGTTGCGCTTAGAACTCTACTAGGAAGCCCTAACCCTCAAGGAAATGCTTTTGATTAATCTCACTGGAATATAAAGGGCTCGATCACTTGCTAGACCTCTTATAGATGCTTCAATATATAGAAAAAACAGCTAACAGTGGCCTTAGATGGCCAGTATTTGAAGCTAAGAGATGAAAAAGAGCAGTTGATGATAGGGGGAGACATGGTGATCAAAGATCTGCAAGTGTACTAGTAAGGAGACGGACTTGTTCTGGTCAATCTAGGTGAAGGTATTGGTGTATCAGTGGGGGTCGAGGGAGGCATGCGCACGTACGTTTATAAGTAGATATTGAGTAGAAAAGAACTCAGTGTAAGGATTTAAATGTAGTTAAAGCAACTATTGTTTCCTTTCAAATAAAAAGTTTGATCATACTAAATTCTTTTTAAATTCAATAAAATCTTTAAAAAATGCAAAAATTAATATTTTTTTCATATTTTAAACTGAAATTCTGTAACAATCATGGACTTTGTTTCAAAATATTATATTTGAAACTAATATTCGGAAACCTCGCTTAAGCTCTTCCTCCGACTATCTCTCCAACTGTTTCTCTTTATCTTCTTCGATTCAAACTAACAGCCTATCTTTTGGGCGTCGAAGGCACACTTCCCTGTTGCCATCTATCAATCTACCCCTGTAAACGCTTGTTTTATATGTAAAGTTGCTCGCATTTCTAGCGCCAAGTCGCATCTTTGTTTGACAACTAGAATCTTTAGTATAAGCTTATCGAGTTGTTAGGAGATTACTGCTAAACTGTAGTCAAGAAGGGATGTTTTTATGAAGCTTTTTTGTATTTTTTACGGTATGCGCCCAGTTTAGGTATCTACTACTTCGGCTATGTTATTTTTTATTTGTCATTTTGCACTGGATGAGACTATTTCTATGCCAATTGTTTCTTTAATTCCTCGATTTCTCTGTCTTTTTGCTAAACTTTTTTTTATTTAGCCTGCATAAGAATCTTTATCTTTGTTTTTTAGTTCTCAATGCTATCACATAAATTTTTGCTTCTCTACAGTTACAAACACTTTTTAGACAATTATTCTTGAATTCTGTTCAACTAGTTTCTTACTAATACTTATCTTTATGACTGAGCAACAAAATGGTCTTGTATTTTGTGTAGCTCACCCAACTGCTAGTTTTTCATGAATTGCTGCTATTAGAATTTTAAGCGACGTGAACCCATTTTGAAAAGATTGAAAAGACGCATTTTGTTTACGAGTTTTGTTGTGTAATATGGATCGAAAATGATATCTTAGCCTAGCTTGCAACGCTGAAGGTCTTATGTCACATAATGACCAGTCTATTACATATTTTTTGCTTGATTTCCGATGGTTTCTTGCTTGTAGTGTTGCCTTCCATCTTGTGCTGGCACTTTGCTTGGACTTTCTTTCTTTTCTCCATCAAAAGATAAAGTAAAGTCAACTTTTTTTCCTAGCAACTAAACAACTTTTTATCTGTAGTAGTTAATTATATCTAAATAGTTATTTTTTGCTTATTCTCTTGTATTGACCATATGCATATGCTTAACTCTGCCAAAAATAGCTTTCAACTACTAATTTTCTTTCTAAAGTTTACTTATTTTTTAGTCATATTGTATTTGCACAACTTTTCTGACACGGTCTTATAGACCGTTTATATTGTTTTGAACGGTAAGCAATTTGTCTTAAATTAAAGTTTTTTCGTTAAGAAGTTTGGTCACTTTGCTCAGATACTCAGCCTATAATACATCTGCTTTTTGACTTTATAGGTGTTTTATCAAAGCTGCTTGTTCGTTGATCGTTCTGTTTTTTTCGTTAATACACTCGATTAATATATCATAATACTGCGAAAAAGATTAAATTCTTGTTTTAAATTCCTTCTAAGTGAACGTAAAAAGTAACTTATTCATGTAATTTACGCAATCTTAAAGGTCAGGAACAGTGATGACGAAACCATAACCTGATGACAACAAATCTACCCTTGAAACTTTGTTTCTGAATCTATTGATAAATGCCTGAAGGAAAGATAATTTGTATTGCTGACTTATGTATGTTTTTCTTTATGTTATTAAAGGACTCGAGTAACTTGATATCAGGTGAACTCTGGGTATGAGATTTGCGTTTATTATCTTTTTTGGCTATATTTTTGGCACTCGTTATGATCTCAATACCCTCAGAGCTTCAGTAAAGATTCTGTATCTAAATTGTTCTCTATAAATTTTACATTAAAGTACCTATCTGACCACTTGATTGTAGTCTTCATCTTTTCCACCTTAATTTTTGCCAATCAAAGCTATTTAACTCTTACTGAATTGTATCCTTGACTCGTCTTTGTATTTTTAAAGATTTTAATAAATGTTATGAGTCTGAATTTGATTCATCTAACGGCATTACATGAAGACTTCTCTGAACTTTCTGGGGCTTATTGGTAGACAGATTCTATCCATAAGAGCTACAATACCCAAACTGACCGTTCTGGAGTTCAAAAGTAGTTAGAAATATTGGCCTTTTGATTGTTATTTTTGTAAATCTGGCCATAGAACGGGCTTGAACGAGATGAACTTGTCACCTTCTTAAGAAAATAATCGAACTCTTGAAAACAATTTCAATCTATTTGCGTGACCTAGCATTCTGAATACTTCAAGCCCTTTTTTTAGGAAATTTTTATTATGACTAAAAGTATTCTATTGCTATCCGAATAAAACTTTAGTCATGTATGCGTCTGCCCTTATAGATGGTACTGCCACGACATGTCTGACTCGATTGACAAGCATTCCACTACGCTATCCATAAATCCCTACACAAAACTTTTATCTTTCTTGCTAATTTTATAGCGTATTGCATTTGTTACCAATATCTACTCTTTGATTCATATCATGCAATAGTCTATAGTCTTGTTGGCCGTGACTCTGACACAACCATTTTCTGATTCGCAAAAAGTATTAATTATAGTCAGATTCTTGTTCGTTTATTTAATTGAGATACCCCTACACTGATGCAAGATTAACCAATTTGTACACATTTTAAGTCTTTGTTTTCAAGTATTCGCAAGCGTCTTTCATATTTTTCATTTTCTTTAGATCTTAGAATAAAGGAAGATAAGACTGTCGGATCACTGCATAGCCTTGGATTTTGTCCATAACGAAATCAACTATCTAGTCATGCACGACCCAGTGTTATTTTTTATCTCCGTATTATGGTGTTTTTGACATTTTGTTGTTCAGTTCTTGTCTCATTTGCGCGTAGTTAATTATATAGTGAAAAACCACAGATAAATCTTGATTTTAGAGCGTATTTATGGTCTATCTGATAGAAGTCTAATCATTGAGTTTGTACCTCTATTAAAAAACTATATTTTTCTTTATGACATGATCGATAGAGTTCAAAATATCGTCTTAAACTTGCAAAGAAATTAGCAAAACATGAGCCTATATATACTATACAAGTGCTTTGTAGTATTGCAATATAACTAAGTACTTGTTTCGAGGTGGCTAAGGGTAGTATCTCGCAGGTTTGTAAGACAGTTGAGTGATATTTCCTGTAAAAGGATGGATCACATTGCATAGATGCCTTACAGCTTATAGTTCGCTTTGGTCCACTTTTACTGGAGTTATTCTGAAAGCCCAGTTAAAAATGTCTTTTTTGTCAGTTGGTGGTAAAATTCCTTACAATTTTTGCTTAGAATCAAACCCTTAGAGATTGTAGGTCAAAGGGAAACTGTTGTCTGCGATCCACTACTAAAAATATTGTTCCTGAGTGTATATATAAAATGGTTTTTTTAGCTAGCACTAAACCCACATACCTTCCTATATTTACACTGGGTCTTTGATTTTTCCCTGATCGTAAAGTACTTTAGTCTACATCAATCTATCCATATTAGGTAATGTAAAAATTTTTGACAAAAAAGGCAGAGATTTCGCATAGTTAGTGAGTTTTGTTAGTAAAGAAGAAGTCTATGTGGCAGCTGCCATCTTGGCTGCACTTGCCTCGAGATCTTGTCTGTATTGATCTATCAACTTTAGCTGCAATAGACGCTTGTATTTGCTTGTGAGGATGCTCACACAGAATGCAGACATTTTCTATCGACCTTAGACTACAGAATCATGATTCATTTATGTAATTTCTTTAAGTTTTCTCTAAAATTAACTTTTGATTCGCAACTTGAATTTCAAAAAATTGTTATGTTTCAACACTTAAGTGACCCTCGATGACAAAATCCCCAGAATTCTATTTTTAATTTTCTTGATATCCTTAGGATCTTTAGGCGCTAACATACGACTTTTGTCAAATCTCTTGATCACAAAATCTTTATCTATCTAATTTTTCATAATGAGTAATGTTTCTAGCTGTTGTTTCGAAAACTAAAGATAATTTTTAAAAAGAGAAATATCTGCGATCTAGCATCCCACGTAGCTTCTGATTTATTCGACCATATCATTGTAGACGACTTTTCTGCCCATGTCGCTATTGAACATTTTGAGTTACTGAGTCGCCAGGAAGATCTAAGTCTGACCTGTAGCTGTGTATTATGTTGCTGACTTTTATAGCACCATCTCACAACTTTTACCAAGTTACTTGTATGCTTTTGAAAGACATCTTCGCTACAACTGTACTTTCCACATTTTTTCCTTGAGTTTCAAAACTTAAATGAAATTTATGCCTAGATTGTGCTACTTATAAGCAAAAGCATTCACTGGTTTTTTCAGTTGAATGTAGTTATGTATCACATTGTAATCAAAATATTGAAGAGCCGCGTATACTGGCATCTTTTAGTAATGCTTATCGTAGGTGCTTTGTATAGCTAATAGAACTTTGTTTGGTGGGTCCAGACATGCAGCCAGAGTCTATTCGAAATATTTTTTACTTCTTGTTACTATCTCAGCGTATGGGTCGTCGGTCTAGAACGGCAAAAACGGTATAGGCGCCTGTTATGGCTATAATGAAATCTTAATCATTTTTTAAATAATTATTTTTGTTATACCAAGCTGGTACATTTGCGAGCAAAACCCATATCTTTGCTCAAACTACCCCCTCAACTTTTAAACAAGTCTTCGAACATTACCAATAACATGCAAAGTTTAAGTAAAATTCACAAGATATTGCTAATGTTTCGAAGTCACATGCACTCTTGGAAGTATTTTCGTCTTGATATGCGGACCTCCTTCGAATCTTGGATTGACTACTATATTTTCTAGAGCAATAGTATTCACTGGAAGGGTCTATTTAGCATGCCCGTTGTCATCATTTCCCATCATATCATCGAAGATCGCATCCATGTTTTTCTTGAGCATATACTCATCGTAATTTTATAAATCAAAAGAGTCTTATTCTTATGAATCTTATTCAAACCTTTATTTTATCTAAAATTCGCCTTTTACGTTATCTTTTTACTATTTTTGCTTGGATCCTTTAGAAAGCTTTGATACATGGCTGTTGCTTCTGACCAATTTGCTTGTTTTTGGATGTTTTTTCTATATATCTCCGTAGATGTATGCTTGGAGTGTTAGGGGGATATTGAGACTTCTTGCGAATTTGTCATGGAATACCTTACATGACTACTATTCAGATCTAGATATTTTTTATACTAATAGACTGACTAATTAAACTTATCGTTTTAGTGCAGATGTCGCCAGCTAGTAACTTTGACTGAAAGCTGTTTCTTAAGTATCTATCTATACAGTTTCGTGGATAAGCTCAACGATCAACTGACTCATCTTGAGTGCTTGAAGCGGCTATTTAGTGTTATGATAGATGCTATAGTACGCCTAGATGAGTCTGAATTTTTAGTACTGGTACTACAACTCACAAGAATACGCCTGATGAAGCAACTAGACTCTATTTACCAGCTAATCCAGTCCCTTGACTTTCAAATATCGTTAGTATCTAATGATAAAACTCGTACAATTCTAAAGAAGTCTTCCCTAACTTTCCTATAAATCTTTTTAAGCCACATCATATAAGATAAAATGTTTGAGTCTTCGTCCATAGTTGACCATCACATGAGGAATAGTCTACCCGTAAAATTGACAGCTAACTCTGTCTCTTTTGTATACCTTTGTTTTTTCATATGTTTGTGTTTGAACGAACTATTATTAAGTAAGTTTTATCGGTTGTTATTGGTTAGTTTCTCGTGAAAAATAACTCTGAGAATCTTTGATTGATTTTTCAAACATTTCGAAAGCCTGTTTGTTTGAATTTATGAGCATTTAGTCGTCGAGTTGAAAAGTAAACTACATCTAAGAAATTGCTCTCAGATCGAACGCCAAGTTACGATGATAGCATCTGATTCCATTGAAAACATTCAAAAGTTTTACCCTCAGTTACCTCATATGAATCATATGGAACATTTCTTTTAGTTATAGCTAGACCGCGTTAGTGATTAGATGTTTGTTTAAAATGATCTAAAAAAACTATTTAGAGTTTTCTTTGAGAATGGATGTAGTTGCGATTTCTTTCTAATTAAATTTAATCCTGAAAAATTCGCCAAGTTGATCCAAAGTTTGTTCCTAGTGTCCCAAGACATTATGTTTGTTCATTTGTTACATATCGTAATACTTGCTTTTTATCCTGCCAAGAGCAGTCTCAGATCTTCTTTTTAAATGTTTTCTGAATTGATTATAGTTATTGCTTCTTAAAAGAGCCACAAGCTATCTAGCCGAGGGGTCATTCGGATGTTTTGGTCCTGCTTTGTGTTTTTTCTGTCTTAAGTACTAAGCTGTAAGAGATTATGCAGGCCAATCTGCGACCACTAATTTGTAACGATAGTCATACCTTCCGAAATCCATTCTCACGTATTTGTTTATCCAAATTTCTTATAACATCGTATGGAGTTCTTTACGTATATCTATATCGTCTTCAAGCCCCAGTTTTACTTCTTGTTTTGACTACATTATTTCTTTATTTTGATATTTAAAGAGAATGGCACAGAAGTTGTTGAATTTCGGCATGAGAGATATGAGTTACTTATGTGAGCCCAAAAAAATGTTTTTGAAATAAGTTGGAAGAAAAGAGTTGTAAGACGAAAGTAGCTAGAGGTAGATGGCTGGCTAGAGGGGCAAAGTGAGAGGTAGCTGGGTCTCTTATGCTCCGAAAATTGAAAAAATGAATGAAGAAATGTTTTATTTTTATATGAGATTACCTGGAGACAAAGACTAAAGCTATTATTAAAACAAGTTTATGATGGCCTTTGATTGCTTTAAAGCGATTTGCTTCAATCCCTTTCTTTACTTACTTAGATTTTCTTCGTTTTTCAGCAACATTTACAGGCCATAAATGCCTATCAAATGCTTGTATTCGGCCATAAGCGGGTCTGTAGCCATCAAGACGTCTCTTTTGTATTGCTGATTTCTCACATAAATCAAAATATCTTCTCTATTAATATTGCTGAACCAACACTACTCTTCGTCCAAGTATTTATATATACTCTGTCCGTTTTAGTTCACAGGCACAGGCTTGGATCCGATCGTATAAGTCTGCTAAAAATCGTCTTAGCAACTCAGACGCTCAGCTCTGCTTATGGCCATTTGAAGCTCTTTGTCGATGAGTCCTATTCTGCTTTTGACGTAAGGAATTTACTACTATGCATTGATGTTATGCAATCTTTACAATAATTGGTATTTTTCGTATTATAGATCGGTGACCCTATGACTGAAAAATCTATAAAGAATTTGTCTGCACTAAGCTTGATTCAATCTCCCTGGCAACCCATCTACAACATTTTTGCTCTGATGATTAAACTCCGGTGCTTCTTGTAGCATCCTTAACAAATGATTAGCAAACTGTTCTTGGATCTCCGAAGTCTAAAAAGCTATATCATGTAGCTCTTCATGGAAGTACTCCTGTGAGTTGAGATCAAAATCATAATGTTTTTTGCCCTTATTGAAGATTTTTTGTTTAAGTCGGTATCTGCCACGTTGTAGATACTATTTTATTTTGAATTGCTAGGTACGCAATTCGTTTATGAGATCGTTGTTAAGCTGGTAGAAGTCTTTTGACATATGCTCAGTTATATTTTATTAATATATCGTATCAAACATCAATATTTATTAAATCATATGCAAGAATACAAAAATAAATAAAAAAAAAGATAAATCTTGTTTTTTTCTTTAATTTTCTTTGTTTTTCTTAAAATTTTCTAAATTTAAACCCTAATCTGATTACTTTGGTGATATATTCAAGCATCATTTCTAATAAAATTATTACGAGGATCCATGAAAAGATTCTCACTAGTCGACAACGAAGCCATCCGTAAGCATCTAGCCAACCGTTCGACATCTAAAATGGCACACGCTTTCTCCAAATCACAAAGATTTTTACCCGCAACTCCAGAGTACCAACAAACATATACAGATGCAAATAAGCTGCTTATAGTAATCGTTCGACACTCAACCAACGACGAAGTGGCATTGGATTTGGAAACAGGTACAAAAATAATAAGATAGATCTGATTTTACTAAAAATACTGCAGTATCTCCAGGTTCGCCCACATACAAGAGCAGATCTGAGTTCTAAAAAGAAAGAATGAAACAAACATATTCCTTTGCAATCGGAAGATAAAAATCGCCTTAGAGAGACTACAGGTATCACCGCAACAAAGCAAAAGTACCAGGTCCAGGCACTGTAAACATGTTTTAAAACAGTACGAGAACCAGCTCAATACCAGAATGACCATAAGTTATAGTCATCGATCTAAGACAAGAGATGTGAACAAATAAAAACTTTCTTATCTAAAAACTCCAGGTCCAGGCAAGTATGAATCTCTCTAAATGACTTCCAGAGACGGACGTGCCCGGCTTAGCAAAAATTCAAATGTCAGACAATCTCCAATTAATCGTTAAATTCGCTTCAAACCTATCAAAGCTCTTTCCCCTGCACCAAATAATTACGGTCCTATTGATAATCTTAGCAACAGTTCCAAATATTTGTTATCTATTCACCGCGGCTAAGGCACAAGACCATTTGATAACGAACTCAAATTTACACACAGATACTGGAAACAATGGAAAAACAATAACGTTCCAGCCCCAGGAACACATGACATGACCAGCGATTTCGGAATCTATGGAGATTTCCAATACTACAAGACTCTTTCATTGAATCCTTAAAAATGATAAATATCTCTTAATAACAACAATCAAATCATTTTAGTCTATCAAATTAAGATTGCTCGATGTTTTTGTCGAAAATGTTGAAAAAAAGTTATTTTAAGTACATTTCGTTAATGTTTTAATCTCCTAGATCTTTTCTGATAGCTCCTAGAAGTATAACTATGACTGAAAATATGTTTTCTTTGCCAAAACGGCATACTAATCGCTTATCTCTTTGCTGACTTCGGATAGTGTAGAGGCAGTAGTAAGATGTAAGCGAATCGAAGGACATCTAAGGGAAAATCTCGTATCTGTAGCGTTAGCTGTGAAGATTCAGCTATGGATATGATAGACCGGCAGAATCTGTAAGTTTTATTTTGTTATAAGGGCCTAGATGTTTGTTTAGTTCCTTCACTAGTATGTAGAGACCGTAAAATCTGTATTAGAGAACGTAGGACATCGCACACTCAGGCTAGTATCTAAGATCATCTTATTTGTATCGAATCTATTTACAAAATTATGTTTTCCAGCATTTTTCAAGATCATTCCTACTGCTTTCATAAGCCTAAATAAAATCCATAAGCGATCTTGAAAACTACCCTTTAAGAATCTCATAGTCTATGCCCATGCCAAGTCCACAGTTGACGAATTTGAATACTTATTTTTGAGCTTTTGAAATAAATTCTTATTATTTTGCTTATGGCTTGAGTTTAATTCCTATTTGCTAGAAAGTACTGTATTTAAAGAACAGTAATAGCATTCTATAGATGTAGTCAGCAAATCTGATTTTTTTCCAAAGGCAACATTCAAATTAAACTTTTCCGATAGTTTAACTGGCAACAAAGCTTTATTGGTCTTATATTTTTATATCTAGGAAGTCCTCAGCTAGTTTAAGAAGTCTCATTACAGCTTTATTTGATTCTTATTTGAGTTTTGTGACTACTTTTTTAAGTTAATTTTTGGCACGATGCTCGAAAATGATGATTTGTTCTTTGGTTGCTTTAAACATCTATATTGACTACTAAAAGTATACTTTATTGACATCTTAGTCAATTAGATAAAGCATCTAAATCTGCAGCTAATTTGTCAGATTTTTTGGATTAAGAGCAACTATATAAGACATTCTTTTGTATCTTTTTGTCTTCAAGATTTAGGTTTTCATCATTTAAGTGGGCGTATGGCTTAGTTTGTATAGCTCATATGCATCGGAAAGAGGTCTATTGTCAGCAAAAGGCAAAGTTAACTAAGTAGGGTTCTAAGGGCCATACGTTATAGTCGGACGATCTTTCTTCTATAAATATTTTGCTAATCTTTTTTATTGTATTTTCCGATGGAAAAAGCTGATCAGCTTAAGTACCCAAGGTTCCAAAAATAAGTAGATTAAATAGCCAGTCTAGAGTATTATTAGAGCTACCACGAGTTGTACAAAGTGAGCGTAGAACACCGAAAACACTACAAAAAGACCTAAAAGGCCGATTGACTTGTATACAACTTGCATGAATAGCGCTCTTTTTGAAACTCTTTCTGATTAATTTACGCCTTTTTCTTGCTTTTTTTAGCCCTAAAGATGAGTTTTCATCCTCTAAAAGACAGAGCAATCGACTTGACTTTTTTTGGTATTCATGTATTAATGTAAATTTTTCCCTCTATTTGATATCTTAAATGTCTAATGTATAAAAATAAACAAGATTAAACCGTCAACTTATATCATATGCCCTTACAAAAAATATCAATCATCTATAAAAGATCTCTTTGTCTTTTTTTGAACTTATAGTCTGTAAATAGACCTTAGGGTTCTTCACTACACTGTTTTTTTCAAAATATTTTTGACCAGCCGAAGGGTACTTGTTTTATTTGGAAACGCTTTCAACTAGTCTTCCTTGTTTTTGCGGTTGATTTTTGCTTGTAAAAAGATTGTCTTCTTTGGTGATTCCTTTCATTTTTAGCATTTTTTAGAGCAAACCTATCTACTGATTAAGTTTGCTTATCTAAAGTGCCTCAGTCTACCCAAAAGTTTAAAATTGCTTTATAGGAGTCTGGTAGCTTTCTTTTACTAATGATTTTTTATGATTAGATTAAGTATTTTTAAGGCTGAGATTAGTGTAAACTATTCTTGAACCGAGTCCATCGAATTCTGAGTTAGAGCATTTAGATTTTTATTTAATTTGATTTCTATCTTCATTCCTGACTGTAAGAATATTCGATTCGTTAAGAATATTCGTTGTATTTTGTTTCGGCTGTATTTTTTTAATAATATTCTCCACAAGCAACTAAATCGTCCTAACCTCATCAAAAATCCGAGAATTGCTTTTCAAAACTCCTAAGCTATTCTGTATGATCTTAACGTGTTCCAATTGTTTATGCTACTACTTCGGTACAATCTTAATATCTCCTATTAATTTATCAATATCTCCGTAATGTTTAAGACTAGAATGCGACATCTTTTTCGAACAAAAATCGTTAGCACGTGTAGAATTGTGCTTTTGGGCTTATAATGAAGATGATCGAACGAGTTGTGAGGATTGGTTCAAAGGAGGTCTATGCATTTATTATCTCGATAAAAATTATTAACTAAAATCAACGGTCATATAAGTCAAATATTAAGATTTTTAGATTAATGTAGATGTATAGCAAGATCATCCTCCGAATGAAAATCCATCGAAATTTTTACCCTAGGCCACCATCTAAGTATTTTACGTATAAGACTACACTGAACAATTTGTAAAGTCTTCGTCGAAATTTGAAGTGTCTGCGTCTGAAGATAGAATCGGAACGAAGGGGGCTTTGATGCTCTTAGAGGCCAAAGCGTTCCAGTTAACTTTTTAAAACCAAGGATGGAATTTGATTTCGTCTGAGCTGTTCGTTCCCAGCCTGTCCTTAGGGTTTTTTTAAAGCAAACGAGTAAGAATGTCTTGCAATTTTGGGGAAATCTATATAAGAAAGACCATACCACAGGTATTTGTAATGGTTTGTACAGAATAGATTCGAAAAGTTCCATGCGATTTTGACTTCTGAAAGGAGGAAACCCTGTGATCATTTCGTATATTATACATCCGAGACACCACCAATCAACTGCCTTTCCGTGCCCCTGTTTCTTTATAACTTCAGGTGCCAAGTACTACGGTGTTCCACAAATCGACATAGCTTTTTAATCCTAGTACATCAGGGCTCGAGAAAGACCAAAATCTGTTAATTTTATGTATCCAGATTTATCCAGAAGAACGTTTTATGGCTTAAGACTTAATATATTTAAAGTTACTCGCGATAGATGACATTTTTCGAATGAAGTGCCTCGAGAGCTAAAAATATTTGAGCCGTATAAAATTTAGTTTGTTCCTAAGAAAGCTTATCCTTGATAGAAAGCAACCCAAAGAGCTATCCTCCTGGACAGTACTAAAGTATAAAGTAAAGTTTGTGCTAGTCTTGAAAACATTATTTAAGTTTGACAAGAAACGGGTGTTGTAGCTCGCATAAAATATTTTTTTAAGTCATGATGTTTTTTTATTGGTTTTTCTATATTATGTATTTCTTTTTAAGAACTTTCATAGCGTAGACCTGATTGTCTACTTTACTACGTACTAGAAGAACTTTTGCGTAAGTTCCTTTGCCGATGACTGAAAGTGGCTTGTATGTTTAGACCGTATTATGCATATCAATAATTATAAATGCAAATATAATCTATATTTTATGATTTACTATCAAAAACATTCAAATCATCTGCTTTACTTGAAAGAATAAACAAAGCAGTGAGTGCATAACATTACTTTCTTTTTTTACGTTTTCTATGCTTAGTTCGGATTGTATTTGCACAAAAGTCCGCAGTTTTGACAAGGTTGAGTTTGATTTTTATTAATAGCTATTGATAACCAAATCGATTCTGGATTTTAACAAATGATCGACTGAAGTGCGTCATAATTCCTTTTTTTGATATAGCTTGCATTCTAATTATCGGCAATGACTTGTCTGTTTTATTAAACAACTTGATTTGAAGGCTTTGTATGTCCCTGCGGGTATGAAGATACCTTGTAAAAAGGAGGAAGTTCCTCTGATTTTTTGAAAGAAGAAAAATTTTGTTGCCTTTAACTCTTTTAGTGATTATATTGTCTTTATATGCATTATCGACAAAAATCAGAATCTTTATCGGCATTTTAGTCTTTACAATACTACTTATAGCATCCCCAACATTTCCTAAACTCTTGCCGAGATGACTTTATATTTAGTTTATGCGTAGAATTTTGACTTTATTTTGTAATCGATGAAACATTTTTCTTTGATTAAACTACACTAATTTTTTATTATTTTAAACTTAAAGAAAATGGCTACT
>Ga0169931_10006279_pt1 | contig 17999 bp, 20 predicted proteins | sample Kivu_15m_20L_FD_129675 | JGI IMG/M metagenome (GOLD analysis project Ga0169931, IMG submission 129675) | Freshwater microbial communities from Lake Kivu, Western Province, Rwanda to study Microbial Dark Matter (Phase II) - Kivu_15m_20L... | ecosystem: Environmental > Aquatic > Freshwater > Lake... | reverse complement strand
CGTCGGGCTGGCGCAACAGGCCCCACTCGGCCCGCCGGGTCATCGGGTCGACGAAGATGCGGCGCAGGTGGCGCACGGGGATGGGCTGGCGCCGGTCCTCGAGCAACTCATCGAGCGTGTTCGGGAAGCGGCGCACGCCGGCGGGCGAGCGCTGGACATAGCTGCGCAGGGCGGCGCGGAACTGCTCGCCGATGAACAGCAGTTCCTCCTCGCGTTCGCGCTGGGCCTGGGTGTGCCACAGGGTGCCGATGCCGGCGAGGCCGGCGGACAGCACCGCCAGCAGCATCAAGACGGCAACGTAGGTGAAGCCGGCCTCACAGCCGGCGCGGCGGTCAGGCGCCCCGGGTGTGCTCACTGTCGATGAGGCGCCGGGCGATGGCGCGCGCCACGGCCTGCGCCCGGTTTTGGACATTGAGCTTGCGCAGGATCTTCTGCATGTGGTTCTTGACCGTGAGCGGGCTGATGTCGAGGATGACGGCGACATCGGCGTTGCTCTTGCCATCCCGCACCCACCGCAGGATCTGCACCTCGCGGGCCGTCAGCGGCGTGTCGGCCCGGTGGGACAGGCTGGCCTCGGCGGCCTCGGCGGTCATGATGCGCAGGAAGGCCAGGTGCAGCTGCGGCAGGATCAGTTCCACCAGTCGTCCGAGCCGTCCGTTCACCGGACCGGCCACCCGCCCGAACATGAAATACGTGGCGCCCTGTCCCGCGACGCCCGGTGTGCCGTGCACCACCAGGTTGTTCCACTGCCAGCGCTTGACCGCCGCCTCGAGCGGTCTCAGACCGGGTTCCACCGGCGCCACGCCCGGGGCCAGCAGCAGCGGACCCTCGCCCTGCCCGGCCCAGGCGCGGAAGGCCTGCAGGGCCAGGCCGGCATCGAGGTCCTCCAGATCGGTCACCTGCACCTCCGGGATCGGCACGCTGGAGCAGCGAAAGAAGGCCAGGGAGCGCCGCGACAGATCGCCGTGAGCGCAGACCAGGATCTCGTGCGCGATCAGGCCCTGCAGTGCGCCCTGTGCCCACAGGAAGAACTGCGCCGGACGCCATACCTCGCAGGCGGTCTCGACGATGTGGCAGAGCCTCTCCCTCTCGATGGGGGTGAGCAACTCCTGCGAATCCGATAGACGCTGGTCGGCTGGCATGGGGTGGGTGAGCCGCTGGATCCCGCGCTGCGAGTGCGCGCAGGGACATCGGCCCGGAACCGCTTATCGGGTAAAGACACGCAGTCTCGCCCCGCTGCGTTTCACGGGCATGACACCGGTTACCGTCAGGCTCGCTTCGGAGCACCTGGGGACCTGACGCCGGTATCGGCCCCACCCGGGCCGCCAGCGCAGGAACACGACGCGATCGGCACACGGATCTCCTGTCACCAGTTGCCGTAGGGCGTGCCGTCTACGCCGTTGCCTTCTGCACCGCTGCGCACATCGTAGATCGCGCCCGGGTCGCCGCCCGGCGGCGGCGGCAGGACCGCCCAGGTATCCTCCCGCCCCGTGACCGGATCGGCAGGAATGGCGCGCAGATAACGCTGGGTTACCAGCTCGCCCAGGCTGTCCGGGTAGCGGCCCTTGTCGGCGTGGTGCTTGTCGATGGCATCGCGCATCAGCGTGAGGTTGTGGCGCAACACCGCCTCGCGCGACCGGTCGACGTGGGCCAGATAGCGCGGCACCGCGATGGTCAGCAGCAGGGCCAGGATGGTCATCACCACCAGCAGCTCGATCAGGGTGAAGCCGCGCGCGCGCATGCTCACCACTGCCGGTAGGGCACGCCGTTCAGGCCGACCCGCTCCGAGCGCGAGTACACGTCGAACACGTCGCGCCCCTCGGCCGGGCTGTCCGGCGCGCTGGCGTAGCTGCGCAGGCCCCAGCTGCGCTCGGCCGGCAGCGCCGCATCGGCAAACGGATCGCGCGGGATGCGGCGCAGGAAGTAGATCTTGCGGCTGTCGGCTGCCTTGGCGTCCTTCACGCCGCTGACCAGATCCTCCAGCCGGCGCGGGTAGCCCGACTCGTCGGCCTTGCGCTCCACCCGTCCCTCCTCCGCAGCGCGCCTGTAGGCGTCCAGCGCACCGCGGATCTGACGCAGCGAGGCGCGCAGCTCGCTCTCCTTCGCACGCTGCACCGCGAGATCGTTGAGCGGCAGCAGGCCGAGGGCGAGCACCCCGAGGATGGCCACCACGATCATCATCTCCAGCAGCGTGAAGCCGCGGCCACGCCTGCGCAGCCCGGGGACGCGTGCCCCGGCCACCCACACGCTCACCGCGCCACCGTCACCGTCAACGCCGGCGGCGGCGTGACCTTGATGGTGTCGCCGGTCAGGTCCACCAGCTGCATCGCCGACACCGCCAGCGCGGACTGGCTGGCCGGCGCGCCGATCACCTTGAAGCGCACCTCGGCGCCGCTCGACATGCCCGACGCCGCCACCTGCAGCCGCCCCGGGCTGCGCGCGGGCGCCCCGAGCGGCTCCAGCACCGCCGGGTCATAGCTCAGCTCGACCGAGCCGTCGCGGATCTCCAGCGCCTCGGGCAGTCCGAGCTGCACCCCGAAGACCGCGCCTTTGGCGACCTCGGCGGGCGCGGTCATGCTCATTGCGAAGACCTGGTCGGTGAGGGGCGCAATGTCGGCGTCGGACTCGGTCGGCGTTGCCGCGGATCCAGCACCTGACGTGCCCGGGCCGATGGCCAGCGACCCGGGCGCGGTGCGACCGATGCGCAGCGGCGCCACGCCCGGCATGGTGTCGGTGCCCATGGGCAGCTCGGCCATCACACCCTCGGGCCGCGCCACGTTGCGCACGATGCGCGGCGTGATGAGCAGCACGATCTCGGTCTTGACCTTGTTGGTGTTCTCGGTACCGAACAGCCGGCCCAGCACGGGCAGGTCGCCCAGGCCCGGCACGCGCTGCGAGGAGCGGCGGTCCTCGTCGCTGATCAGCCCGGCCAGGATCTGCGTCTGGCCATCGCGCATCTGCAGCGCGGTGGTGGTGTTGCGCGTGCCCAGGCGGTAGGCCACGGTCTGGGCGGCGCCGACACCGACGCTGATGGTCTCGACGATGTTGCTCACCTCCAGCGCGACCTTGATGGCCACCTCCTCGGTGATGGTCACCAGCGGCTCGACGTCGAGCTTCAGACCGACGTCCAGGTAGGTCACCGAGGTGGCCACGCCGACGTTGGCAGCGGCGGTGGTGGTGAACACCGGCACCTTGTCGCCGATGTGGATGCGCGCCTTCTCCTTGTTGCGCACCCGGATGCGCGGGTTGGCCAGCAGGTCGGTCTTGCTCACGTTGGCCCGCAGGTTGAACACCAGCGCCGGGTTGGCGGTGGTGAACATCAGGGGCGCGTCCACCGGAATGGTCGTGGCCGTGGAGATGGCGCCGGTGGCCTCCTGCGCGCCCAGGCTCACGCTCGAGGGCCAGCGCACGCCCAGGTCCTGCAGGCGGCTGCGGGTGATCTCCAGCACCTCGACCTCGAGCATGACCTCCGGCTCGGCCAGATCGATGGTGCGCACCAGCTGGTCGACCAGGCGCAGCACCTCCGGCGTGTCCTTCACCACCATGAGGTTGAGCTTCTCGTCGATGAACACGTCCTGGGTCTTGGCCATGGCCTTGATCAGGGCGGCGGACTGCTTCACGTCGGCATTGCCGAGGTAGTAGCTGCGCACCGCCAGCTCGCGGTAGTCCTTCTGCTTGGCCGGGGTGTTGGGGTAGATGACCACGGAGTTGCTGTTCAGGGCCTTGTGGTCGAGCTGCTGGGTGGCGAGGATGAGCTTGAGGGCATCCTCCAGCCGGGTGTTGCGCAGGTGCACGCTGAGCTTGACGTCCTGGCGCACATCGCGGTCGAAGACGAAGTTGATGCCCGAACTGCGCGCCATGAAGTCGAACACCGAGCGCAGCGGCGCGTCCTTGAACTCCAGCGTGACCGGGCGCGCCAGCGGCACCTTGAGCACCGGCGCGGGGGTCATCGCGGCCGAGGCCTCGAGCACGCGGCGCAGCAGGTCGCGCGCCCCCGGGTACTGGGGCGACTCCGACAGCAGGCTCCGCAGCCGCGCCTCGGCACCGAGCAGGTCGTTGCGCCCGAAGCTGGCGCGCGCCTCGGCCATGAGGACGCGCCACTGCCGGGCGTTGGCGACGTCGTTCACCCGCGCCTGGGCGCGCGCATCGGCGGGGTCGGCGCGCAGGGCGGCGCGGTACTGCGCCTCGGCCTCCTCCAGGCGGTCGGCGCGGGCATGGCCATCGCCGGCGACGATGCGCTCGTTGACCACGCGCTCGCGCTCGCGCAGCAGGGCGGCCCGGTAGCGCGCATTGCGCGGCTCCTCCGCGACGGCCTTCTCGAGCTCGGCCAGGGCGGCGTCGGACTGGCCGGCCGCACTCAGGCGGCTGCCCTCGTCGAAGTGTCGGCTGGAGGCGCAGCCGGCCAGCAGCCCCATGGCCGCCACGATGATGATCAGAGGTTTCATGGGCTTCCCAGAGGTAGGCTCTGCCGCTGCCCCAGCGGCAGGTAGGTGAAGGACAGGGCGCGCTCGCCGGCGGCATCGAGGCGCCAGCGTCCGCTCACGGTGGCGCCGGTGGTGACGACCAGGTCGCGCCCGCCCTCGGACAGGAACACGGTGGTGGTGGCGCCGTCGACCATCCGGCCGAGGTAGGTGAAGGGCAGCGGCGGCGCCTGGGGCGGTGGGGGCGGCGGCGCGGCGGCCTGCTGCTCGCGCAGTTCGCGCGCGCTCAGGCGCTGTGGCGGCGGCTCCCAGGTGCGCACCTCGAAGGCGTTGGCGGCGGCGCCGCGGGCGCTGCGCCGCAGACGCTCCAGGTCGATGCCGCCGCCGGCGGGCGCGGGTGCGGCAGCCCCGGTATTCGCGGTGCGCGCCGGCAGGGGCGTGGCTGCAGCCGGCGCGGCAGGGGGGGCTGTCGCCCGGCGTGGCGGCGCGGCATCGACAGCCGCCGGGTCGCCCGCGCCGCTCTCGACCCACCACAGGGCGCCCAGCGTGGCCACGGCCGCGAGGGCAAGCAGGCCGCGGCGCAGCCGGGCCGTGGCCATCACCGCCCGCCTCCTAGCAGGACCACGAAGGACAGGCGCGCCTCGAGCTGGGGAGCACCGATGGCCTCGCGGCGCAGCTGGAGTTCCTCCAGGGCCGCCGCCGGGACGCGATTGAGCACTTCGGCGACGAAGGCGCGGATCTGGGGGTAGCTCCCCCGCACCGGCAGGCGCACGTGATAGCGCATCAGCCGCTCGGCGCCACCGGGCTGGAGCTGGTAGTCGCCAGCGTCGAGGGCGATGCCGTTGTGACGGGCGGCCTCGTGGATGCGCTCCAGCCACGCCGGCAGGGTGTCGGCACCGGGGAAGAAGGCGTGGAAGGTGTCGAGCTGGTCGGCGCGGCTGGCCGGCGCCACGGGCGCGGCCACGGTCCCGGCGCGCAGGGCGGCGCGCAAGGCGGTGACCTCGGCACGCAGGCTGTCGATGCGCTGCGTGGCGGGCTGCAGGGCCAGCACGGCCACGGCCAGGGTGGCCAGCAGGAGCGCGACCCCGGTGAGGCCGCGCCAGCCCAGGCGCGAGCGCTCGCGCCGAAGCCACCAGCGGCCGTGACGGATCAGGCGCCGGGCGTCCATCGCGCCTGTATCTTGAAGGCCACGGGCCGGCGCGGGTCGGCGACCCGCGTCTCGTGCTGCACCAGGTGCACCTGCTCGAGAGAGCCGGTGGCCTCGAGGCGGGTGAGCAGTTCCAGCAGGGCCGCCATCTGGCGCGCCTCGCCCTCGAGGGTGACGCTGCGCCCGCGCGCGTCGGGCTGCAGGGCGAGCAGGGCGACGTCGGCACCCACGGCGGCCTCGACGTCGTCGAGCAGCCCGCCCCAGCCCAGGCTCATCTGGTCGAGCACGGCATTGGCTGCCTGCAGTTCGGCCTGCATCTGCGGCGAGGCGGCCGCCTCGGGGGCGAGCCGCGGCAGGGCACGGCCGGCCAGCCGCCGCGTGTCCTCGAGCCGGCTCTCCCAGCGCGCCTGTTCCTGGCGCGCGTCCAGCCAGGCCCCGGCCACCAGCAGGGCGGCCACGGCGCCGGCGGCCGCGACGGCGGTGGCGAGGGTTCCGGCTGGGGCCCGGGACCGGGCGAAGTCCAGGGACAGCCGCGGCGGCGTCATGCCCGCCTCCCGCGCGACCAAGCCGGCCAGCGCCACGCGACGCCGCGGGCGACCGGCAACTCATCGTCGTCGAGCACCTCCCAGCCGCCGAGGCTGGCGGGCACGCGCGCGTCCAGGCCATCGGCAACGACGTGCAGCCGGCCCGGCGCGACCGGCAGGGCGCCGCCGGCGGCGGCGAGGGCGAGCTCGGATTCCAGCGCCTCCAGCCAGCGCTCGCCGCAGCGCACGGAGGACAGCGCGACCCAGCGCTGGCGCAGCAGCAGGCCGAGGGTCAGGCGGCCGGGCTCGAGATGGGCCAGAGCGCACACCGGGGCGCGCAGCGCGGCTCGCCGGGCATCGAAGGCGACGCAGAAGGCTGGCTCCAGTGACAGCAGCCGGCTGCCGGCCGCGGCGCAGGCGGCGTGCACGGCCTCGACCAGGGCCTGGTCGATGGCGCAGGCGGGCACGGGCTCGCCGGGCCGGGGCTCGCCCACCCGCAGCGCCCAGTCGCCGGCGCGCTCGCCGTGGATGGCCTGCATCTCGATGCGGGCGTAGGCCTGCCACTGGGCGTCCCCGACGAGGTCCTCGCTGGGGGCGAGCAGCAGCCAGCGCACGAAGTGACCCGACAGCCGCACGCACACGCCGGCGCCACCGGCCTCGGTCAGCGCACGCGCCAGGGCGTCGACGGCGCCGCGCCAGGGCTCGGCCCCGACCGGCTCGACCGGCCAGTCCAGCGCATGGTCGTCATCGGCGGCGCGACCACCACCGGCACGCTGCAGGCGCAGACGCTCGGGCGAGAGCCCGACCAGCAGACGCTCACGCCGCCAGGGTGACACGGTTGATCTCCTGGAGGGTGCTCTCCCCGGCGGCCACCAGGGCCAGCGCGGAGTCGCGCAGGAAGGCGGTGCCGGCGCGGCGCGCGGCCTCCTTGATCTGGCGGATGGGGGCGCGGGTGGTGATGAGTTCGCGCAATTCGTCGCTGAGCTCGAGCATCTCGGCGATGGCCTTGCGGCCGCGGTAGCCGCTGCCGCGGCAGTGGCCGCAGCCGCGCCCGGCGCGGAAGCGGAAGCCGGCGACCTGTTCACGACTCAGGGCCGAGGCGGCGAGCAGTTCGTCGTCGGGAGTGTCCTCAGTGCTGCAGTGGGGGCAGTTCACGCGCACCAGACGCTGGGCGACGATGCCGTTCAGGGCCGACACGAAGCTGTAGGGGTCCACGCCCATGTGGGTGAACCGCCCGAGCACGTCGAAGACGTTGTTGGCGTGCACGGTGGTGAAGACCAGGTGACCGGTGAGCGCGGCCTGGATGGCGATCTGGGCGGTCTCGGCGTCGCGGATCTCGCCGACCATGATCTTGTCCGGGTCGTGGCGCAGGATGGAGCGCAGCCCGCGCGCGAAGGTGAGCCCCTTCTTCTCGTTGACCGGGATCTGCAGCACCCCGGGGAGCTGGTACTCGACCGGGTCCTCGATGGTGATGAGCTTGTCCTGGCCGTGGTTGATCTCGGAAATGGCGGCGTACAGGGTGGTGGTCTTGCCGCTGCCGGTCGGACCGGTCACGAGCAGCATGCCGTAGGGCTCGGAGGCCAGACGCCGCATCCAGGTCCTGGCCGCCGGGGCGAAGCCCAGGCTGTCCAGCGACAGACCCCTGACCTGGTCGGCCAGGCTCTGCTTGTCGAGGACGCGCAGCACCGCGTCCTCGCCGAAGATGGAGGGCATGATGGAGACGCGAAAGTCGATCTCCCGCCCCTGCACCGAGACCTTGAAGCGCCCGTCCTGGGGGATGCGCCGCTCGGCAATGTCGAGCTCGGACATGACCTTGATGCGCGAGATGACCTGCTCGGCGAGTTCGCCGCCGCCGACCTGGCTGACGGTGCCGAGCACGCCGTCGATGCGGTACTTGATGACCAGCCCCCCGGCGCCGGTCTCGAGGTGGATGTCGCTGGCGCCGCTCTTGAGCGCGTCGTACAAGGTGGAGTGGACCAGCCGCACGACCGGACTGGTGTCGGCGCTGATGCTCCTGAGCGAGAGGTCCTCGACGGCGCGGGCGCCCTCGCCCGGGGTGCCGGACTGGCCGACCAGGCTCTCCATGGCGCGCAGGCTCTCGCCCTGGCGGGTGAGCCAGGCGGCCAGGTCTTCGCGACGGGCGATGGCGCGCTCGACGGGCGCGCCGATGCGCTCGTCGGCCCAGGCGGCGAAGCGGTGGTCGAAGGGGTCGGCGTGCACCAGCAGCAGGGTGCCGGCAGCGTCGCGCACCAGGGCGCACTCGTGCGCCAGGGCTTCGGTGTAGGGCAGCAGCTCGAGGGCGGGCCGGCTCTGGTGCAGGTCGTCCATGCCCAGGGTGCGCAGGCCCAGCGTGGCGCCCAGGGCCTGCAGGAATCCGGTCTCGTCCAGCCCGCTGGCGGCCTCGAGGCAGTCGAGCACCCGCCGGCCACCGGCTGCGGCGGCCTCGCGCGCGGCGGCGAAGTCGGCCGCACCGAATACCGCGCCGGCGTCGAACTCGCGCGGCTTCACTGGATGCTCCCCGCGAGTTCGAAGATGGGCAGGTACATGAGCACGACGATGCCGCCGATGATGACGCCGATGAGGGCCATGAGCAGCGGCTCGAAGGTGCGGGTGAACCACTCCACCCAGCGCGCCATCTCCTCGTCGTGGAAGGCGGCGATGCGCTCCATCATCTGCCCCATCTGCCCGCCGCGCTCACCGACCCGCAGCAGCCGCAGGGCCACGGGGGTGGTCAGGCCGCTGTCGTCCAGGGCCACCGACAGGGGCCGACCCTCGCCGACCAGCCGGGACGCCTGGGCCAGCCGGGCACGCAGCTCGACATCGAGCAGGCCGCTGACCATGCCCAGCGCCTGGAGGATGGGGATGCCGCCGGCGAGCAGCATGCCCAGGGTGCGGTAGAAGCGGGTGAGCTGGTAGACCCGCAGGCGCTCGCCCAGGGCGGGCACGGTGCGCACGGCACGCAGCAGCCGCGCCCGCGCGCCCGGCTGCAACAGCCACCACACCGATGCCGCCAGCAGCCCGAGGGCGACGATGCCGACCCAGGCGCCGTGCGACTCGACCAGCCGGCCCCAGTGCATGAGCAGGCGCGACATGAGCGGGATGGAATCGCCCATCTCCTCGTAGACGTGGCTGAAGCGCGGCACGACGTAGCCCAGCAGGAACAGGCTCACCAGGGCGCCGACGACGACAAGGATGACGGGGTAGATGGACGCGGCAACGAGCTTCTTGCGCACCAGCTCGAGCTGGTTCTGGTAGGCGACGTAGCGCCCCAGTGCCTCGGCCAGATCGCCGGTGCGCTCGGAGGCGCGCACCGTGGCGACGTAGAGCTCGGGAAACGCCGCGGGCAGCAGACGCAGCGCGCCGGAGAAGGGCTTGCCCTCGCGCAGCGCGCCGAGCAGACGATCCAGGGTGGCGCGTGTGTCGGGACGGGACTCCTTCTCGGCCAGGGTCTCGAGCGCTTCGACCAGACCGATCCCGGAGTGCAGCAGCGCCAGCAGTTCCTGCGTGAACAGCAGCAGGGGAAAGCGGGCCCGGCGCGTGAGACTCGGCAGCGACCACGCCTTGCCACCGGCGATCGACAGCACCACGCAGCCCTGGGCCTGGACCAGACGGGCCGCTTCGGCCGCATCCGCCGCCTCGATCTCGAGGTTCACCACGCCGGCCCCCGGCTTGACGGCCTTGACCCTGTGGCGCATGGCAACCCCCGTGAGCGTGCGCTCGCTTTTGAAAGGCCTCGCCGCAGTTTGGGACGGCTCAGTTCCAGTTGCCGATGTCGGCATTCTCGCCCTCGCCGCCGGCCTGTCCGTCCTTGCCCCAGGAATACAGATCGAACTCGCCCTTCTCCCCGGGCGCCCGGTACTGATAGGGCTTGCCCCAGGGATCCAGCGGAATCGCCTTCTTGAGATACGGCCCCTGCCAGCGCACCTCGCTTTCCGGGCGCGTCTCCAGCGCCGCCAGCCCCTGCTCGGTGTTCGGGTAACGCCCCACGTCCAGACGGTAGTTGTCGAGGGCCTTTTCGAACGCGTCGATCTGCGCCCGCGCCACCTTGACCTCCGACTTGCCCACCTGCGCGAAGTACTTCGGCCCCACGTAGCCCGCCAGCAACCCGATGATCACGATCACCACCAGCAGTTCGAGCAGCGTGAAGCCGGAGGCGGGACGGGGGCGGGAGGGAAGCGGCGGAACGGTGAACATGGTTGTCTGGGGGGCGCTGAAAACATCAGGGCGGCAACGATCACCACCCGGATCGAAGATGGTATGAGCGCTTTGTGACGCCTCGGTGACATCCTCGTGACCATGATGGCAGTCAGACCCCTGGCCACGGAACCGGGCACATGCTATGACCGCTTCGGCAGGTCATCACCCTGCATCGACGGAGGACCGCCCGCATGCAGCTCATCACCTGGAACGTGCAGTGGTGCCGCGGCGTGGATGGCCGGGTGGACCCGGCCCGCATCGCCCGGGAGGCGCAGACGCTCGCCGACTTCGACGTGCTCTGCCTGCAGGAGGTGGCGCGGGGCTTCGACGGACTGCCGGGCAGCCGGGGCGAGGACCAGATGGCGATGCTGCGCGACGCCCTGCCGGGCTACCGGGGCTTCTTCGCCACCGCCACCGAACTGGACGACGGGCGCCGGCGCTTCGGCAACGCCGTGTTCACCCGCTGGCCGGTGCTGCAGACCTTCCGCCACCGGCTCCCCTGGCCCGCCGACCCAGCCGTGCCCAGCATGCAGCGGGTGGCGCTGGAACTGGTGCTGCAGTCCCCGGCCGGCCCGCTGCGGGTGCTGAGCACCCATCTCGAGTACTACTCGCCACGCCAGCGCATGGCGCAGGTCGACGCGCTGCGTGCCCTGCAGGCCGAGGCCTGCGGGCATGCCGCCCGACCACGCCCCGACGGGGATCCGGGCGAGCCCTTCGAGGTCCGTCCACGACCGGTTTCGGCCTTCTTCTGCGGCGACTGCAACTTCCCGCCGGATGGCCCCGAGCACCAACGCATGCTTGCCCCCTTCGCCGATGACACCCCGGCCTTCGTCGATGCATGGGGGGCGGTGCACCCCGGCCGGCCGCACCCGCCCAGCTGGGGGGTGCACGATCGCAGCCACCCCCTGATGTGCTGCGACTTCGTGTTCGCGACGCGCGATCTCGCCCCCGCCCTGCGCGGGGTCACCGTGGACCAGGTGAGCCAGGCCTCGGACCACCAGCCGGTGCTGGTCACCTGGGCGTAAGTCGCGAACGGCGGCTGCCGCGCCGTGCGGGGATCGGGGCCGATGAACCGCGCTATGCGCGGACGACGACCTCGCGGGCGAAACGCCTGGCTTCGAGCTCCAGTTCCGCGCCGGTCACGGGAGGACGGCCGTAGTGCCAGCGCAGCCCGCGGCGCGCGGAACGGTCGATGGCAGGCAGGAGCAGTTCGGCCAGCAGGCCTTCCATGGGTTGGGCGGCGTAGAAGTCCACCTGGGCCGCCGTGGCGAGCGACACCCCGAGGCCGGTGAGGCGCTGGTCGACGGCACGCACCAGGAAATCGAGCTTGGCGCGCAGGCCCGCGGGCGACACGTCCCCCGGGGCGACGATCCCGCCGGGCCCGCTCTCGGTCATGCCCGACATCACGAAATCGCCACCGGCCGCGCCCGCCGACGGCACGCAATAGGAAAAGCCGTGAAGGGCGGGCGCCTCCGGTGGCTCGAGGGCCGGCGCGACGTTGGTGCGCGACACGGGATTGCTGCCCTGACCGAGCAGGCCCCAGCGGACCAGCCGCTCGACATACGGCGCATTGAAGGCCCGGAACTCGTCCAGCGACAGCTGCCGCGGCAGGCGAAGCTCCATGCCGCACAAGGCCTGCATGGGCCGGCCCACGGCGCGCAGGTGAGACTCGACGGCCGCATAGCCCGCGTCGAGCGGGAGCCAGTCGTCCAGCAGGGCGTGGACGATCTCGAATCCGGGCAGGGCCACCGCCCCGGTGGCGTACACCGGGTTGCCCGGCACATAGCGGTACCCCGCCCCGGGCACCTCGATGGGATCGGCCGCGCGCGCCGGCCGGCCGCCGGCCAGGGACAGGGCCACCATCGCCCCCGTCGAGGCAAGCCAGCGTCTGCGACCCGTCAGGAATTGCGACATGCAGTTGCTCCTCATGCTGGTTTGATATCTACTGCGCGGCCCGCCCCGTGTGAGGATCGGGCCCCGGGGAAGCCCTGATTAGATCACGCGCGTCGTGTGGCAGTCGTGACCGTCGGTCTTCGCCGCCAACTCCGCCTCGCGCCCCGCAGCGACAACATCCCCTCCCATGCATCCAGGCCAGCTTCCCGCAGTGCGTCATGACTCTCGCGGACGCCGTCACGTCGACATGCGCGCCGTCCTGGCGCTCGCGCTGCCGCTGATGATGAACAGCGCGGTCCAGCTGGTCCTCAACCTGACCGACACCTGGTTCATCGGGCGCCTGTCCACCACCGCCATGGCAGCGATGGGGGCGGTGCACTTTCTTGCCATCGTCTTCCTGCTCGCCCTGGGCGGCGTGGGTTTCGTGGTGCAGTCCTTCGCGGCCCAGGCCTTCGGCGCCGGACGGCCCGCCGAGGCCTCGGCCAGCGCATGGCACGGGCTGTGGGCCTCGCTACTGCTGTCGCCGCTGTTCGTGCTGCTGGCCTTCGGCGGCGACGCCCTGCTCTCTCCCTTCGACCTGGATCCGGAGATCACAGCGCTCGCGGTGCAGTGGTGGCAGCCCCGCATGCTGGGCGGTCCGCTGGCAGTCGCCCTGTGGGGCATCTCGGGCTTTTTCAACGGCATCGGCCGCACCCGCGTGACCCTGCTGGTGATGCTGGTGGTGGCCGTGGTGAACGGTGTGCTCAACGAAGTGCTGATCTTCCGTTTCGGGCTCGGCATGGCCGGCTCGGGCTGGGCCACCACCCTGTCCCTGGCGGTCGGCGTGGCGGCGATGCTGGCGGTGTTCCTCGGCGCCGCGCTGCAACAGAGTTATCGGACCCGGCACACCTGGAAACTCCAGCCCCGACGCCTGTGGCGGGTGCTTGCTGTCGGCATTCCCACCGGTCTGTTCCCGGCCGTGGATCTGGTGGCCATGGCGCTGTTCCAGCTGATGCAGGTCACCCTCGGCCCCTTGCAGGGCGCGGCGACGCAGATCGTAATGATGCTCACATCCGCAGCCTACCTCCCGGCCATCGGCATCGCCATGGCGGGCACGACGCTGGTGGGCCAGTCCATCGGCGCGGGCGACAAGGCCTGGGCCCAGCGCCTCGGCGACCGCATCGTGGTGCTGGCGGCGCTGTACATGGGGACCATGGGCGCGGCCATCGCCCTCGGCGGTCCCTGGCTGGTGCCGCTGTTCACGCGCGCCGGCGACCCCGGTGCGGCGGCGGTGGTCGCGCTGGCGCTTTCGGTCATCTGGATCGCCGGGGCCTACCAGACCTTCGATGCGCTCAATCTGGCTGCGGCGTTCTGCCTGCGCGGAGCCGGCGACGTGCGCGTGCCGACGCTGATGCTCATGGCGCTGGCCTGGGGTGCATTCGTTCCCCTGGCCCACATTCTCAGTTTCGCGCCCGGTCAGGGCTGGGTGCATTTCCTGCCCGCCCTCGGCCACGGCATGCCGGGTGGATGGTGGGCGTCACTTGTCTACATTTTCTGTCTGGGCGCGCTGATGCTCTGGCGCTGGCGCTCGGGCGCCTGGCGCCGCCTCGCGCTCATGTGACGGCCCCATCCCGGCGCGTCATGCGGCTTGGCACCGCGCTTGCGTAACGCCGCGCATGAAGATTGAACGGCATGCACCGGGAAAGCCCGCCACGGCGGGGCGCGTCGACAGACAGGCCCACCGGCTGTCGCAGTTCTCGCGCCCCATCGATTCCGAGGCCGAGTACCTCGAGTGCAAGGCACTGCTCGCCGAGGAGATGAAACATTGTTCCGAACCTGATTCGGCGCTGCGGGCAGAGGCGCTGCTGCGCGAGATCGTGGATTACGAAATCCGCCGCGAGCAGGGCGAGCTCACCCGCTCCGCTGCCGGAGCGCAGGACTGGAGCGAATCCACCGCCCCACGCCGTCGCAGGTCGGATCAGGCCGGCTGAGATCACCCGCCGCAAGCGACCGTCGGCCGCCACGGCGCACGGGCGGCATCAGCCGGGGTAGCGGAGCTCCAGTTCGGCCACCGCCTCGGGCGACAGCAGGCGCAGTCGCTCCGATCTGAGCATCAGGAACAATCGGGCTGTCTCCTCCAGTTCTTCGGTGGCGTAGATGGCCGTCTCCAGATCGGCGCCCGCGATGACCGGGCCGTGATTCGCGAGCAGCACCGAGCGGTGCTTCCCCGCAACCTCGCGCACCGCGTTGGCAAGCGCCGGGTCACCCGGCGCGTAATAGGGCAGCAGCAGCAGCCGCCCGACCTTCATGACGTAGTAGGCGGTGATCGGCGGGATGGGCTGCTCCGGATCGATGCCGTCGAGCACCGACACGGCCACGGAATGGGTCGAATGCAGGTGCACGACCGCACCGGCGGAAGGGCGCTCGCCATACATCGCGAGATGCAGGAAGGCCTCCTTGGAGGGTTTGTCCCCGGACAGCACCCGCCCCGAGGGGTCGAGCTTGGTGATGCGCGCCGGGTCGAGCCGACCGAGGCAGGCGTTGGTCGGCGTCAGCAGGAAACCGTCCTCCAGGCGTGCGGACAGGTTGCCCGCAGAGCCGAAGGTCAGGCCGCGCTCGAACAACGAGCGACCGAGATCGGCCATCTGCTCCCGGAGGGCGCTCTCACTCATGTCGTTCACCCCGATGAAATGGATCACGCATAGCGATCGAATGCCTTGGTGAAGAAATCCTCCGTGCCGAAGTTGCCGGACTTGAGCGCCAGCGCCAGCGGCTCGGGCCCCAGGCTCGCAGTCCAGGGCACCCCCGGGTCGATCTCGGCACCGATGGCCAGCCCCTCGACTCCGAGGGCGCTGACGATGGCCCCCGAGGTCTCGCCTCCGGCGACGACGAGACGACGGACGCCGCGGCTCACCAGACCACGCGCGATCTGCGACAGGATCTCCTCCACGAGCGTGCCGGCGTGCTCCCGGCCGAGCCGCTCCTGCACCGCCGCCACCTGCCCGGGCGCACCGGTGGAGTAGACGAGAATGGGGCGGTCCGACAACCGCGACTGCGCCCAGCGCAAGGCGTCGCCCACCACATCCTGGCCTGCGGCGGCCGCCAGCGGATCGATCGCCAGCGTCTCATGGGTACGGCTCATGTGGGCCACCTGGGCCTGCGTCGCGGCAGAGCAACTCCCGGCGATGACGGCCGCGTGGCCTTCGATCCGCGGCAGGCTGGCCGCCTGACCCGGGACAAGCCGGCCGGCACGCAGGTGGTTGGCCGGCAGGCCCATCGCCATTCCCGAACCGCCCGTCACCAGGGCAAGATCGGCGCAGGCCTCCCCGAGCGTCGACAGGTGGCCGTCGTCCAGGGTATCGAGCACGGCATGACGCACGCCCTCCGCCCGCAGTCTCTCGAAGGCCTGCCGGACGGCGGCGGCGCCCTGGCCCACCACGGCCGCCGGCACCAGACCGACGCGACGCGGCGTCTGCTGCTGGAGCACCCGCACCAGCGACGGGTCGGTCATGGGCGTGAGCGGATGGTGGCGCATGCTCGATTCGGACAGGAGCACGTCGCCCACGAAAAGATAGCCCTGGTAGACGGTCCGACGGTTGGTCGGGAAGGCCGGGTTGAACACCGTGAAGTCGACGCCGAGCGCATCGCACAGGGCGTCCGCCACCGGCCCGATGTTGCCCGCGGGGGTGGAATCGAAGGTGGAGCAGTATTTGAAATAGAACTGGCGTGCGCCAGCCCGCCGCAGCCAGTCCAGCGCATCGAGTGAGAGGCGCACAGCCTCTGGCGCGGGGCAGCTGCGCGACTTCAGGGCGACGATGATGGCATCGGCCTCCAGCACCGGAAGACCGGCCCGGGGGACACCGAGCAACTGGACAGTGCGCATGCCGGCCTTGACCAGGGTATTGGCCAGATCCGTCGCGCCGGTGAAATCATCGGCGATGGCGCCGAACAACACTCCTGGCGTTCCCATGGTCGCCATGTCTCCTTTGTTGCATCGAGGCGGGCGTGGCGCGTGCCCGATGCGCCCGCCTGCCGACGATCATTCGGCGGCGGCTTTCACCAGCCAGGCCACGATCCGGGCGCGATCTTCGGCACCGGGTGCGAAATGCCCCTTGAGGTGGCGGTCCAGCCGCGTCGCGCGCTCCGCCTCGGGCGAGCGGCGGGTGAGTTGGAGCAGACGCGCCTCGCCGTGGCAGCTGATGCACTTGGCCTTGACGAGAGCCTCGCCCTGGCCGACGTCATCGGCGAGCGCGTCGGCGCCGACAGGCACGAGCGCCGCCAGCAGGATGAGCGGTTTCCACATGTTCCGTGTTCCTCCCGGGAAGTTGACCGTGGCCGCGACACGGCCACACGATCATTGTGGTGCAGCTCCCGCCAGGGTGCCCATGACGTGGATCAAGTCTGATCCTGCCGGGGCCGCCAGTGGGGAGGAATGGTGCGTTCCAGGTAGGGCAGGGCCTCGACCCGCCGCATCCAGGCCCCGAAACGCGGACCCACCAGCCCCGCCACGTCGACGTCCGGCTTGCGCTTGTCGATGCGCAATCCCAGGGCGATGTGGGGATAGAGGGTGAAGTCGGCAGCCGACGGCTGCGCCCCGGCGAGGAAGGCGTCGCCCATGCCGGTCTCCCAGAAACGCAACTCGGCCGCAAACCCCTCCCGCGCCGCCGCGATCGCCGCCTCGTCCCACCGTTCGCGGGGCGTGAACAACACCGTGCGCAGAAGGGGATCGAGCGCAGCCGAGAAACAGTGGTCCGACTCCTGCACCCGCCGGCGCACTACGGCCCGGCCGCGGATGTCTCCCGGGAACAGCGAGGGACCGTCTGCAAAGCGTTCGTCCAGGTACTCGAGGATGGCGGCGGACTCGTAGAGGGCGAAGTCTCCGTCGACGATGGCAGGGACCTTGCCGCGCGGATTGATCGCGAGGTAATCGGGGCTCTTGTGCTGCCGATCAGCGAAGGAGATGCTGTGCAGTTCGTAGGGAATCGCCTTGTGCTCCAGGGCCAGCCAGACACGCCAGGCGTAGGGTGAACCCGAACCGTAGTGGAAACGCAGCGTCATCGTCCTGTTCCTCCATGGAAGACCGGCATTATGCGCGGTCCCGGTGGCGGTCGATGCTGCTGCGGCGACCCGAAACCGGAATGCCATGGACGACATCGTCAGACAGGCTCTCGCCAAATGGCCAAATGTGCCGCACGCCTACGGCTGGCTGTCGCTCGACGCCCGCGGCCATTGGCGGCTCAAGCAGGAGCGCATCACCAATGCAGCCCTGTCGGGCTTCATCGCCCGCAACTACCAGCCCGACGAAGAGGGGCGCTGGTTCTTCCAGAACGGGCCCCAGCGGGTCTATGTCACCCTGGAGTGCGCCCCCTTCGTCTTCCGGATGCCGGCTGACATCCGCGACGAACTGGTGGCGCACACGGGAGAGCCGGCGGGCGCCCTGCAGCGCCTCTGGCTGGACGAGAACGGTCGCCTGATCGCCCTCACGGGGCTCGGCGTGGGGGTCATCGATGACCGCGATCTGCCTGTACTGTGCGATCGGCTGCGCACGGCCTCGGGCGCGGCGCCGGACGACACGACGCTCCTGCGGTGGCTTGACGGCGATCCGTCGATCGCCCTGTCAGTGCATCACGAGCCCGATCCACTGCCTGTGGAGCGCACCACGCTGGCGGGATTGTCCCGAGCCATGGGGTTCATCCGCGAGCCCAGGCCGCGCCCTGGCGAGCCGGAGTGCTAGCCCGAATGTTTCACCAGCAACCCAAATCCGGGGCCATGGCGCTGGATCGGGTCATGGTTGCGCTTTCGGAAGGTCGCGAGGCGCTCTGAGGGGTGTTTTCGGCT
>Ga0169931_10006278_pt1 | contig 18000 bp, 10 predicted proteins | sample Kivu_15m_20L_FD_129675 | JGI IMG/M metagenome (GOLD analysis project Ga0169931, IMG submission 129675) | Freshwater microbial communities from Lake Kivu, Western Province, Rwanda to study Microbial Dark Matter (Phase II) - Kivu_15m_20L... | ecosystem: Environmental > Aquatic > Freshwater > Lake... | reverse complement strand
TATGTATCCCAGATTAGCAATAATAGACATGGCCGGAACCTGCATAGATGACAATGGTCTTGTGCAGCAAGCTGCAATGAATGCAATGAAAATAATTGCAAACGTAGATATCAGTAAAAAAGAAGCCGATGATGTGATGGGCATTCCAAAAAATATTGCATTTGAAATATTATGCTCTAATCATCAAATTGAGCCAGACAAAGTCCAACAAAAAGCACTATTAAAATATTTCAATGACGAACTTCAGACTGCATACAAAAACCCCCAATTGGTCGGCCTGATGCCCTATGTCCGTGAACTTTTTGCAGCAATGAGACAGTGCAAAACGTTCATTTATTTAAACACAGGATTTGAAAGAGCTTTAGCAAAAACAATCATTGAAACCGTAAAATTAGACAACTTAATTGATGGATATATCGGCTCGGATGAAGTGAAGAATGGCAGACCCCATCCTGATATGATTATCACCGTGATGGAAGAATTAGGCATCTATGATGCAAGCAGGGTTATGAAAATAGGAGATACAGTAAGTGACTTATTGGAAGGCCATGCTGCCGGTTGCGGCTGGAATATAGCCGTTCTTTCAGGAGCACAAGGTATAGACGATTTAAAAAGAGCCCCTCATACTTCCATAGTTCCCAGCCTTATTGATATTATGCAATATTTCAAATAGGCTATATTTTATTAAAAATTCTGTTTTGAATTTACACACGCATACCCGCTTTTGCGATGGTAAAAGCAGTATTAAGGAAATCCACGAAGCCGCAATTAAACTGAACTGGCAATTTCTGGGCTATAGTTCGCATGCCCCTCTACCCTTCGACTGCAAATGGGCTGTAAACAATAAAAATGTTCAGCAATATTGCGATGAAATAAATGAATTAAAGCAAAATCAGAAAGATATTTTATTATTTAACGGCTGGGAAATTGATTACCTAAACGGTATTGGATTTCCGGCACTTAAATCTGAAATAATTAACAAAGCCGATTATTTCATCTGCAGTTTACATTTTTTAAAATCACCCCAAAAAAAACAAGGTTACATAGAAATAGATGGAACCCTGATTGATTTTATTAGATGTCTGTCAGGTTTCGAAAATGATATTGAAAAAATGATTTCGGCTTACTTTAGCGACCTTCACAAAATGCTGCCTTTAACCGTACCCGGAACTAAAATAATAGGCCATATTGATAAATTTCTCTTAAATGCCAATAAAATGCCCACCTTCCAAAATAAAAAAGAAACATTTAGTAACAAACTATTGGAATGGCTTGAACAAAGTTTGATTGAGAATGTGATTATTGAGGTTAATACTCGTTGTATTTATAAATATCAGTGGCAAGAACCTTATCCAGGAATTGCCGCTCTTAAATATATGTCCGAGAAAAAAATCCCTTGTATTTTAAGCTCTGACGCACACCATTACAATGAACTGAACCTGGGCTTTGACCATGTATATGCAATATGTAAAGAGCTAGATATTAATTTAAATTTTATAAACCAGCAATTACCTGAAATTATTAAAAATAACAGAAAAGGTGCAAATTCAAACAAATAAATTATTTAATTCTATATACATAGGATTTATCTGTTTTGCTGTATACACATGCATGTATGCCATCAGAAAACCGTTTACCGGATTTATTTTTCAAGAGCAGCTAGGCGGTATTAATATTAAAAACTGGCTGGTTATTTCTCAGCTTGCAGGCTACCTGATGAGTAAATTTTTCGGTATTTCTTTTATTGGAAATCTTAATAAAGAAAAACGAGTGACCTATTTGCATTTATGCCTTATTACAGCGTCAATGCCCTTGTTTTTTTTAAACATAACACCACACTTTATCTGGCCTCTATTATTTTTCATTAACGGATTTCCGTTAGGCCTCGTATGGGGCATTGTGTTTAGCTATGCAGAAGGGCGAAATTTTACAGAATTAATTGGATCAATATTGGCTTGCACTTTCATTTTTTCCTCCGGTTTTGTTAAATCTCTGGCAATAACTATTCATACCCACTTTCATTTGAATATACCGTTAACCCTTGGCTTAATAGCACTTGGAGCTAATATAACAGCCTTTATATTGTCTTATTTCCTCAAAACAATGCCACCACCTGATGCTGATGACGAATTAAGAAACACCAAGCGAAAAAGCTTGTCTAAAGAAGAAAGAAAAAAGGTATTTCTTGCCAGTGCATCCTTGGTAATACCTGCTATTTTCATGTATAGTATATTTACCATTTTGAGAGATATCAGAGATAATTTTACGGCAGAAATTTTACAAGCTGACCATATTTATTCTGCAAACAGCATCGCCTCAATTGAAACATTACTTTCAATATTCCTCATTTTTAGCATTCCCTTCCTTACCATCATAAAAAGTCATTACAAAGCAATAATGATAATTTTTATTATTTGTTTGGCAGGTTCTGCTTTAAATATTGTTGGTACACTGCTTTATAATGCACATCTATGCTCAGGTATCACATTCTTCCTTTGCAGCGGACTAGGATTGTATTGTGGCTACATCCTTATCAATATAAGCCTCATGGACCGAATAATTGGGTTTAACAAAACTCAGGCAAATGCGGGTTTTCTCATGTATACGGCGGATGCAGCCGGTTATATCGCCTCTTTTTGCATCATGCTATTTATGATATTTGGCAATTTTCACCATATAGACTGGCATAATATATTTACAAAATTGCTGCTACTTGCAGGTTGCCTTACAGCGGTTATCAGCACATACAGCATATTTAGAATGTATAAAATAAATAACCATATATAATGACAAAAAAAGCAAACATTATAGGTGCAGGCATTTTAGGTTTAGCCTATGCCAGAGCGTTGGCAAAAAAAGGTTATGATGTAACTGTTTTCGAGCGTTCAGAGCATGCACAAGGCTCTTCTATCCGAAATTTCGGAATGATTTGGCCCATAGGTCAAAACAGCAGCGGATTCTTACAAAGAGCCATGCGCACACGCGAAATATGGTTAGATATCTGCCAAAAGGCCAATATTTGGTTTAGCAATTCCGGTTCCATTCAAATAATGCAAAACGACCTGGAAATGGAATTGGCTGAACAATTTTATCAAAACGAACATAAAAACAGAGATGGATTGGCTTTATTTAACAGAAGGCAATTGATACAAAATCTACCCAATGCCAGCCATAAAGCAGTTGGTGCTATCTTTAGCAACACAGAAATGGTTGTAGAATCACGGGAAGCGATTCGCCAATTACCAGTATATCTTAGTTCAAATTATACAATTAATTTTCATTTCAATACCGCAGTCACTTCTTGCTCTGCCGGCAAAATAACAACACATAACGGCACTACTTTCGAAGCTGATGTATGCATTTTGGCCAGCGGCTATGAAACCCAGCTACTGTATGCAGATATATTTAATGCCGCACCAATAACTATTTCAAAATTAAATATGTTTAGAACAACACCTGTTCCAAGTAATTTTCCTTCCATTTGCGGCGGCCTTAGTTTTCTGCATTATCCCGCATACAATGTTTGCAAATCTTTACCCAATTATAATAATTATTGTTCGCAGAAATATTCTTCATTGATAGAAAATGGCATTCATCTTTTGATTTCACAAAACCAAACAGGTCAGTTAACAATCGGCGATTCACATCATTACGGCCATTATCATGATCCATTTAGAGAAGATCAAATAGATAATATGATTATGGATTATATGTTTGAATTAATAAAACCTGAAGAATTTACTGTAAGCCAAAGATGGACCGGGCAATACCTAAAAATGACCAATGGAAAAGGTGAATGGTTTTCAGAAATTGAAGACGGTGTATTCATAGCAAACGGACCGGGTGGGGCAGGAATGACATTGGGCTGGGGAATGGCTGAGGAAACAGTAGCAGATCTATAAATACTGTCAGTTTTTGGAAGAACCCAGCAAAGCAAGTGCTATATCTTCCCAAACCTCAGGCCTGATTTCCGATTCCATATAATCGAGTTTGCCTGCATCATCCCACCTTCTTAACTGTATACATTCGCTAAAATAAGCTTGCTGCTCGCACTGCATTAACTCAGTTTCGTTCATTAAACCACCTTGATTCCTTAAACTGTTAATGCTGGCTTCTGACAATAGTTTAGCATATTCCGGCTCGCGTGAAACTAAATATCTTTTTGCCCATATATGGGAAGATACCAATGTGGTTATTTTTTCATTAAATCCCCATTTTCTCAATAAATTCTCTCCTATAATTTCATGTTTTAAATCTGTATCCAGGTCTTCGGCATCAGAATGATATAAATGACCAACATCATGCAGAAATGCCGCAACCCTCAAATCAAGTGAAGAATTGCTCTCTTTGGCGAGCATCCAACACTGCATAGCATGCTCGGTCTGGGTTACATTCTCACCATAATGAAGTGCTCCTTTTTCAGCATACAATTGCTTTATCAATTCAACTATTTCCATGTTTTTATTCAATTATGTTTCGTTTATTTTTTCTTATCAGCCGTTCCAAATTTAATCTCATTTACATTAACTAGAAGCCGTCTCGAAAAAGAAATTTGAGGCTATTTCGAGCATTTTTGCGAAAGGCAAGGCGTTTTCTGAAGTCCAGGTTGGATTCCTGAACAAAGGGAACAACGGAGCATCTCGAAAAAAGGCGATGTATAAAACTTGAATTAAAAAACTTATTAAATTGACCAAAGAGATTTTTGAGTCGACTTCTAATATTTTTTGCCATATATAATAAAAAATTGGGAGGCTTAACACCTCCCAATTTTACCAATTAACCAATTATATGTGAATATAATTATTTCAAAAGCCACATTTCAGCATTAATATCATCAGAACCCGCATACTGCCGGGCTACAGCACTTTGCCAATTCGCGTTGTTATTTGTTCTTTCACCCGTAGGATACTGAAACCTCTTGGGAATTAAACCACTATTACCCGTCCCCGAACCATTGGAAGAGAATGTAGGAAAACCAGTTCTGCGATAGTTGTAATACCCCTCCAAGCCGCTGTTTTGAAAAAAGGACAGATACTTTTGAGATACTATTTGCTTTAAACCGTCAACACCTGCTGAATACTTTACTAGGGTTTGATTGAAATAAGCATTCTCATCAAAGTTATAGGTATTTGCAATGTAATCGGAGTTGTTTGTGGGTGAACCACCATTTTTGAATGAATAAAAGTTAACAGAACCATTCGAAATTCCGTAGAATGCAAAACTTGCCTTTACTCCTTTCTCGTACCAGGTGCCCGCATTTTCAGATATCCAACCGCGGTGAGCAGCTTCTGCAATGTTGAAGCACATTTCAGAATAGCCTACTAGAATGCATGGTTCAGCATTGAATGTGCGATACCAACGATACCTATTGTACAGCGAATAATCACCATTCAGGAATAAACCACCATTTACGGTTTGCATCTTGGTTGACATGTCGGCCAAATCCTGATTGGCGTCTGCGCCCACATAGGCATTAAAATCTGTGTAAGACAAACCTGTTTTTAATTTAGCACCCGCTGGTTCAGCAATGATAAACACTCTGGGATCCTTGAAAGAAGACAATAACGACAAATTTGTAGAAGACATGTTGTAACGCAGAGCATCGAAACCATAATTATCAGGGCTTACTGGATACTTGTTTAAAGTGGTATTGTAAACGAACTGGAAATTATCGGCATTTGAGGTAAACACAGGATATTTAGCGGAATTTGATAAAATAGTGCTAAATTTAGATTTAATATTTAAGTCTGTATCTGCATCCTTCTTGCTCAAAGCGATTAATACACGGAGGGTAAAAGTATTGTTCAATTTCTGCCACGAAGTAAGATTATTACCGTAGTAAATATCTCCAGAAAATGAACCCTTGCCTTCCGCAATTAATTTAGTCATGTCATTGTTGGCCTCATCCAGCCATTTCAAAATTTGCAAAAACACATCCTTCTGAGAGTCGTACTTCGGCAAATAATTGGCTGTGCTAAGAGCTTCTGACATTGGAACATCACCAGTGAGCATAGTCATTTGATAGAATTGGTATGCGCGGAAAAACTTACCCAATGCAGAATATGGGTTCAATTGAGGATTACCTACACGAATGGCTTCATCCTCCATCTTTACCACATTCTTTAAAGTTATGTAGGACCAGGCAGCACCACCCCAGTTGTATTCATTGTTGCCGTAGTAGTTGTAATTACATAGGTTGTATTGACAAATTCTGGCATCGGTGCCCCATGGTCTTTGATTTATGTTGAAGCAAATGCCATTCAACACCAAATCCGGGGTTACTTTGGTAGGACGATTGGGATCGTTATCCAAACCATCAATTTTACAACCATTCATAGCTGCCAATAAACCGGTAAGGGTTAAGGCAAAAAGTATTTTTTTCATGTTGTTATAGTTATTTATTTAGAAAGTGAAATTAAGGTTTACACCAAATCTTCTCATTGTTGGCGTTTGCAATGCTGAATAACCTGTCATACCTGGGAACTGATCCAAATCCAGATCATTAAGGCCTTTGGCGAAGAAAAGTACATTTCTTGCAACGAATGACACCGAGGCACCCTTGAACTTTTTACCAAGCATTTTTGCAGGCATATTGTATGTGAGTATAATTTCTCTTAACTTCATAAAATCCTTCTTCACGATGTTTGACTCAAATTGACCATAATATCTGCTTAAATAATCCTGAAGATAAGTGGGAGTTTCATTGTTTTTGAATGTAAGATCACCATAATTGATAATTTGACCAGTTTCTGGATCATATTTAACGGTACCGGAAGCAACCTGTACACCTTCACCTAACCATGTTTTTTGCCCTTTGGTGTCTGCCTCGCGGGCATTCCCCATAGAATTGCCGTTGGCATCCTTAAAGTTATCCTGAACGGTCTCAATGTGTCTTCCTCCGCGGTATGTTTGACGCTGAATTTGGTTAACAATTAAACCTCCGATTCTGCCGTCGAACTGTAATCCAAGTGTCCAGTTTTTGTAGTTGATTCTGTTGTAAAAACCAATCACCAAATCAGGCAATGTATATCCCTGGAATTGACCTTTAGGCAGAACGATTGGACGACCACCGGCATCATTAATCAACTTGCCATCTTCAGTTCTTGCAAAACCTCCTGTGTATAAAGCATCAATTCTGTCTCCCACTTTCAAAAAGCGATTACCTGAGTTATCACTCACAAAATAGTTGGAAGCAATGCGATCAACGCCATTGTAAATAGCAGTCAAAAATTCTCTGTAGCGTGAAAGATTTAACATTCCATCCCAAGATAATCCGCCTGTTTTTTTAGCCTTAATTATATCACCTTTAAAACTAACTTCCCATCCTTTGCGCTGAGTTTCAATGCCGTTCACTATTTCATTGGTATAGCCGGTAGCTTCTGAAATGGTTCTTTGGAAAATGCCAGGGCCATCATTGTAAAGATAGTAAGTAGCTTCTACACTCAATCTATTATTGAACATTCTTAATTCAGTTCCAAATTCTATATCAGTTCTATTAAATGGCTGCAAACTTGCGTTGGGCAGAACATTCGTAAAGTTTGCCGAAGGGCGGCCGTTGTATAGTAAAGGAGTATTGTAAATACCACTGTTTATGTAAGCCGGCCCATCGTAAGGACTGTTGTAATTCGATCCATAACCCAAAGTGTTGCCGGCCTGTGTAATTGTAGGAGCTGTCAACCCACCTTTCACTTGCGCGAAGGATGCCCTTAACTTCCAGAAGCTGAGGGTTTTGGACTTAATATTCTCTAACAAATCAGTGGGAAGGAATGACAAAGATGCAGAAGGGTAAACAAATGAATTATTTCCGGAAGGAAGAGTAGAAAGTTGGTCCATTCGTACTCCCAAGTTTACAAATAACCACTTGGATCCAACATCAGCCAAGGCGTACAGTGAATTAACTGCCATTCTAGAATTAAAGTTGAACACCCTAACAGGATTTGAGCTGTTTGCGAAATTGTAAACTTCAGGCACATTCAAATAATCCGTTGTAGCCCAAGAACTGTTGTATGTGAAGTCTCTGCGGTTGCCACCCATCGATGCGTGTACATCAAGACCTGATAATTTTTTAGTGTAGTTGAATAAAAATTCATTATTCATTTCAAACATTGCTCTTCTGTCTTCTCTGTAATCGCCGCGATTTTCTTCCCTACCATAGGGGTGAGCACTGAAAGGCATCTTCTCGGTTCTCAAAATGTCATAGGTTGTAGCAGAAGAACGAACCAATAAATTGAGGTCGTCATTAATATCCCATTCAAGAGAAGTGTATCCGTACAAATCATTTTTGTAATGGCCACGAAGCCACTTGTTAGCTACCAACCAAGGATTTTGATATCGCTTGTATTCCGAGTGAATTGACTGAACACCTTCTTTGCCGGGTTGCCAAATTCCACGAATATCATCCGCCATTACATCCCAGTCAGCGCCCTGCCATATAACAATATTATAAATCAGTGAGTTCGGCCCATAAACTACATCATTTATATTTTCAGTTGCCTGCCTGTTGTAATTAATTGATGCATTCAATCTAAAACGGTTGTTTAAACGCGTAGATCCCGTAATGTTGAATGTGTTACTGTTCAATCCAGTGTTGGGAACAATACCCCGCTGATTGAGATTGCTAAATGAAAAACGAATATCCGACCTGTCAGAAGACGATGAAATGCTAAAATTATTTGTATTGAGAAGACCAGGCTGTAAGAATCTTTGTAAGTTATTTTTACCTCTTGCTACAAACGGCGTTGGAATTCTTTTTCCCGTTACAGGATCTACCGGACTATCATATTGAGCAATTAACTGACCATTAAGCTTAGGCCCCCACATATCGTAATCACCATCGTTGTTGCCACCACCCAGACCATCAACAAACTCATAATTTCCATGGTCACCGGGACCATACTCATCCTGAACTTTTGGGATTGTAAGAAATCCATTTTCCATAATGGTTGAAGAATTAACTTCTACTGTAACACCTGATTTAGAACCTTTCTTGGTTGTTATAACAATGGCACCGTTCTGGCCGCGATATCCATACAAAGCCGCCGCCGCCGGTCCCATCAGAACAGATACTTTCTCTATGTCATCCGGCGACAAATTGTAAGCATCTGAGTTAATTGGAATACCATCAACTACAAAAAGTACATTTTGACCTCTTCTGATGTCGCTTCCTCTTAAAACAACCTGAGAGTTTCCGAGCAGCTCAGAATTTTGACCAATAGTCAAACCGGCTACTTTGCCTATCATGTTGTCCAACACATTTGTTTCTCTTGCTTTAATCAGCGAGGCTCCCTGAATCTCAGATACAGCAAAACCCAGCTTCTTTTTCTCCTTTTTGATACCTAAAGCTGTTACAATTACCTCACCCTCCGTTGCGGTGTCACCAGTCTTCACCGGTTCAGTGGTTTGACCGCTGACCATGGTTGAACTTAAAGCCGACAACATGGAGATTGTCAGCGTTGAAAATAGTTTTGTGTTGCGTTTCATGGATTTGTTTTGATGGCAAACAAACAGCCCCAATATTAATTTTAAGTTATTGTATATTAAATTATTGAGATTTTATTTTAAGCAACTTTTATTTAATATAAAAGTTTTTTAAATTTAATTTTTAACCATTAAATAACATTAAAATATTCTAAATTAAATCAAAATGTATCAGTTTGTAAATTTTTGTAAGGGTGATTTTTGGTGAAAATGGAAAGGGCATGCATAAACGATGGGTCTTAACAGACACAATCAAAATGAGAGGCTAAGGCTCAAGTTTCTTCCAGGAGATAAAATGCCACTACCATGAATTTTAACTATTTCATTACTTAAATTTTGCACTGCAACAACAACAGTGATTTTTTTAATTTGAAATTCAGCTCCGATATCAAACTGGACAAAACCGGGGGTGCCATTTGCGCCAATTCGGTTATCCTGAATATCGGCTTTTGCCAAACGCTTCTGACCGGCTGAGGCGATATACTGAAAAAAGATTTGATTACACCAACCACTGCCAGGAAGATACTCAACACGAATTAATCCATTGGAAGGCGGAATGCGGCGCATGGGTTCAAAACCGGAAATATTATCTCCTTTGGTTATTGACATACCTGTTTGAATAGCAAGTTGTTTGTTCACTTTTAATTTCGCATACCATTCCAAACCTCTTATTTCTGATGTGCCCACATTTTGCTTGATAAAAACAGGGTAACCCGCCATTGAGTCATTTCCATTTCTAATTCTGGCGATAATGCCGGAAATTTTATTTCTGTAAATGGAAACCTGGGCTGAAACAGCACTGGTATTGAACTTTACACCATATTCTTTATTCAGAGAATACTCGGGATTTAAATCGTATTGAGGCAATTCATAACGAAAGTCAACAATACCCAATGTGCCCTGATCATCAATATTTGGAGCTCTAAAACAGGTTGAAATATTCCCGTAAAAGCGTAACGCATCCCATACCATTCCTTGCAAAAATGGCAACCCTGCAGACATGCCCGCAGAATAAACAAACGCAGAGTTATTCAACAGAATATTTCCAATTGTAGGATCGGCAATCGAAGTTCGGATAACCTGGTATCTGCCGCCAGCATTTATATCGAGACGTTTAAAACCTACCTTAGCCATGCTGTAGAATCCGTGCTGTGCAAAAATTGAATTATTGGGATAGAGTCCTCGTTTTGAAACTTCAACCCCGGTATTTAAATCCAATTGCTTCCTTGTTGACTTCACATTGTCTCTATAAAGCTCGTAACCCGATATCCAACTAACCCTATTGAATAATTTTTTTTGATATTCGGCGGTTAAAAAGCGGTTATACAAATCATCCCTTTCCTCAGTAAGCTGGACAGAGTTGTTCTTTTGCAAACTTCTTGCTTCATTGGTTTGTTGAGTACCTACCGTAATGGTGAAAACATTGCTACTTTTCCAGTTTAATGACCTTCGCAAATAGAGAAGCTGCCTATTTTGAACATCCATTTGATTGATTTTAAAGTCTTCCAATTTTATTTTATGAAAAACCGGAACATCAAACTGGTTGTTTTGCTGAAAAGCCAGTGTCCACAATCCCAACTTGTCTTTGTGCAAATATTTTAAATCACCGTTCAATTCACTGTAACCGGTGGGTTTCTGATAATCTAAACTACCTCCGGGTTTTACATTACCAAATCTGCGATATGTTAGCCCAATCGTTAGCGAATTATTTTGGTTTGAAGCGTCAACATAAATGCGTTGGGTTAATTCTGAACTTGGCGCGGAAACCCTCGATATACTTCCCGCTTTTGTTATTGTAAACTTAGAGTTTTCGGTGAAGTCAGCATTTCTAAATGTAAAATTCAAAATTCCACCTATACCGTCACTGCCAAATTGAACACTACCGGTTCCCAATGCCACTTGAATCTCTGAAATGGCTAAACCATCAATGGTGTTGATGTACTGATTGGGGCCAAAACGAAAAATACCGGAATTTAGTCTAATACCATCAACTAAACTCAGAATCTGATTGCCCGTAAGTCCTCTCAAATAGGGCGAACCTCCGCCATAGTTTGTTCTTTGAACCTGTATACCGGGAATGGTGGACAATGCTTCCGGACAAGTTCTGGCTATGCCATGCTTAACCGGATTGCCAATGTTGAAAGCGGTAAAAGTTGAGGTGGAAGGAGACTCGCCCCCTCGAAAGGTGATAAAAACTGTATCCAATTTATCGGCTGCATTGTTTTTCGGTCGTGTGGAATTCAAAACCTGCGAAAAGGATAAATTAACCGAAAGCACAGTCAATAATAGTATTTTGCATTTATTGGTTAAAATTAAGGTTAAGTTCCTTAAAATCATTTGATTGTTTATTATTTAATGTAATTTTCGCTTTACCGGAGGCAACGCAGACGATTCGCCTTTCACATATTTCCAAAGCAATTCATTCATCAAACCATCATCATCAACATCTTCTTTATATAAAAGCAGTTTCTCACTTTTTCTCATTAAATATGCGGTGGATTTTGGGTTATCAATCCCATTCACCTCGTTTAAGTTTACCTGAGAAGGAACTGATAAAAATGGGGTATTGTCTACTGTATCAGAAAAACACCTCCACATTGCTTTTGCACCTGCATCATACTGGCTCATGGGTTTCATGCCCAGTATTAACTCCATGGTTCTTAGCATTGAACTGGTGGTATAATGCGTGTGATCTATATATTTCCTTTTCACCATACCACCGGCTACATAAGCAGTTGATCGGTGTGCATCTATATGATCGGGGCCATTTTGAGCATCATCTTCCAAAATAAAAACCACAGAACTATTCCAGATTGGGCTTTTGGAAAGATATTCCACAAACATCCCAACAGCTAAATCATTGTCGGCTACATGTGCAAATGGCGTTGGCCTGCCTTTTCTCACACCTTCTGTATGATCGTTTATAAACCTTAATGTATTGAGCTGTGGTACTTTTGAAATTGCTATCAGTGAATCAAAATCGCGTTTCCACTGAAAAAACCGCAAACTATCCTTTACCCGTTCATCCCATGAAGTAAAATAAGTACAAAAATGCCCTTCCAAAGCTTTGATATTGGCTTTGTAATCATCGGCAAATTCACCATAGGTTCTGTAGCTGATGCCCGCCGCATTGGCATGATCCCAAATAAATCCTTTGTTTGGATAAGCAATCGACTGTTGTCCTTCGTAAACATAATCTCCACCCCTACCGCCATAACTGGTAGGCCAGGTTTTTTCCGTAAAATCATTGGCCATGGCTCCCGTACTCCAATTGTGGCCGTCCGCACTCACCTCCGCATCTACATAAAAATGATCTAAAAGAACAAACTCTTTCACCAGCTTGTGCTGGTTGGGTGTAATTTGTTCTCCAAACAATAACAAACTCGTATCACCATCACCACCTGCCACATCACTAAGTACCTGGTCGTAGGTTCTATTCTCCTTTATAATATAAAACACATGTTTAATCGGTGAGGTATCACCCACGCGTCCGGGTATAGGATTTGATTCAGGAATTTCGTTGTCATACAATTCACTCCCTTTTGAATAGGGCATGTTGGTTAAAGCCTGCTGTGTATATTGTTTTAATAATTCAGGATCTTCAATTTTGGCTAACTCTAAAATTTGCAGCGACCCTCTGAATAACCCACCTATGTATTGAATTTTATTATTATTTATACCGCCCTGATACTTTACCTGATTTTTCCGGGCAATAGGATTAGGCCCCTCAGGATTTGCTTGCGATGCTACACCTTTGCCATTGGTGATGAGCACATTGCCCGCAACAACAGCAACCTGTGTAGGATACCAGCCCGCAGGAATAAATCCAAGTAATTTTGATTTTCTTTTCTTCTTCACATCAAAAACAGCTACATTGTAATTATCTGCATTGGCAACAAATAATTTGTTTTTGTGCACCGCAAGCCCGTTAGGGGTAGAACCGGTAGGTGCATTTGGATAAGCCGCAGTTATGATAAATTCATTTACAACCAATTTTTTTATATCAATTATATGTACGGAATTGTCATTACCGCAGGCCACAAATAGTCTGTTCGATGGATAATCCAAATACATTTCATTAGGATTGGACCCCACAGAAATTCGTTTGATTAAAGTAAAAGTGGATTTATCCAAAACAGCTACAGATGCATTGCCCCATTCACTTACAAAAATTAGTTGGTTATCCTTGCTCATTCTGATATCATATCCTGCTGATTGCAATTTTATATTCTTTATAACTTTTTTGGTAGTTAAATCCACCTGTCTAACAGCTGAATCTTCTTTGGAAACTATATATAAATTCTTATTTTCATTATCACAAATCATTCCGGTAGGTGAAATCCGAAAAGGCCATGGCTCTCCTAAAACAAGGCTGTCATTATAGTGCAACTTTCCATTAATGAATTTATATATTTCAATTCGGTTATTGTTTGCGCCTGAAACATATAGCGATTCTCCGTTCATTCCCCAGCACATACCATAAAAGGTTTTATCTACCGTAACGCTGTCCGTTACACTCCCATTTTTTGTTTCAATGACCATAAGCGATTGATCACTCTGTCCCGCATTTTGAATAACGGCGTAACGCTGATTAGGATGAACCAACATTTTCATTGGCAAATCTCCCAACCTAACATTTACTCCTACCGGTGATATTTTCCACCCGTTTGGCAATTCCACACTGCCCGTTACAACGGCACTACCGCTGTTGTTTTGTCCGTATAAACTGAATAATTCTGTGCAAACATAAAAAATTATCAGGAAATATTTTGCTGCTTTTTTCATATTTTATTTCTGCTTTTTAATGTAATTTTCAGAATCCATGGGTTCTCCCATTTGCACTTCACGCCATGGAATTGAACGATTATACTTCCTTAAACAGTTCTCGGGATTAAATATTTTCAAATCGCTTTTTTCAAGTGTGTAAGGAGAATAGTCAGGTTTATCGGTAAAAAAATCCAGTAGCATAGTAGATGTTAGATCGTACTGGTTGACCGGTTTTATATCTAATAAAGCATAAATGGTTTTTATAATACTTCCAAAATTTGAATGAACCTTTGAAACATAATTCCTTTTAACATAAGGACCGGCCATGAACAATAAACTACGATGTGCATCAATGTGATCAACGCCACCCTGGGGGTCGTCTTCTGTAACTATAACCAGCATATTCTTCCAATAAGGAGTTCGCGATAAAAAATGCACCATTCGACCTAATGCTAAATCGTTATCTGCCACATAGGAATGTATAAATGGATAACCATCCTCTGATCTTGGTGAGGTAGTATGGTCATTGGGCAATTGAATGGTGAGCATTCTGGGCATAGTATCCTTACCTGAAAGCCATTTTTCAGTAAATTCTTCCTCAAATTGCTCTACCCTAAATTGGTCGGGAATGTTCATATTATAACCAGCGTATTTTCTGGAGGTATAATTAAAAATTGCCTCAGGCATAGGAAATGGCACCGCCAGAGCAGTTCCATTTGATGTATCGTACCATTCCTCTTGAACATTGGTATACTCATTCGCCTGACCAAAATTGAATACTGATATATTGTTTCTCTTCAAAGCTTCCCACAATCCCCCTGTTTCATTGTAGTCCTCGGGATCTTGTGCCCCTGTGGTTCTCGGGAAAATTCTGCCTTTGGCAGGGGAAAAGATATTGTAATTCCCCGCATTTGCTGAATTCGTCTCTACATATTCATTCGGTATGGTGCCCATCATCCAGTGATGCCCGTGAATAGACGCGTCACTGTCGCAGTAAAAGTTGTCGGAAAGAGTAAATGATTTTGCTATTTTGTGATGATTCGGCGTAACTGAAATTTCTTCACCTTTAAACAAACTGTCAATGTAGGCTGAATCAATTCCCATCATGGCCCACTGCCTTCTAGTGAAAGCACTTGAAATTCTATCTCTTGTTAAAATCCCTGAATCTAATTTTAACAACTGCTGAATTAAAATATTTCTGCAGTTTACCCCAAACCTTGCCAGTGACGAATCACCTTTTACATTTGGCAGCTGACCAAATACTTCGTCAAAGGTTCGGTTTTCTTTGGTTATGTAAACAATGTGAGCAATCGGTGGTAATTCTCCCAAATTTGGTTGCTGTATAAAGGTATTTTGAATGCACTGCCGAGTCCCTTCGCTTAACATAATATTGTTTGGTGCACTCAACCGCTGTAACAGACCTAGTTGAATGTCTCCAATATATGTTCCTTGAGGTGGGGCAGTAAAATTATAACCTCCATTGGGGCCTGCACCCAAACCTCTTGCCGAAGTAATGAGCAATTGGTCGCGGGTTGCCATATACTTTACCCGCGTTGCCCCCCATCCCGTTGGTATAAAACCCAAAGTTTTTCTGTTTTTTACATTTACGACAGCCACCGCATTGAAACCCAGTAAAGCCACATACAACCTTTGCTTTTTTCTATCTATATCAACACCATAGGGAAAATATCCCCGGTAACCATCCATAATGGTATTCGTTTTAATGGGTATGTAACCCGATATCCTTCTTTTTTGAATATCAATCACAGCAATGTTGTCATTCTGCGTTTGAGAAATATAGGCAAAACCTTTGTAGCAGACAATACTGCTTGGATGAGATCCACCCACAATTTCCGACCCTTCCAGCATTTCACCAATTTTTAGCCCTGTCTGCAATTTCCCCTCTACAGTATTATTGGCGGTGTTAACAATCCAAACAGACATTGACTCTTCATTTACCGCCGAACCCAGTCCCGGAATCTTTCGTTCTCCAATCCAAATTCCTGTATCAGATTCTGCCGAATGTGCACCGTAGGGTGGAAAATGCAGAAATAAACTGTCTTTGTTCTGCAGTGTAACACCCGGCAGCAACGGATATTGGTAAATGCCCACATTACAAAACAATAAAGATTTTTTATCATCACTTAAAGCCAAACCAAATGGTAATCTACCTGTCGGTATCATTGCTTTCAACTTCTTTGAGTCCAAATCAATTCTGTATAGCACCTGCCAACCTCTGTCCAAAACCCATATATCTCCGTTTTTCTCATCCACAACCAAGTCAGTGAGAAAAGCCTCTTTGGGAGCAGCGGCATGAAATGCGCCAACATCAATAGAGTCAACAATTTTTTTCTTAGCGATGTCAAACCGCCAAATGATGCCCCTGTCGCCGCCTCCTATCATTACTGTCCTGTTATCTTGCAAACAATGGGCACCTATAAATGAGGCCCCCTTAATGATATCTGTGCCCGTTCCATCAAATTCCGGAAAACGCTGTACACTCATGTTGTCCTCTCTCAAATCCACCAACGAAACCGCATTACTATGTAAAATAACAGCCCAATCCCCGTTTGGTGTAACAGTTAAACCGTAAGGCGCCCTACTTATCCTAATTTTCTCTCCAGATGGGTTCACCCTTCTTCCAGATGGAAGCACGGAATATCCACCTATATCAATTTTACAGTAATCCTGTTTGCCGGATATTTCCATGTAGCTATTTATTGGTCTTTGCCCTACAAGATTTAAGGTAAACGAAAACAAAACAAGGATTAAACAAATTTTAACAGGTACTTTCATACCCGCAATAACCAAACTGAATCTTAAGGTTTTATACTTCAAGCAATAACAAATTATTAAAATTTTGTATTTCAATTTTGGCTGACCAATCTCAGTTTGATTTGAATGCCATTGTTTTAAATTCATTCCATAATTTTATGTTCCCACGAAAAGCCATTCGCCTCATAGGTGTGTTTATGAACCACCACGAAGCCCATTTTTTGCGCCCAATAACGGCGCACAGCAGGAAGCCAGCATTGAATCGGGCATTGGACGACAAATTCGGTTTCCCGGCGAAACCGGAAACGGTGTTTACCTAGGTAATTTCAGGTCAACCAACAACGAACACCACCGACAAAACCGCGAAAACGAAATAATGAAACGCTACTTTAAATCATTGTGTATTCGCTTGCGCGATTATGATGCCATTGTGGTTCTAGGCCCACGAATTTTGCTGCACAGGTTTCAAAACCACCTGCAAAACGACAAATCATTCAACTCAAAAAAATGTCCCTTTAAACAACACAACAAGATGACCGAAACCGAGTTTCAGCTTGCCGTTAGAGAATACAAAAAAGAGATGCTGGGCGAACTGCTCTAAGCCTGCATTCCCTATTTTTGAAACATGAAAATTCATACACCCTTCATTCAACTCAATTCACTGCTGAAACTTTTGGGCTGGGTAGAAACCGGAGCCGATGCCAACAATGTCATCGATGCAGGTATGGTAAAAGTGAACGGACAAACCGAAACCCGCCGCCGCAACAAAATCTATCCGGGCATGGTGGTGGCCTTCGAAAACAAGCAGGTTACCATCGAATAATCCTATACATACAAACGCTTTTAGCGAAAAATAGCGCGTTCCTGCGTATCATTGCAGCTACGCTTTTATGATGAAAAGAACCTTATTGCTGGGAATGGCACTCGCTGTAGCCACCGTTCCCGTTCTGGCCCAGAAAAAGAAAAACGACAAGAAAAAAG
>Ga0169931_10006277_pt1 | contig 18003 bp, 11 predicted proteins | sample Kivu_15m_20L_FD_129675 | JGI IMG/M metagenome (GOLD analysis project Ga0169931, IMG submission 129675) | Freshwater microbial communities from Lake Kivu, Western Province, Rwanda to study Microbial Dark Matter (Phase II) - Kivu_15m_20L... | ecosystem: Environmental > Aquatic > Freshwater > Lake... | reverse complement strand
TAAATTTATTAATAAAAAATATATTATTATAGTTTAAAAGATATTGAATAAAACTAAATCTATGGGGATTGGGGATTGGGGATTGGGGATTGGGGATTGGGCCAATCCCCAATCCCCAATCCCCAATCCCCAACTAGAGTTTAAATATTCGTATTTATTTCATAGAAATTTTTCCTAACTATACATATAAGAAATTAATTTTCATAATTATTACAATTTCAACAATTTTGAATATTATATAACTTATTAAATAAATGTGTATGATATTTTAAAAAATATAAAATCAATCATAATTCATTTTATAATAAATGAAAAAATATGTAATTATGATGCTTATCATCGCGCTTTTTGTTTCGTCTTATAATTCCACTTATTCTGAAAGAAAGTTAGATGTACTTGATGGAATGCCAAATTTAATGCTTTTTATGACTGATTTATACGAAGACGGATATGTAGTTTTATCGATGACGGCGAATCCTGATAGAAATCTTATTTTTCAAATTATGGGAGTAAATAATTCACCAAATGGGTCACCTACGACTATAACTGGTACTCACATTAACGTTGATATATGTTCCTCCAAAACAAATGGGGATTTTGTAATTAGCTTCGATAAGTCCGGCATAAATAAAGTAGAATATTATCGTTATTCTAAAACCGGAACATTAATTTCAACAAATACACTCGCAACACTTCCTGCATGCGCTAATTTAGCCAGTGGATGCAGATCAAACTATCCAAATTTTTGTTTTCATGATTCTAGTAATAATACCTTCATTTTCGGCTATCTCGATAGAGATAGCAAAATAATTATCGGAAAAACAGATGCAGATATTTCATCACAAAGTTATAATTTTAGAACTGGTGTATCTACAACTAATCTAAAACAACTATTAGATGGCTGTCTAATGAATGATGGATTTTACGTTGTTGTTTGGACAGAATCTACATCAGGCGAGACTGATTCCTATAATTATTTTGGTGCTATTTTCAATAAGGATTTATTACTTATTAAATCTGCATTTCAATTAAATACTCAGTTTCCTTCAAGTTATACAAGCACAATTATGAATGTTTCTGCTCTAATTTTTGGAGGATTTGTAGTTGTCTCAGAAGAAAATCCTATTCCGAATACGACCAACAAAATTTTTCTCTGGGCTCGTGTGTTTAATGTTAGTTATGAGAGAACAAACGAAATTAAACTTTCTAATGTTGAATATGATCAGTTTTCTTCGTCTTGCAGTTTGAGAGATGGAGGGTTTTTAGTTTCGTATAGAAATTACGAAAACAGTAATATTAAAGTTTATATGGCCAGGTATGATTCAAAATTTTCACAAGTTGATGACAAGTTTGAAAATAAGCACCCTAATTATGGCTCGTTGGGAGCCTGCTTGTCTACTAGTAATGAATTTTTTATCAATGCCTATTCTTCACCTAACTTTTTTGCAACGATTGATTCTTCGTCGGAATATATTTTAAGACCTACTTGCATTGATTTGACTGTAAATATTGTAGCGACCACTACCACTCCCATAAATTTCTCGAAAAATATCTTTCCCAATTCATCAACAACTAAAATTACTTTTACATCACAACCTAACTCAGTATCAGGCTCATTTATCACCTCTGATACAAAAACGACTATTACATTAAATACATCGTTTTTGATAGGAAATATTAGTTATGTTCCAGGTTCAAATGCATTTGTCTCCGTAAATTATTTTTCGACTAATGATACTTTAAATTCCCCTAGTTGTAAACTAGTTCTTAGAGTTTGCTATATTTCATGTGGAACATGTGTTCAAGTAGGTAATGCATCTCAACACAGATGCTCTACTTGCGGAACTAATTATTTTCCGCTACCTGATGCTACCTCTATGTGTTATTTGTCTACAGATTTTATAAGCGGATACGGTTTTGCAACTAATTCCTTCATAAAGTGTATCTCTAACTGTAATAAATGTGCAAACACTACTCAATGTACAGAATGCCTTGATGGATACTTCGTAAATACTAGTTCTAAAGTGTGTGATTCTTGCAAATCGACATGTAAAACTTGCTCTAATGGAACGGAATGTCTTACTTGCAAAGATGGATTGTATTATCATCAAGTAGACAATCAATGTTATAGTGCTGGAAACTGCCCTTCTGGTTTTTACAACAAGGATGGTGAAACTAAGATATGTGAAACTTGTAAATCAACATGTAAAACCTGTGTAAATGGAACTGAATGTCTTACTTGTAATACTGATTTGTTTTATCATCAAGCAGATAAGCAATGCTATGAGAATGGAACATGTCCCAATGGATTTTTCAGCAAAAACGGTGAAATCAAAACATGTGACTCTTGTACTTACAAATGCAAAACCTGCTCTAATTCAACTCTATGCCAATTTTGTTTTGAGGATTCTTATTTCAATGATGCTGATAAACAATGCTATGATGCTGGAGATTGTCCTTATGAATTTTACAATAAAGAAGGAACAATTAAAACATGTGATCCTTGTATTTCTAATTGTAAAATTTGCTCAAACTCAACAGAATGTATCACATGTAATGACAACGCATATTTTTATCCAATCGATAAAACATGCTTCGCATCAGCTAATTGTCCATATGGATACTTCAAGGACGACGATGGAATAAGTAAAAAATGCTCTCTTTGCATAGCCGGCTGTAAAATATGTTCCAATTCGACTCAATGTATAACCTGCAATGATGATTACTTTTTTAATCAAGATGATGAAAAATGTTATGCTGCTTCTAAATGTCCTTTTGGATATTATAATAAAAATGGCCTTACAAAAACATGTGATCCTTGTACATCGAATTGTAAAATCTGCTCGAATTCATCAGAGTGCATTACTTGTGATTCTAATTTCTACTATTTTTATTTGAATAGGAGATGCTATAGCGCTATAAATTGCCCATTTCGAACATTCCCTAATGACGGGGTTATCAAAGCTTGTCTTCCTTGTACTTCCAACTGCTCAAGTTGCACTAAAGAAGGATGTACAGCTTGTGATGATGATTTCTATTTCAATGAAAACGATAAAAAATGTTATGAAGCTGATAAATGCCCTTACGGATATTACAATTATGAGGAGAATCAGAAAAAAGTTTGCAAAAATTGCACCGCTAACTGTGATATATGTTCTAATTCAAATGAATGTGAAGATTGCGATAAAGATTTTTATTTCCATCAAGCTGATAAACAATGCTATCCTGCAGGAAAATGCCCTACAGGTTTTTATAGTAAGAATGGAGAAAAAAAAACATGCGAGACTTGTCGTTCCAATTGCGCAAAATGTACTAATAATCTAGATTGTTTAAAATGTCAAAATAATTATTTACTTAACCATGTAAGTAAAACATGTCATCTAGAAACGTGTCCTGATTCTTTTTATTCGTCAGTATCAGATGACAAAGTCGATCTTTGTATGCCTTGTAAACCAAATTGTCAAATATGCACTTCAGAAAATACCTGTATTGAATGCGCACCTAATTTTTTCTGGTCAAATTCATCAAAAGAATGTGTTGAGGATTGTGGAAAATCCTTTTTCAAACAAATTTTAAATGGCAAAAGAACTTGTGAGAATTGTAATTCAAATTGTCAAGTATGTACAAATGCGAATGAGTGCTCTAAGTGTAATGATCTATACTTCTTGCGTACAGATAAAAAATGTTATGTGGATTGTTTAGATAAATTTTATGGAAATACATCCAACAATACATGTGATAATTGTCCCTTGACTTGTAGTAAATGTGTAAGCCTAGGAATATGTCAGGCATGCGAAACAGGAAATTATTTATTAGTTCTAGACGAAAAACAATCATGTGTCCCGGATTGCCCTGTTGAATATTTTACTGATGCTTCAACTGCAAAATGTTATAACAAGAGCAATTATTGTCTGTCGGGAGAAAACATCTGTCAAAATGGTGGTAAATGCATTCGAATTAATGAAGAAGTAAAATGTGAATGCCTAGTGGGATTTATTGGAATACTTTGCGAGAGATCGAGTACTCAAAAAACCCCTGAACAGAATGACGATAAATCATTTAAATATATTGAATCTGTTCTTACCGAAATTAAATCCATGATTGATGAGGATATACCATTAAATCCTAATATTCTAGATATTGCAAATAATTCGATTATGGACAAAATAAATTTGATTAAAGAGAATAATATTAACAATTTAGACTTGAATGAATTTCAAAAAAAAGTAGATTCGGTAAAAAATTCAGTCAGTTCTATAGCTGATGTAAAGATAAAATCTATTACACTCAACGAACCATCAATTTTTTATAATGAACTTTTTACAATAATTATTTCAACTTCTTCTACTCAATTTAAAGAAAATTCTAAACAATCATCTTTAGAAAAAAATCTATCCATTTTGGAATCAGATGAATGTGAAAAAAATCTGAGAAGGCAGAATAACATTCCCGATAATTTACAACTTTTAATTAAACAAATAGAGTTTAGTCCAAATTTGAATGTAACTTCATTAAATAATACCCGATCAAACAGTTCAAGTTCTTTGATTTATGAGTATTTCGATCCCAGAAATGATAAAAAATTGGATACAAAAGTATGTAGTAATGCAGCTACAACTATAAAATCATCTAACCCTAAAGTGTTTGAAAAACTAAGTATTAATAAATATATGAGGCTGAAAAAAGAAGGACTGGATATGTTTGATCCTTTTCATGAAGCTTACAAAACAAGATGCTTTAAATTTAAAGACTTAGACACAAATAAGGATACCACCCCGAATTATAGAATTAAAAATTACTATGGGAATAAAAAGATTTCTTGTATGGAGAGCTGCAAATATTCAGGAGTGGATGAGAATGCATATGTTATATGTGAATGCCCAAGATTTTTAAATGGAGAAGAAAGAATACATGAGGCAAAAGAAGAAAAATTAACAGGAATGAGAAATCTTAATTTTGATATTCTCAAATGCAGTAATATAGCATTTAAATCTCAAAATGTTTCCAAGAATCCTGCCTTTTACATCCTTGGGATTCTGATTTTGTTAAGTGTAATAATTACACTTGGTTTAATTAAATTAAAGCACAAAGTTATCAAGAGTAACCTAAAACAAATTATAAAAACTGATTGCTTGTTTTACAATAGAGAAACATTTAACAAATATAAATATTTTAGTCACAATAATAGCAGTTTCAATTTTTATCCTCGTAAAAATATGTCTGGTAAAGTGAATGAAAATATAAATTTAAATGATAAAAAAGGAGATAATTATTTTAGTTTAGGTAAACATAAAGAATTGACGCCGGCGAAGGTAGGTATGATTCCAGGTAATGTGAATAATTTAAATGAAGAAAATCCTGAAATAGAGATAGAAAATAAGGATGCAAAAATAAAAATTGAAAATAAAAAAAGAGTTAAGAAACATAAAATAATTACGCAAAAAAAACCACCTTTGAGGAAGATAGATTCATTTGATGATAGTGTAAAAAACGATGATGAATACAAATATAATATTGAAAGGAATAATTTATCTGCATCTCAAGTATCAAGACAAAAATTAGACATTGACTCTTCAGCTAGAATTGGTGATAATTTAAATGATAAATCGAACGATGGCAAACTTATATACAACATAGACATGGATATTTATAAAAAATATCCTTACCATTCACCTACTATAAAAGACTATCAAAAGCTTTCTTTATTTGACAGTATTCAGTTTGATAAAAGATCATTCTGTCAGATTTTTTGTGATAATTTAATTGAAATGCATATTATAATAGCAATGTTTTACAAAGCTTCAATTTTTAATCCAGTTTGGATGAGAACGCTTAAATTTTTCTTTTATTTATCTCTCATCTTATTCATGAATTCAAGTTTATTTACTGATAATTTGATTGATCAGAGAGTAGAAATTATTGATTCTGTAACTTTTAGATTTTTAAAATTTTTTATTAGGATGGTGCAGCCTTCGTGTTTAGATATGAATTCCCTAAAATAATTTTATCGATAGTATTTACATACATTATTATAACGATTGTCGAACTTGTCTTAATTATCCCAAACAAAAAAAGGACACCTTTAAATGAAGCTCTCAAAACTAGGGAAGTATCTATTGTAGAAAAAGCCTAGTAAGAATTATTTTATTAAATATAAAATAGTTCCGTCTTTCATAAACAAATGATGATTCAATATCTAGTATTCATTTTTTTGGTTATTGCAATAAAGGTCTTCTGCTGGGTTTATACTACCACATTCTGTGAAGTTTATGAATCCACAAGAATAGGATGGATTCATGGGTGGATATTCAGTATTTTAATTGATTGGTTTGGCTTGTCTCTGATTTTACCATTTTTTAAAGCATGTATTCGATCAATCTCTATTAATTTCAAATCTGTGAGATTCCTTATTTTCCTTGAATGTTTTTTCAATATTAAAAATTTAATTCGACAGTAACAATAAATAAAAGTTTTTATTTTATATTTTTATTTAATGGAAATAATGTTAATTTATATGTATAGGATTGTTAATTTTTATATCAGTTTATAAAAATAAAATAATCTTTTGATTTAAATAAAAATAGGAATTTCATAAAGGATTAATAATACTAAGTATTAAATAATATTCTTATTCGAAAAATTAATATTTATTAAAACAAACAAAATTTTCTGAAATTAAACTTTTTTATCATTTTTAAATAGAAAAATATTTTTAAAAGTAGTAAAAGAAAAAATAAAGATTGAGATTAAATAAGGTGAAAGAAAGGAACAATTTGATTTAAATAAATTCAAAAGTCACTTTAGATATTCTAATTAGAAATTTTATAATTTCAAAAAATTTAATAAATAGTTTTACATCTATATATAAGAGCATTAATTCTATTTTAATTATCTTATCTCATCTATTTAACTATCTATCTATCTTTTCGTATTATTGTCAACTTATCAAAAGTCTTCTGCAGAATAAATTTTTTATGAGACTTTCTTATGTGAAAACTTATAGCACCCAGCACCAGACAAACAGCTAATAAAACATAAACTGAATTAATTTTCATAGTCTCGGAACAGGGTTCAGATATATAAAGCTCATCTATCAAATTCAAATCATCATAAAAATTGCAGTGTTTTAGCTGTTTATATCCAGTGTTCTGACATTCACTGGCAGATCGAATCTCTTCAAAAGTGCACTGCCTGCATTTTTCTTTGATTTTACATTCTTTCCTTTGACTTTGTGAACTTTTAGGCTTTTTATTTGTAATTTCTCCTTTGTAATCGACAGGCTTTACAGAATAAACACAAGAATATAAAGTAATTGTGATAAAAATAAAAAAAAGAATTTTTAATTTCATTTTCAATTTAAATAAATAAGCGAAATATTAAATAATTACAAGAAATTGAATTTTGTTTTTATAAAAAATTCTTATTTTATTAAGTCAAAAAATAAGGGCCGTGAATACCGACTATAAAGAAATTTATTTATAATTATGATTTTAAAAATGTCAGTTATTTTAAATTAAAAACGGAAAGACAAAAATTATTGTCAGTTTTAATTGTAATCATTTTTATTTTAAAATAAAAAATTTTTTCCTTAAATATTTTGAGAAAATTCTCAAGAAGGAAATTTTTAAATAAATAGTTATTAAAATTATTCCAGACATTTGAGAGTTTGTTCTTAATTATGTACTTTAATTAAATCATAATTTATTTAAATTTGGCGAAAATATTTTCACAAAATAATTTATATTTTTAAGATGATCAATTTTTACAGTTTTATTTGTATATAGAGCTAAAAACTGATAGTTAATTGTCTACTTAAACAGTTAAGACAGGATATTTTTAATAATGATTTATTCCAGACTCTCTGCTGTCACTTTGCTAATTCTGATTGCATTGGCATCTTGTACTCATACTCAACAAGACAATCAGACGACTGAAATCATATCAGAAAAAGTGTCCGAAGAATTAAACCAAAAACTAAAACAAAAATTAGAAAACTACAGAAAAGTTATGATTGAGCAAGAATAAATTAAGGCAAACAAGGAAATAACAGAACAAGAGAAGACTATCTATGACATGAAATTAAAGATTCAAGAAATGCTAATGAGCAAATCAGAAAGTGATGTAAAAGCCCAAATGAATACACAATACAGCTCATTTTTACAATTAGAGAGAGAATGGTTACTTTCAGATGATCCAAAAAGATTTTTCGGTGACTCTGCATACAGTACAAATATTTACTCTATCCCAATGGTCGGAAGATCTAGCAGTGTAGGTTGGTCTGGATCATACTGGCCGATGAGAAACGGAGGTATTTCTCTTAGATATCCAAAAAATAGTAAAAACACACTCGGACAAATTGATCCGAACACTGGATTCTATCTAAGTTTTTATAATTGGGCTACATCGGTCTCAAAATATGGACAACCTGCAGAACATAGAGCGTATTCAGGATCATCAGCTTATTCAAAATATGTCGATGAAAACTATTCCCCCTCTGAGAAATATGATTTATTGATCGGAGATTATGATTTCACCCTTACTAATTTCGCCAAAAACGAAGGAGCTCAATCGGGCATATGGAGGAGATGTCGTTGGATGGTTTGGAATCTGTCATGGATGGTCACCAGCTTCTACCTATTACCCTCAACCACAAAGTTCAGTTTATCTAACTGCTGTTAACGGAATGACGATAAGATTTTTACCTGATGATATTAAAGGCTTGGCTTCTCAATTCTGGGCTAATGCAAAATACACTACATTATTCGTAGGATCCAGATGTCCTTATTACCCATCACAACCTGGTTTCTTATCAAGCGGTGAATGCAGATCTCTGAATGCAGGTACTTTGATTCTAATTCTCGGGAATCATGTTGGATTGAGAGGAAAATCCATTACATTTGACCCCTCTTCTGATCCTGAAATCTGGAATTATCCAGTAAAGGAATATTCAATTAGATATTTCAATCCTTTGACAAATGATTTTTATACTTCTGCTGCTGGAGCCAAAGTTCCCATTTCCGGTATGAGAAGATCCACCAATTCATTCTTAAACTATGTTGCAAGAGTTTCTTCTCCAGGAACAACCTCGATAGTTGGATTTTTTATTAAAATATCCTTCACAAAACTTACTCCCACCGATAGACTGGTACATGACGATTCTACTGCTAAAACTGAATTTGATAGTAAAGAATATGAAGGATATATTGATTTAGATATGAATGATAACATCATAGGAGGAGAATGGAAATTTACTGCCTACCCTCAATATTTGTGGTATTATGATGAGTCAAAGCCCCTGGAAAGTGAAGGAGATAAAAATCTACCTATTTTCAGAGGTAGCGCCTTAGGATTGAATTCTCTAGCAAGTCAAACAAAATCATCTTCAAATAAAGGACAAGTTTTGAAATCGATTGTTGATTATTTAGCATACACATCTGCTGGCTATGTAATTACTTACCGTTAAAAAGATTTTAAAAAAATTAAGATGATATTTTATAATTGATTTCAAATTAATTAAAAATCTTTAAGTAATTACTGTTATAAATTCTTAAAGTAATTTAGAATTCTTATTCAATATATCAACTAATAATTTAGTCGATTTTAATATCTATTCTACTATTTTTTATTTTATGTAATCATAAAGTAAAAAAATGAATTTTAAAAATAAGTTTTAAAAAGAGATATAAATAAATTATTAAATTATACATATTCATTGTGATTTTTCTATCAAATAGTCTACGATTACTTTTAAAACTTGTCCTTTTGAAGAAGTTTCAGATGCAAGATTGGTAATTCTTCTTAAATCAGCAACACTTCCATTAAATTTGGCTTTTTCGTCATTTACACTTTTGGGTGGTAATTTTTCATCGAACTTCCAAGCAAAGTTTGGATGTTTATTGAACCTCCACTCACCTCCTATAATATTATTATCTTTATCCAATTCTAAAGAAGCGACATATTGATCAGTTTGATAAAAATCTCTCAAAGGTTTATCACCCCTTATTGGTTGTGCTTCTAAAGCGTATTCTACTTCCATCAAAACCCCAACAACAGAGTCGGTGTCCTTATTAGCTCTTCTTGATAAAAATTTAAGGAATAAATTGTCAGAATTCTCAAGACCAGCAAAAGGAATTTTAGCTTCGACAGCAGTTGAATGAAATTTATTAGTTAAAAGGTTGTAATATCTTAAATTATAAGATTTCACAGGTTGATTCCATTTTTCTGGATCAGCAGCAGGGTCTAATACAAAATCTTTTCCATTTATTCCTAACTGATTAGTGAGAATAAGAAAAAATGTAGCTGGATTTAAAGACGAGCATTTAGGGTCAATGTAGAGCCCTGTATCAGGATCAGATTTAATATCTTTAGGATCAGCAAATGGACATATTTCACCAACAAATCTTGTGACATAGTAGGAGTTTGCTAAAAAAGCAGTGGCCAGTGCTTTTATATCATCAGGGAAAAATTTAATTCTTGTTCTACCATCAGATGCGAAAAGGGTGACAATTTTCAAAGGTTTTCTAAAATAATAAGCTGCAGGCGCCCATCCATGGCATAATCCATACCATGTTGGAATATCATTATCTTTTGCAAATCTAGTCCCTATCCATTTTTGGTATCTTGTTAGAGTGTAATTGTAATCACCCACAAGGTAATCATATTTCTCTGAAGGTGAGTAGAAATTTTCTATGAAATTTCTAATGTTAGAAGGAAAATTCTGAACATGATCATCCGGTTGTTTGTATAATTCCACTGATTCTTTCCAATTATAATATTTAGAAAACTTATTAATTGTAGCATCCCAGACACCAATAGTGTTTTTAACACCTCTGTCATATCTTACTGATATCTGAGCATTTCTCATAGGCCAATAAGAACCAGACCATGGATCGAATTGTCCTTTACCTGTAAGAGGCAACTTTGTGATATCCTTAGTAAATTCTCCAGCGAAAAAAGTGAAGGGATGTTGAGCCTTTTCGAAATCTCCTTTTATCTCTAAAAATGATTGATATTTAACATTATTCCCTTCCAAAAGATTCGATTTAGTCATTATGTAATTTTTGAAATCCATTTTGTAATTGATAAGATTTTGATGATCTTTAATTCTCTTGATCTGCCAATTAGGTAGTGTTTCTTCCAATCTTTTTAGCATTTTCTCATATATTTGATTTTTTAATTCTTCGTTTAAATTTTGAGAATTCGAAGAAACAAACACCAATACAATTACGATTGTGAGCAGTTGAATACTTCTCAACATCTTATATTGAAATTACTAGTTTTAGAGTATTTATATTCAAAGTATCAGTTAATTTTTAAACTAAAAAATTTAAAGCAATCAACAGTTTTCGCATTTATAATTTTAAATTAAATATAAAAAATTCGTATAATCAAATTAATATGCAGTTTATTTAATAAATAAAATATGAATTTCAAAATTAATAAAGCAATTGATTTCCAATTGAAATGAATGATTTTAGTTTTGGATGCTTTAGTGATAATGAAAGTGGAGAGTTTGATAGAACAAGCAGAGATATAAATTCAGGATCCAATAGAAATATGTTCTATGCTTCATCTCTTTACGGGGAGCAGCTTTTAGACGGTCAAGTGTATATTTTAAAAAGGAAAAAACCCCCTACACCATATGCTTTATTTATCAAGCATAGACTACCTGAAATGAAGGCTGAAAATCCCAATGGGGACGTTGGACAATTTTTCAAACTACTTGGGAGAGAATGGCACTACATGGATTCTTCAGCGAAATGTGAATATTATCTCTAATACAATGATGAACTGAAAAAATTTGATATTTTAAAGCATTCAATTCCTAGAGGAATAAATCCTCTTTTGAGAGTGGCTTACACTGATCATGAGGAAAGCATTTCAACTAAGCGACCTAAACACTCTGATAATACTTACAGTAAAAATAATAATTTTACACAGCAAGTTTTCGATTGCAATTATAAAGAACAAGAAGAAGAAAACGAAGACGAAGATGATAAAAAAGTAAAATTTAGAAGAAGTAGAGGTGATAACAAATATGAAAACATAGAGGAGGCGTTGAAAGTAAAAGATTCTATTCAAGATGATCATAATTATGACAAAACTGAAGAACAGATTGAAGATATTCCTTAAAATAAACAGAATAATAAAAATTAATAAATATGACCATGAGCGCCACACATAATAAAAATTTTAAAATTCATATAACAACATGTTACTTTTATTTTCTAATAAATAAATTTTATTCGACTAGGATGATTGGATTATTTTTCGAAATCAATTAATTAAAATTGATGAGTATATTTTAATATTTACACCTTTGTATTTTAAAATTCAGTACACAGATAACATAGCTAATTATGATATCAATTTTCATTTTGTAAGATATTTCAACGTCCTTACATTCTATTTAGATGATTAAATTCCTCCAGCTTCATTACTTTTAATATCCTAATTAATATTCTCTTTTAATTCGCATTTTACATTTCTTTTATTAAATAATTTAATATTAATTATTTAATAATTAATTAAAATTTATTAAATATCTGATGAATTTTTATTTTTATTTTAAAGAGATCTAACAATGAAAGTAAATTCTAAATTTTAAATTTTTTAGTTTAATATCTCCTGCCCAGAAACTGGAAGAAACAAAGTAGTAGAACTTCAAAATGACGAGAAAATGAACGACTTAATTGATAAGAAAATCGGAAATGAATTCGACGGTTCAATAATTTCAGAATTATTCGACGGATATGTATTCAAAATCACTGGAGGATTTGACAAAGACGGTTTTGCAATGAAAAATGGTATTTTAACTCAAGGAAGAAAAAGAGTTCTCTTAAAGAAGGGATCCCAAATGTTCAGATTTAAAAAAGGATACCACAGAGACGGAGTAAGACTTAGAAAATTAGTTAGAGGTTGCATGGTCTCCCCAGATATCAAAATTTTAAACATCAAAATTGTTAAAATAGGACCCAAACCCATCCCAGGATTATCTGAAGATCCTTTACCAAAAAGAAAAGGACCCAAGAAAGCAAATAAAATTCTCAAGGAATTCGGACTTCTTGAAATCTATAACAAAAAGAAACAAAACCCTGAAGAAAGAAAGACTTTGAGATACATGGTTACTAAATTCGCCCCCAGGAGAGAAGTCACAACCGCCAACGGAAAAACTTATGTTAAGAGACCAAAAATTCAAAGACTCATCACCCCTGAAAGACTTAGAAGAAAGAGAGTCATCAAAAAGATCAAATTAGAAAGAAGAAAATATGCTGAAGAGCAAAAGAAAAATTATTTGGATACCTTAAAGCATTTGAAATCTTTAAAGGGAAAGAAAACTGCTGCCAAAAAACATTAAATAATTTCGATTATTAATAATGATGTTGAAATCATTAAAAAATAAACTAAAAATAAATTGATTTAAAATTATTTAAAATATTTTATAAATTTAACTATGTAATAATTTTTTGAAATTAAAATTAAATATAACTAAAAATTATTACTCATACTGTTTCATAAAGTGTCTTATTTTGAATGGGTATTCCAGAAAAGCTATGAATCTAATTGATTTGCACTTAATTGACATCCATCGAATGCTTGATTTAATAAACGGTAATATCAGAGACAAACCAAACCAATCAATAATTATACTGAATATCCATCCATAAACCCATCCGATTCTCACTGATTCATACACTTCAAGGAATACGCATGTATAAAACCAACAGAAGACCTGAATAATTATAACAATTATGATGAACAATATATATTGTATCATCATTTGATTATGAAAGACCAAGCTATTTTAATATAAAATTCAATAATTCTTACCTTGATTCTTCGATGATAGGCACCTCCCTCGTTATCAAAGCATCATTCAAGGTTTTTCTTTTGTTACTAGATATTATCAAAAGAAGTTCCAAAATTGTAATGACTATATACGTAAATACTATTGATAAAATAATCTTAGGAAATTCATATCTAAATACAAACGATGCCTTATCCTACAGAAAAGTAAATAAAATTATAGAATTACCGAATCAATTAATATTGTTCTATTGTCTATCAAATCATCAGTAAATAACAAAGAGTTCAGAAACAATAATAGTGAAAGATATAATAAAAATTTCAGCACTCTTTTCCAAACTGGATTAAAAATAGAAACTTTTAAAAAGATTTCTAATACTATATGCATGTCAATTAAATTGTCTTTAAAAATTTGACAAAAAGATCTCTTATCATACTGAATATCATCATATAAAGAAAGACTCTGATAGTCTCGCTTTGTGGGGGATATAAATTCATCCTTTAAATTTTGATGGATTTTCAAATTAGATATGGGTTTTACAGTATTATATTTTTTTTTAAAAAAATCTCGTAATCTCAAAGGATTATTAATTTTCAATAATTGCCTAGATAATTGTGAGCTGTCAGGATTATCTATTTCAATATGAGTTTTGCTCAATTCATTATTTTTAGAATGATCGAATAAAGGATCTACCTTTTTAAAACTAGGAGTTTTTTGTGGAGTGACTTGGCTGTTATTTAAATCTGTTTTGTCGTTTATTTGTAAATTTGAGTTATCAGCTATATTTAATATATCTTTTGACATATCTTCATATCTCGATGAATCATCTATTTCTAATTTTGGTCTAGATATTGGTGAAGGATCAGATACATCCAATTCGATTTGAGTTTTCTCAATTTCTATTAATTTAGAATTATCTACTAAATTATGGAGTTTATTTAAATCAGGGCTGCCTTTTGGAATTATTTGATTATTCGATTCAGATTCGTTGTCTTTCTGTAATTTTAAATCTTTTGCTAAAATTGATTCATCATTTGAAATATCTCCAATTTTCGACGAAGAATTATTATCTAAATCTGCTTTTAATATCCGTGAAGACTCAGGTTTAACAATTTCAATTTGACTTTTTTCTTCTTCTTCATTATTTGAATTATCTTTCAATGAGTTTATTCTTATTGAAGATGGGCTGCTTTGTGGAATCTCATCGTAATTTTCTTCTTGAGATTTATTGCTTGCATTAAATTTCAATTGATTATTTTCTATTTGAGATGTTTCTTCATCTAAATAATTTTCTTTACCTGACATTATTGCTACCTTAGCAGGTGATATATCTCTTTTATTTATTGAACATAAGTCAATATGTTCTTTTTTATCATCAAAGTTTTTACTTTCATTTATCTTCATTAGGGAATCTTTTTGTGAAATATCGTCATATTTTTTTTTACTATCGTCAAAATTTTTCTCTTTTTTATATTTTCCTTTAGGAAACGACAAGCAATCATTATTAAAAATTTGTTTAAGATTATTTTTTATTATTTTGTGTTTCAATTTTATTAAAATTAATGTCAATGCTCCACTGAGTATAATCAATCCTCCTAAAATATAAAAGGCAGGATTTTTGAATATATTTGGAGATTTGAAGGCTATATCAGTACATTTCAAGATATCAAAGTTAATATTACTATTTCCTGTGAGTTCTTGCACTTTAGCTTGATGAACTCTCTCTTCTCCGTTAATGAATCTGGGGCATTCACATATAACATAAGAATTATCATCTATTCCTTTATATTTGCAATCTTCCATACAAGAAATATTTTTACCTGAATAGTATTGTTTGATCCTGTAATTCGGGGTTGTATCTTTTTGAGTGTCTGGATCCTTAAATTTTACACATCTAGTTTTGTAAAGATCAGGCATATCATCAAACATATCGACTCCTGATTTTTTAAGCTTCTTATATTTATTGATGCTGATTTTCTCCATCAAACTTGGATTTGGGGTCATTATAGTCATAACCACTTGAGCACTATTTTGTGAAGATTCAGAACTTGATAAAACCATCCTAGTATTTTGATTACTACAAATTGTTGTATCTAATTTTTCGTTTGTTTCAGGATTTATATACTCATAAATCAAAGAACTCGAACTATAAGATTGTGAATTACTTAACGAATCAAGGTTTAAATTTGGATTAAATTCTATTAGCTTGTATAAAAGTTCCATGCTTTCAGGAATGTTGAATTTTTCCTTCAATAGTTCACCACATCTATCAGATACAACTATACTAATATTGTTTTCTATAGATGTCTGTTGTATTTTCTTATTTATATCACTTGAATAGGTTGAGGCTATAATTGAAAAACTTTCTTTTTTAATTACTGAAGGTTCACTGATTTTTGTAGTATTTATAATAAAATTAGCAAGGACGCTAATTGAAGTTTTTGCTTCATCGATTTTGTTTTGAATTTCTTTCAAATCTAAATTTCCAAAATTATTTTCTTTGATCAAATTTATTTTACTAATAATTGATTCATTAGCAATATCTAAAATAACAGGTTCAAACACAACATCTCCATTTATAATATTACTAATTTCATTTAATACTGTCTCAATAAACGTAAAAGATCTATCATCACTCGCGTTAGGAACACAATATTTTAGATTTTCATCATTAATGTAGAGTTTGAAAGAATCTGGACATTCTTTAAAATGACAAGATTTAGTTACAAAATTTAGTAGATATTAAGAATCACATTTTAAACATTCTTGAGAATTTTTACACATTATACATTTGAATGAACATGACTCACATATTTTCGTCTCACTAGTATTGCTAAAATATCCAATAGGACAATTTCCAGAAGCATAACATAATTTGCTGGATGGATGGAAGTAATAATCTTCTTCACATACATTACATTCGTTTGAATTCGAACAAATTTTACAATTAGGAGGGCATGCTCTACAAACTTTTACGTCATCATCATAATTAAAGTATCCAATAGGGCAATCATTCGAACCATAACATTTTTTATTGTCTGGATTAAAATAGAAGCCGTCATCGCAAACTTCGCATCCTTCTTGGGAGCATCTTAAGCAGTTAGATTTGCAATCAATGCATGATTTTATATCACCTTCAAAAGCAAAAGTACGTAAGGGACAAAGTTCTGCGCTATAACATTGCTTATTGTATAAATAAAAATTTGAATTGCAAGTAATACATTCAAGGGAATCTATGCAAATTTCACAATTTGAAATACATGCTTCGCATATCTTCGTTTCACCATCTTTATTGTAAAAACCCAATGGACAATTTCCTGCGGTATAACATTGTTTATCTAAATCATTAAAATAGTCAACATCTTTACAAGAAAGACATTCTATTTTATTAGAACAAGTTTTGCAAGAATTTTTACAATTTTCGCATATCTTATTTTCCCCGTCTTGACTATAGAACCCAGTAGGACAATTGCCTGCGGCATAGCACTGATTATCAAAACCATTAAAATAATATCCATCATTACAAGTAAGACATTCCGAATTATTAGAGCAGGATTTGCAGGTATTTTTACATAAAATGCAGTTTGTACCTTCAAGAAAAGAGCCAATTGGACAGAACGAAACACAATCATTATTTAATAAATAAAAACCTGGAAAACATAAAGTACAGTCAACTGATGAAGAGCATGTTTTACATTCATTAGAGCAGGGACTGCATAACGATGCATCAGTATAAAAGCCGCTAGGACAAGAAATCACACATTCGTAATTATATAAAAAATATCCTGAAGTACATTTTGTGCAATTATAAGAAGATAAGCAATTATCACAATTCAATGAGCAAGATGAACAATTAGTGCCATCGAAAAAAAACCCTACTTTGCATATAGAAAGACAATTATTATTATCAAGAATATATCCTTGATTACAAACAGAGCAAATAAGTGGAGAAGAGCAAGTAGCACAATCACTAGAGCAGGCAGTACAGTTTAATCCATCTTCGAAAAATCCAGTTGGACAAGAGGAAACACATCCATCTTCATGTAAATACATATTCGCATGGCAACTTGTGCATGTTGTTGCATTGGAAGAGCAAGTAGCACAATCACTAGAGCAGGCAGTACAGTTTAATCCATCTTCGAAAAATCCAGTTGGACAAGAGGAAACACATCCATCTTCATGTAAATACATATTCG
>Ga0169931_10006276_pt1 | contig 18010 bp, 16 predicted proteins | sample Kivu_15m_20L_FD_129675 | JGI IMG/M metagenome (GOLD analysis project Ga0169931, IMG submission 129675) | Freshwater microbial communities from Lake Kivu, Western Province, Rwanda to study Microbial Dark Matter (Phase II) - Kivu_15m_20L... | ecosystem: Environmental > Aquatic > Freshwater > Lake... | reverse complement strand
GTATACTGGCCGGACGAGAGAATCCTCGGTATGATGTTTTTCAGATCACGCCGGATGGAGCCCTCCCTCATCATCACCGACATTCCGAGCCTGAGCCTGTCCGACACCTGGTCGTAATCTATTGGTTCATGGCATGAGAGTATCCCGGAAGAGACATACGCGTTAAGCTTTTTGTCGGACGCGCCTGCAGTGTGCCCGTTTATGATGCAGCCGCTGCGCAGCATGTTTGCAAGCTTTCTCATCGTCTGAGGATCCCTTCCTGTGACCTTGGTCCAGGAGAACACCTCCCCGAGGCCCACCACCCCATCAAGTTTGACTGCCGACTTTTCCTCCGATACGCTAAGTGCCCTTCCGTGGCTGAACTTTCTGTCCACCGGCAGTCCCCCCGGGGTCACGTTGAATATCCTAATTGGCAGGCCAGATGCCATCTTTACAAATTCTTTGAGCCCCCTAAAGCCGCAAACGCTCACAATGTCTATAGGATCGGAAAATAGGCTTGTCGTCCCGCAGAGGAGCGATTTTTTTGCAAGCTCCGAGGGCAGAAAGAACTGGTCTATGTGGGTGTGAGGATCCGCAAACCCCGGTGAAAGAAACTTTTCCTGCAGATCAATCACCGCGGTCTTTGTACCCACTGTATGAGACGCGTCAGGCCCCACGTAGGAGATCCTATCGCCAAGCACCGCAACATGCGTCTTTGGAATTATCTCGCGCGTGTACACGTTGACAAGGGAGCAGTCTTTCAGCACCAGGTCTGCCTTTCTGTCCCCCATGGCAGACGCATTCAATGCCGAGATCACCGACGCAAGCTCAGACATGGTATCAGTGTGCGCCCTGCTTTGTTATAAGTCAAAAGGCGCAAAGACTGCCACAATACCTTAAATTACCTTGTAAAGCGATGTCCATCTATGAACATGCCAAAGGAGATAAACAGGTATTGCCCAAAATGCAAGACGCATACGCTGCAAAAGGTCTCCTTGTACAAGGCGGGAAAAAGAAGAGGCTCAGCTATCGGTGAGCGACGTCACGAAGAGGACAAAAAGGGCTACGGAGGACAGAAATTCCCCAAGCTCGCAAAGCCGGCAAAGACTACGAAAAAGCAGACCCTCATTCTGAGCTGCCCGCAGTGCAAAAAGAAGTTTAATAAAAAGGGCATCAGGCTAAGAAAGTTAGAGTTGGTAGCACATTGAAAAGGTCTCACGTTCTCATTCCAAAGCCCAGGAGCAAGTTCCAGAAGGTACAGTGTAAGGAATGCAGTGCGGAGAATGTTCTATTCTCGCACGTTACAACCCAGGTTACGTGCAAGTCCTGCGGCAACGTAATTGCCGAGCCGACCGGTTCCATCGCAAAGATAAACGGAACCGTCCTAGGAATCCTCGAGTAGCGAGTAATCATATACTGTGTTCAGATTCAGTGCAATTCTTTTGTCATCAAGTATTGTGAGGCACTCATCCATGTCTGACGACAGTTTTGCAGGATTTACAATCGAGACCCCGGTATAGTAGCATTCTTTTTGCTCGCAGGTCACGGAAAACTCGGCCCTCATCTTTTGCCGCTGCAGAAAGTCCTTCGTAACCACAAAGCTCTGCCAGCCACAGTCTTCTTTGTGTTTTGATACAATCTCGCGTATTATCTGAGAATCAAGGAGCGGCATGTCGCCGGAGACTACCAGGACCGGCCCGTCAAGCTTTTTCAGCGCAAAGATAAGATCGGGCACATAGCCCTCCCCCGGAGTCCTTATGATCTTGACTCCGCTCTCAGAGAGCATGCTCTCCGTCCGTGGCGAGTGCCCGCTTGTGGCGGCAGCGACCCCGGAGACACACCCCGAGCAGGACAGCGCGTCCACCACGTGCAGCACGACCGGCTTTTTGTACACCAGCAACAGTTTTTCCTTCTCAGAATCCATCCTTGTCCCCCTGCCGCCTGCCATCACAAGCCCGATCATATCGACACAAAAACTAGGAGCGACGCAAGCCTGCTCATCTCGTTTGTGGCCCCCATTATGTCCCCAGATATTCCGCCAAAGCTGCGTCGCGACACGCCGGCAACTATCATCGACACGGCAACTGCCGCACCGAGCGCGACAAACACTGCCGCATTCTGAAAAAGGGCCAACGCCACCACGGTTATGGCAAGGGCCGCTACCAGCTTCCTTTTGTCCCTCATGCTGGACACAAATCCCGAGTTGGATCCCTCCCATGCGGACGGGCCTATGCCTGCCAGAAGCACCATGCAGAATTTGGCAATAACCTCGGCTGCAACTATTGCCACAAACAGATCAAAGCCCCTCACGGCGGACAGCGCGATTACAACGCCGGCCACATACAGGACCACCGTCACTATTCCAGCAGAGCCTACCGACGGGTCCCTCATCACCTGCCATTTCTTTTCCTTCGTTCCTTTCGCCATCAGACCGTCCGCAAAGTCGCAAAGCCCGTCCGTGTGGTGTATCCCTGTAATCAGCACCAGTGCGGCTGCAACCAGCAGGCCCACGACAAGCGGCTCCAAAAATAAAGAAAGGCCAAGTCCTGCGGAGCCGACAATCAGGCCTATTGCAATTCCCACTATGGGGAACAGATACATGTATTTTGCAACGGTCCGAAGGTCCGAGTCCCCTGTAGGGATTATGGTAAGAAAGGAAAATACCGAGCCCACTTGCCTAAACATGAATCCACCAACCAACATACGAGAGCACTGCAAGCACCGGAACTACCACCAGCAAACAGAACAGCATGCTTGTCACCTTCATCAGCTTGACAGCGGCCCTAAAGTGCCCCTCGTCAAGATCTGCAGTTCCGCTACCAAGCGTATAGTGCCCCACCTTTTCGAATCTTGTTCCAAGGGCCCCGGCCATGGCGGCCATCGGGAACCCGGCGTTTGGACTCTGCGTCTTTTTGCCGTCGCGTCGCATAGTGCAAAGCGCCCCCCTCCAGTCCGCCCCGACGACCGCAGCTGCGAGCACCATCACGTACGCAGTTATCCTGGACGGCAGAAAGTTCAGCACCTTGTCGCAGTTTGCCCCGAACCAGCCAAGATCCCTGAAGGTCTCGTTTTTGTATCCCATCATGGAGTCTATCGTGTTGACTGTCCTGTACACAAACGCCCCCGGCAGCCCAAGCAGTGCAAAGTAGAACAACGGCCCCGTTATTCCGTCGACGATGTTTTCGCTCGTCGTCTCAAGCACCCCAGATGCGATGTGACCTCTGTCAAGATCCCGTGTGTTGCGCTTGACAAGCATTGCAAGCCGCGAGCGGGCCTCTCCGATGTCATTTCTGGAGAGCGACTCCATCACGTGCATTCCGTGTTTCTCAAGCCCCCTGATGGCGATTGTCGTCTTTAGCAGAACAGATCCTGCCAGCATCATCACGATGACCGAGAGGGTGCCGCCGACACTCTTTACCGCAGCATCAAATGTGCACAGGAGCAGCGCCACAAGCGATACGATGCCTAGAACCACGATCACGCCAGCTGCCCTTGGCGAGCCAATACGGACTGCATTGGTGGCAGATTTGGCAATCAGCGTCCCCACCCATGCGGTTGGATGGTACCTGCTTTTTGGATCCCCCAGAACCAGATCGGCCGCAATTGCCCCTGCCAGCATGAGTATTGGAACTTCGATCATTTTAGCAACCTCTCTATTGCCCCGATGTCAAGATTAGATTTTACTGTTTTTGCAAGCTTGTCAATCTGCGCGTTGAGTCTTTTTTTGTTTTGCCCATCAAGCGGCAGAACCTTGCTGTCAAGTGAGTCCTCGTTGGGCAGGTCCAGCTTGATGCGCGGGATCACCCCTAGAACCGGCCTTGATGTCATCTTTGTGATCCTATCAAAGCCCGGCCTGAGCAGGCTCACATCTCCTGCAAACTTGTTGACAATAAAGCCCTTGACGAGCCTTTGGTGCCTTTTTTGCAAAAGCGACATCGTGCCAACCAGACTTGCAAAGGAGCCGCCCCTCTCAATGTCCGCCACAAGAAGCACCGGGGAGCATACGCTTTCTGCAAACAGCATGTTTGCAATGTCGTACCGCTGCAGGTTGATTTCCGCAGGCGAGCCGGCCCCCTCCAGTATCAGAAGATCGTATTTCTTTGACAGAATATCAAACGACTCCCTTGCCGCCCTGAATCCCTCCCCAAGTGCAAACTCTTCATAGTACTGCTTGGCGTGCATGTTTTTGTGGAATCTTCCCTGCAGCAGCACCTTGCTGCGGTAGTTCCCAAGCGGCTTTAGTAGAATCGGGTTCATGTGGCAGGAAGGTGCCGTCCTTGCAGCAACAGCCTGCATCGCCTGGGCCTGCGATATCTCAAAGCCGTCCTGTATGTATGAATAGTTGGACATGTTCTGCGATTTGAACGGGGCCACAGAGCATCCCATGTCCGCAAATATTCTGCACAGAGCCGCAACAATAGTGGTCTTTCCTGCGCCGGAGGAGGTGCCCTGTATCATCAACGTGCCGGTCAACGTGCATCCCTTAACGCTTTGATCAGGGCAAGGTTTTCTTTGCGCGTCCTCACCGCGATTCTGATGTATCCGCTGTCCAGCCCCCTGAACGTGCTGCAGTCCCGGACAAGTATCCCCCTGTCCAGCAATTTTTTTTGCAGTAGTTTGGAGGGCATCTTGGTCTTTACCAGAAGAAAGTTTGCCGCAGAGTCATAACACGACAGGCCCTCGATTTCTGAGATGGCGCTTTTCAGAAATTCTGATTCCTTTTTTATGATCTTGCGCGTTCTTGGAAGAAATTTCTTATCAGACAGTGCAAGACGGGCTGCATCCTGCGCAAGCCCTCCGACATTCCAGGGTATCTTTATCTTGTTTAGTATTGATATCATAGATTCATTTCCAATGCCGTACCCCACTCGCAGGCCGGCAAGGCCGAAAGATTTTGTCAAGGACCTTAGAACGAACAGGTTATCAGACCTTGTCGCCACATCCGCAAGCGACTGCCCTGCATCTGGCCCAAGCTCAATGAAACACTCGTCGACAAATACGAGCGTACCTTTTTTTTTCGCGCGACTCACCATACTTGCCATGTGACTCTTTGAGACAAGTGCGCCCGTGGGGTTGTTCGGATTGCACACAAACACGACCCCCTTTCTTGGAATCTTTTCGACAAACGAGTCGATGTCATCTTGCAGGCTCATCGTCCTAAAGAACGACACCCTTCCCTCGCAAAGCCTTGCCGCCGCCTCGTACTCGCCGAATGTTGGAATTGCTATCAGGACGGGTGTGCTTTTCGTGATTGTAGCGCGGCAAAAGTTGTATATTATCTCGGTCGCCCCGTTGCCGATCACCAGGTTTTTGGCGTCCGTGCGCAAGTACCCCGCAAGCCCTTTCTTTAGTCCGGCAGCGTCGGGATCGGGGTACTTTGGTATTGTCTTTGCCGCACTCTTTAGCGCCCTCCCGACTGCCGTTGGAAAGCCAAGCGGATTTACGTTGGAGCTAAAGTCCACCACCTTGGAGTCAAGCCCTCTTATCGAATAAGGACCCCCGTGCGAGACCGTCCTGTGCGAAGCGATGTTTTTGGCAAACCTCACACCATGGCAACTGCGCGCACTGGTTTAGTCGTTACGGTTTGAGGCTAAGGATTATTAATTGAAGGTACGATCAGCTCCCTTGTGAAGAAAAGAGTAGCCGTTCTCGGCGCAACAGGAGCAGTAGGCCAGGAATTCATAGTGTCGCTCAAGGATCACCCATGGTTTGAGATAACCCAGCTTGCGGCATCCGAAAGATCCGCTGGAAAAAAGTACATCGATGCGATAAGGGATCCGAATTCCGGAATAGTAAAGTGGCAGGTGGGAGGCGATGTGCCAGACTATGTAAGGGACATGATGGTAGTATCAATAGATCAGGTAAAGACCGACGAGCTTGACCTGGTATTTTCAGCAGTAGAAAGCGACGCGGCAAGGGACATCGAGACCAAGTTTGCAAAGGATGTGCCTGTAATCAGCACTTCCTCGGCATACAGGTATGAGGAGGACGTTCCAATTTTGATTCCGGGAATAAACGACGATCATGCAGATTTGATAGACGTGCAAAGAAAGAATCGCAACTGGAAGGGCTACGTCCTGCCGCTGCCCAACTGCACCACCACGGGCCTTGCAATAACTATGAAGCCGCTCTATGATGGCTACGGAGCAAAGCGCGTCATCATGACATCCATGCAGGCAATCTCGGGAGCAGGTAGGAGCCCAGGCGTTTCCGCACTTGACCTGACCGACAACCTCATCCCGTACATCCCAAAGGAGGAGGGCAAGGTGAGGATAGAGACTGCCAAGATCCTAGGCAAGCTCAAGGACGGCAAGATAGAGCCGGCTGACATAAAGGTAAGCTGCACGTGCACCAGGGTTCCGGTGATCGACGGGCACACCGAGTCGGTCTTTGTAGAGACTAGCAGGCCGGCCAAGCTTGACGAGGTAACAAACTCCATTCAAAAGTTCTCGCAGCAGGTAAGCGTGCTCGGGCTTCCATCTGCGCCAAAGGACTATCTGGTGGTACACCAGGACCCGACCAGGCCGCAGCCGAGGATCGACAGGGACCTGAACGACGGCATGACGACATCAATAGGCAGACTTGAGGAGGACCAGATATTCGACAGTGGCATAAAGTACGTTCTGTTCTCGCACAACAAAAAGATGGGCTCCGCAAAGGGCGCCGTGTTGCTTGCAGAGATGCTATACAAAAAAGGCAAGCTCTAGCGAAAATTTTGCAAAATTTTCGGATCTACGCTTATAAAACAGAAATTATTTCTGCAAGGCAGGTGTTTTAGACGGCAAAAGTAGATGAACTTGATCTTACCATTCTGTCCGAGCTTAGCGAGGACGCATCAATTTCCATCCCAAAGCTGTCAGAGAAGATAAAGGTAAACCCGTCGGTCGTATACAGCAGGATAAAGAGGCTCACAAAAAGAAAGCTTATCGAGAGGTTTACCATAGTGGTGAACGATAAGGAGCTTGGGTACGGCGTCAAGGCTCTGACGGGGCTCAACATGGACTCAAAATACAGAGACACCATAATAGACGACCTCTTCAAAATCAAGGGGGTCCGCGAGATCTCCGAGGTCACCGGAAGATTCGACATCATAGTTACAATGTACGCACAAAACCTTGCTGAAATGCACAAGCTGATATCTGAGGGGATTGGCAGGATTCAGGGAGTCCTTGCGTCAGAGTCGTTCATAGAGATGAAGCGCAGGACCAAGACGATGCCTTATAACCACCAGGTGTAGGTGAGTCTTTACGTTTAATTCCCTTTGTGACCTGTACTTGATGGGGAAATTATGATGCAAAAGTCCCAGAGCAGCTCAAGAATCAAGACGTACTATGAGCTTACAAAGCCAAAGATATGGTATCTTTTGGTCTTCACCGCCTTCGGTGCCGCGATCGTGGCATCTGAGATTCACGATATCGAGATATCACCCATTACGTGGGCCCTGATGCTGTTCGGTGTCGCAGCAGGCTCTGCGTCTGCCAACACTTTGACAAACTACCACGACAGGGACATCGATGCCATCATGGAAAGGACCAAGGGAAGGCCCATTCCGTCAGGCAGGATCGCCCCGCCCGAGAAGGCCCGTGACTTTGGGCTCGTACTTGCAGCAATATCACTTGCATGCGCCTTTGCCATATCGTACACGGCCGGATTCTGGAACGGCATATGGGCCGGCATCTTCATGGCATTTGGCCTCATCAACAACGTACTGGTATATTCTCACGCCCTAAAACGAAGAAGCAGATCGAACATACTGCTGGGGGGCCTCTGCGGCGGCTCGCCGCCCATGATTGGATATGCCGCTGTCACTCTGAACGGTCTGTGGGACTTGGGGCTTGTCATGGCAGGACTTGTCTTCATATGGATACCCATGCACATCTGGGCCCTCACGCTTCACTTTAAGGACGACTACAACAAGGTAAACGTTCCGATGCTCACCGCGGTCCAGTCGGAAAAGACATCCGCAAGAATCATCGCCGCGTCCACCCTAGTCATGGTGTTGTTCAGCGTCGTCCCGTTCTTTTTGACCACATCGTCGGGCGAGCCGGTGATGAGCGAGGTCTACCTATATACTGCCATTGCGTCCGGCGCGCTGATGCTCGCGCTGTCGTTCTGGGTAATTGCAAAGCCGTCTGAAAAGGCCTCGTGGATGCTGTTCAAGTTCTCAAGCCCGTATCTTGCAGTATTGTTCATTGCGCTGATGGTCGATTCTGCACTGCGCTAAGTCAGTGCCCTAACCTTGCCTGCTCCCGGCTAAAGACGTCAATCACGTGGGACGCAAGCCGCTCTATGTCAAGGCATTTGTCCGCAGATATCAGCAGCGTCATCTTTGCAAGCGGAAACGGAAAGCTCAGCAGTATGATTCTGTCACGCCTTGCGGCAAGATAGTTAATCGGACCCAGCGTCCTGTCAAGATCCTTGCGCAGCGATATCTCCGAGACAAACCTGGTAAACTCGTGCAGCCTTTTTTTGTCGCCCTCAAGCGGCGTCAGGCCGTCTTTAAAGCCACCTGCCATCAGCCTTCCAGAGTCATCCAGAACTGCCGCAAACCGGATCTTCTCCTCCCTTGTCAGGGCCTTGCACTTTTCGTCATACGCCGGATACCTGACCTTACCCACCACCAGCGTCACTTGTCCACCCCCATCAGGGTCAGCGTGGAGCGGATCCTGTCGATTTTTCTTATCTTGGAGGAGATTATCTCCTTTAGCATGTCAGACGAGGGGGCCTCTATCTTGGTCACGATGTCATACGCGCCAAACACGCCCCTTGTCTCCTTGACCTTTTTTATCGACTTTAGCTCCAAGAGAACCCTGTCCTCTGAGCCCAAATCGCAGTTTATCAGCACGTATGCAGTAGCCATAGATTTCACCCCGACGGCACGTGTTTTTTGCAGTAGCACTTTAGGTCCGTGCATTCCTTGATTGCCAGAACGTATTCGGTCATAGGCCTTTTTTCCGTCTCGCAGAAGCATACCTCTGCCTCATCCCCACACTCTATGCAGTAGCTCATACGTGTGTATGGAGTCTAACATATTTATTGTAATTTATGAATAATACAAAAATCTGTTTAAAACACATTTAGAATTGCTTTATTTTTATTCAGAAAACAAGATGTGACATATACAAATCAAACACATGTAAATTAGAGGATCCGAGGCTCGTGTGGGACCCGGCGGCCTTATCTTAAGTCGTCCAGATTTTTTCCAGCCTGTGAGAAACCTGCCCCTCCTGCTTGCAGTACCGATGTTGTTTGCCTTTACACACATAGAGTTTGCATACTCTGGCTCTCATGGTGAGGGCCAGCACATATGGGTCCCTGAGAGAGTCATTACTGGGGAGGAGTACGAGGGGATCATAGTTCTGGATAAGGCAGGGGGGAAGGCGCTCATTCTCTCATCCAGTGATCCGTCGGTGATCCAGGTTCCAAAAAGCGTCTTGGTCGGACCACACTCAAATCACGGCATATTCCAGATAAAGCCCCTCAAGGAAGGAGTTGCCCAGATAACGGCAATGATTGACGGTAAAGCCATATCCACGGAGACATCGGTCTACTCGTCAAGCAGGCAGCCTGAAGGCATCAAGATAGTACTTGCGGCAAACTCGACAAAGGCCAAAGACATCACTGGCTATGTGCTTTCGGTAAACAGCAGGGGTCAGCCCGCACCCGTTTTGAAAAACACCACGGTTGTGATCTCGGCTGCGCCCCTAATCGAGGTAGAGCCTTCCAAGACCACGATAAAGCAGGGCCAGTACCATGCCAAGTTCTTTGCAAAGATAAAGGGCTCTGGAAAAATACACGCAAGCTCAGAGGGCCTCGGTGTTGCCGAGCACCACATTTCCAAGTTTCACGACGATGTCACAGTCAAGATTGCCGTGGCGCCCAACATAATGATGGAAAACTCCAGGGCGTTCGTCTTTGTGTGGTTGGAAAAGAGCGGCCTGCCCTACAAGCCACCCCATCTAGTCTACGCACACGTCTCATCAAGCAACCTAAAGTCTGTCCGATTCAACGAAAACCCCCTCATCTTGCAGTATGGCGACGCTATTCTCAGAATTCCCCTTGTGGATGGGGTCGGGAGGGGATACGCCATATCGCAAGAACCTGGAATCTCGATAGTCACCGCCAGCATAGATGCCATAGGATCAGATCAGGCCAACGTTGTGGTTGGGCCGGTTCTCGTGGACGGGGACTTTGAGTTTGTCGAGCAGGACAGAGCTGGAAAGATGGAACGTGCAGAATCACAAATCCCCAATGTTGCGGCACTCTGGATCTATCCTTCCACAACGGACGCAAGGGCCTACGGCGTGATAGGTCTGTACAATGCCAACTTTACCACATCGTCTGCAACCACGATGACCCAGAACAACACCGAGATTCTCATAACAAAAACGGCCAGCAGCGTGGTGCCGGTTCCAATCGACGGAAGGATTGTGACCTTGAGCTCCTCATCAGGCCTTGGCCATCCCGCCGTAATACCGCTGCTGGAAAGCAACGCGGTACTTTTGAGTCGTGGAATCGGCTCAACCCACGCAGTCCTGTTCGATGTTCTGGGGCAAAGCCAGGGCAACCACACGGTATCAATCTCCGGACCTGGCCTTGAGCAGCACAGAACTGCCGTCACGGTAGCCCCGCCGTTCAGAGAATCCTACAAAATAAGGACTGTCCAGATCCCGTCCATTCTGGGGGTGGCGGGAGACCTTGCCATGATCTCCGTGGTGGACGATTCCGGGGCACTAGTTGATGCGCACAAAGCATTGTCCGGAAATTGGTTTGCCGTCACATCGGACGGGATGGGGGAGCAGGTCAAGGTTCTGCACAATTCGGCCGTGTATTCGGGAACGCCGGAAGGCACCTTCAGGATAACAATCTCTGCCGAAGGGCTTGCCCCGGTGGAGGAGGCAGTCATCCCTTCAGGGATTGCCTCGCATGCACGGTTCGATGCGCCACGCACCGTACACATGACGGAATGGTTTCCGTTCGCAATACACGAGACCGACACTTACGGAGTCCCCATAAGGAAAACAAGCGCCGCCGACCTGTCTGCAGGCAGCGACGTGGAAGTCAAGGACGGCCGCATGCTGATAAGATCAGCCGGCAGGGAGGCCATAGGCATCGTGACAGAATCCGGGGCAAGCAGCGCCGAGATAGAGTCCTTTGCAAACAGATTCAAGATAAGCGCAGTCCCAAGCGGCGTCACAAACAGAATAGAAAAAGAGTTCCAGATTGAGATAGTTGGTGATGTCGATGGTTTTGAGGTGTCGGTGGACTCGCCATTCCCGTACAAAAACAAAGGCGGGAACGTCTTCCTGATAAGTCCTGACAGGATTGGTGGCCACAACATTACGTTTGTCGCCTCAAAGCACGGGTACATGCCTGCAAAGACGGAGTTCTGGGTGTCTGCTGAAAAGTTCGTCAGCCTGACAATACGCGCCGAGTCAGGTAACGGGTCGGAGCTGAGCATGCCGCATGCAGTCATGCTTGGGAACACCTCAAGGAGCGTGGTAACCCCGTTCCGGGAGGATCTCAGGCCGCAGCTGCTGCAGACGGAATTTCCCTCGGACTTTGTGATAGGCACCACCGGATACAGGCTGCACCACATATCCTTTGATGGGCAGAAGACCGGCGAGAGTAGAATCAGCAACATATTCCTCGGCAGGGACACAGAGATCGTGGCCACGTACGACAGGATGGTAAAGGTGGAAGCGGCGAATGCGGACGGCTCAGGATTCTACAGGTACGGCGAGCAGGTGGAACTAAGGCCCGTTACAAATGACAGGCTGTGGTTTTTTGTTCGCGAGGTGTTTGATCACTGGGAGGGCATAAACCAGACATCAGAGCGCGCCACATTCACGGCGACAAAAGACGTCAGGGCGATAGCCGTCCTGCGGGACGACTATACCGTCCTCATGCTGGCGGTGGCAGCCTCGGTATCGCTGTTTTTCTATGCGAATTTTGTGCGACGGCAGGGAATCTCCCTGTCGTTTTATCTTGACAGGTACGGAATGCTTGACGGTATCAGGGAGGCAAGGGGCGTCTTTGGCAAAAAATTGAGGCGGCGCGGCAAGGAATCGTCAGGCGCCGATTTTTGATTTTTCACACCATGCGGCTTAAGTTCGTAATTTACTTCATGGTAAAATGCGTATCCGCTTTGTACCATGGGACATTCTTTTTGTCATGTTTGGCAGCTTTGCCGTGGCATACGGTCTAGCATATACGCTGCGAGAGAAGGAAAGCGGGATGACAGTCGTACTGTTGGGCATAAGCATACTGTCATTTTGGGTATTCCTGATCCTGCGAAGACCAAACGGTTAATGAACAACGTGAGGCGGCGCGGCAGCCCCTTAATAATCGTCAACCCATTTATTTTGTGTCAGGCCCACACATAGTTGCGGCAATAGGATTTTCTTCCATCATTGCCCTTGCAGCCATACTCTCGACATCAGTGACCGTAATGGACAACTCGCTGGCAGCTCAGGAGGCAATGAAGGCTCAGACGCAAAGACATCGGGAGGACCTGGAGATGACAATCTCGGACGGTGTTATGATCATGAGGAACAAAGGGTTTGAGCCCGTTGTGGTAAAAGAGTTGAGGGTCTACTCTGACATCGACTCGGCTCTTCTCTCAAGGAGCGAGCCGGGCGAGAATATTTCCAAGGTGGCGCCCCTTGCAAGGGTTACGTATACGCCGGAGGCTCTTCACGTCCAGGACTTTCTCTCAAAGACGGTCTCCGCCATAACGGATCTTGGGAATGTCTTTACGGCAGAAAACACAGATGGTTTGGCAAGCGGCAGCGGTACTGCAGGACGGTCCGTGATTGACGGCATGGGAATTAATTCCAGGATAATCCAACAACATCACGAGGGAAGGATAGTATATGGTTACGGAGCCGTGGGCCAGACAAGCTCCCTAAAGCCGTACAATTCCGTGCCGACAGATTCTGATTTTGCCGCGCAGATTCTCAGCGCCGACGGGAGGGTAGTAATGCCGATTCCAAAGTTTAGATCCGAGTACAGATATCTTTCCGGGCAGCAGGCGCTACAACAGACAGACTCTGCCCCCCCAAACGTCCTAAGCTACTTGCAGTCAAGGGCCGTCGGAGGATCCGGCTCTGCGGCGCAGGGTCCAAACGGCATAACGTTTTCTGGCACCGGAACTGTGATTGTGAAGCTGAGCGACTTTGGCGGACAGACTGTGATCCTTGAGGGAAGCGTTCCGGCCGGGGCCGAGCTAAGACTCGGCGAGTTTGACAAAAACGACCTCATGACAATTCCGTACAATTCTGCCCTCGGATGGAACGTGTGGAGTGCCACGTATGGGAGCATCCATGCAGGGCACTACCACACCGGCTGCGGGGCCCCGTATAGCGCACCCCATACCTTGTCCTTGCAGCCAAGAAAAGAGGTCTCGCCGCAATATGGCGTAAAGAGGCTTGTGGGCAGCACGTACTACAGCCCCACGTTCACCACATCGGCCACGGGTGGGCAGCTAAAGATAGAGACCATATCCGAGACTACAAGTGTAGGGTACTGCAACTGGGGCCTGATTTGCGGAGACTCTAGCTGCACTTGGGGTTGGAATGAGTACAATTATCCCAACACGACGCCGCCCCACATCCCCATCCCGGGAACGGTCAGCATTTTTGATCAAAACCCCCCGAACACAGTTCATGTAACGTTTACATCAAGCTACCAGTTGGCACACACGTTTCCCAGCGGAAAGCAGATGTATTTGGTGGCAAAGCCAAATGGAAACGCGTTCACCGTAAAGGCAACTGCGTTCGACGTGCAGACAACACCATACCTGAAAATAACAGACCTGCCGCCCAACACCCCGTACGAGATAACAAAGGACGGCCTTGTGAGCGCAAGCGGTATGGCTCTGCCCGACGGGACTCTGACGCTGCTCCTAGGCGACGTAAACATAGGCGGCAGCCACCCCAGCGGTACCATCACGATATATCCTGATTCCCTAAAGCACCGCGGCCAGTTCTCGACGGTGGTCTTTGACAACATCAACGGTGCGGTGTTTCATGCAGGCGGCGCTGATAGCAGCATATACGTTGCCCACGCATACGTGCAGATCCCAGTTACCGGCAATGCTACAATTACGGGCGTCAGTCTTGACGGAGTCCTTGCGCTGCCGCATATAGACGGCAACTACACCACCGGCTACAGGGTGCGGATACCCATAGTTCCAGGATATCACAACATAAGCATGGGTATAAACGGAGTTCCTGTCGCAATTGCAATTGCCGATGTTCTGGGTGGAACCGGCCTCAAGGTAGTGGAGCCTGGCACGTCAACTACCACCCGGCTCGATGACGACGGCCTTGTGTCTTCCATCTCTGCAACTACAGGAAGTACGTCATACGTGGTGGCAACCACCCAAGGCAGAATCACCACTGTCGTTACGGCAACCGTCTCTGGCACCTCCCACATAGAGAACAGGGCATATTTTGGATCCCCGCCGCCTCAGCCCCCGCCACCGCCGCCGTCGGATCCCCTAAAGGCGTATGTGGACACGTACAAAAACGGCAGGTTCGTCTCACAAAACCAGATCTACTTCAACTCGGATCCGCTGACAAGCACTTCCGGCAGGACTGAGGGATCGTCATCTAGCGTATCTGCCCAGTACTCATATCCGCAGACGGTGATAAGCGGGACCCTGACAACAGATGTTGCACCTGGGGACATGGTGGAGTTTTACCTGTATGCTGAGATCTCCTCGGACGGCCCCGTCCCACCCATACCGCCAAACCACATATTCTACAATTATGCAGGGACCGGGCGCGCTACTGCAACCATACATGGCGGCAGTATTCTGTCGTCCTAGACCGATTCGCCCTACTCGACGTAATGATGGTGAATAAGCTGGTCGTAAAACCTGACCGACTTTATGTTCACGAACTCAAGCATGCCGTACCGCGACAGCTCCCTGCCGTAGCCGCTCTGCTTTATTCCACCAAACGGTATCCTCGGATCCGAAATGACTACATTGTTTACTGTGACAATCCCCGACTCTATCTGGCGCGACATGGACTCTGCCTTGTTGAGGTTTTCAGTCCAGATGCTTGCCCCAAGCCCGAACTCGGAGTCGTTTGCAAGGCGCAGCGCCTCCTTCTCGTCCTCAAATACCGTGATTGGCGCCACTGGGCCAAATGTCTCCTCGCCGGCTATCCTCATGTCAGGCTTGACCCCCGATAGCAGGGTCGGCTTGTAAAAGTATCCGTCGCGGTCAATCCTTTCTCCTCCCAAAAGTATGTTGGCCCCCTTGCTCCTTGCATCATCCACCATGGACGAGATGGTATCAAGTGCCTCCTTGTTGACAAGCGGCCCCATGTCGTTCTCTATCACCATTGGATCGCCGACGGACAGCCTTGATGTGTTGTGGATGAACTTTTCAATGAAATCGTTAGCTATCTTTTTTGAGACAAAGAATCGTTTTGACGCTATGCATGACTGCCCGCAGTTGATGAACCTGCCCTTTACTGCGCCGTTTGCCGCCTTTTCCACGTTTGCGTCATCCAACACTATGAAGGGATCACTGCCGCCCAGCTCAAGGACGCATTTTTTCAGCTGGGACGCGGCCCGCTGTCCCACAAGCGCCCCGATCTTTGTGCTTCCAGTAAAAGTAACGGCGTTGACATCAGAATCAATCAGCGTGTTTGCAGCCTCTGAGCTGCCCACTATGGCAGTAAAGGCACCGTCTGGAAATCCCGATTCCTTGAAAGCCTTCTCAAGCTCAAGGCCGCACTGGATGGTGGCGCTAGACGGCTTCATCACTATGGTGTTTCCTGCCATCACGCATGGCGCCGCAAACCTCAGCGCCTGCCAGTATGGAAAGTTCCAGGGCATAATCGAACCAACCACACCTAGCGGCTCAAACCTGATGAAGCTCTTTCTTGCGTCGGTGTTTAGCACCTCCTCGTGGATGAAGGTGCCCCCGTGGTCGGCATAGTATTCCAGCGCCCACGCGCACTTTTCGACCTCGGATATGGACTCTTTGAGAACCTTGCCCATCTCCTTTGTGACCACCTCCGCAAGCTGTATCTTGTTCTTTCTGAGATAGTTTACCAGATCATAAATGAGTCCCTTTCTTTTCTCAAAATCATCCTTCCAGCCCAAAAAGGCCGACTTTGCCATCCGCACCTTGCCGTGTATCTCCTCCTTTTCCATTTGGGGATACGTCTGCAGTTCCATGCCCGTGGCAGGATTTACAGTGGTTAATTGCACACGTAACCTGACGCGTGGCGCTAATTAAGTTTGGTGCCAAAAACCAACTATTACCAATGGTTACCAAAACATTATATACCCCTCATTGGTTACAGTTACCAATGGATGGAAAGAAAAACCTAACTCACAAGAGCAAGGAGTCGTTCCATCCTAAAGAAAAGGTGAAAAACAAAATGGCAGCAAACGAAAGTCAAAAAGACGTATTTTCAGTTTACGCCAGGAGTTTTGATAAAGTGAAAGGTACCTTTGAAAAGACCGCAACACAGTCGCTGCAGTCATACACAAACCTAAGCCAGGAAGTATTTTCTGCTTGGAGCAACTTTGTGCACACTGCAACAACAATCTCACAGAACTATGCGAACAAGGCAGGAATCAACACAGCGATTCCAGAGACGACAGTTGCAGTAGTTTCAGAGACCACCGACGCCTTTGTAAAAGCACTTGAGACAAACAACAAGGTTGTACAGACTGCCTTCGACGCAACAATCCAAAACATCAAGACAGTCAACCAGAACGCAAATGCATTTGCAGAGCTAAATCAAAACATTATCAATTCCTGGATCAGTAGCTGGAAACCACGAAACTAACTAATTTCTTTTTATTTTTTTATCATACAGCGCAGCTACTCCCCGTCCTGGCCATACGATTCGTGCTGCGTGATCGATGCAATTAGTGAGAGAGTTCTTGTGAGGTTGCCAAACAGGTTTTCAAGGTCATAGCGCGTCATATTCTGAATCCCGCTAAAGTTTTGGAGCAAATCAGAGAGCAAGAGTCCGGCCGTAGTAAAATCACTTCCGTGCAGGGAGCTGAGCATCTCTATTTCCCTAATCTCAGGCTCTTCCGACAGGGAGACAAAGACACCCTCAGTTTCAGCGCTTTGCAGATTTTCGGAGTCAACGTGCCCCATGACTGATAGCACGACATCCGGAGTCAAGAGCGTCTTGTCCTTGTCAGGGGATTTTTGTGCAAAGTACAGTGGGGCCTGTGGCAGTAACACCGGAGGCTCGCATGCAGGGGCAGAGTTAGAGTAGGAGAGCAGATCAAATGTGAACTCCAGTGGCGCGTCCAGATGTGTCGATATCGGCTTGTGAATCACCGCCTTTATCGGAAACGGAACACTTGGGCTTATGTGGAGGAAGCTCTGCTTTGCGAGAAGATACTCTATTTTGTATGCATCAAATGCCTCATCGCCAACTAGGATCTGGCCCATGCTGCTTACGATAAGCTCTGCAGGCATGCGGGAATCAGATGTGACGTACCCCCAAGACTGCCCAATGCCAAGTGATCTGGGCTTAAATTTTGACGAGTGGTCCATTACCCATTGCAAGGTCCTCTCCATGGAATCAGCATATGGAATGAACCCGATCTCGGACCGTACCTTAAACGAATCCTCTGTCACGTGGAAAATTGAGCTTTTGTGCACGCCGCCGTGGGTAAATCCTGCCGCCACCACCCACATATTCCCGTTCTGGGTGGGAAGCAGGTTTAGAAAATGCATCGATGCGTCATAGCAGGGATCAGGCGACTGTGGAATCCGCAGCACAAAGTCGCAGATTCGGTATTCGAACACGTCCCCCCCTCTGAGCCCCTTTCCAAAGTGCCACTGTTGTAGGACCTGATCTTTTTGCGCGTGTGATTCTGCAAGTGCGGGGCCGGAAAATAGTGCGAAAAGGATCACGCACAGAAGCGACAGAATCTTGCCTTGCAGAACCACAATTACAATGCAGTGTGCGCCCTTAAGGAAGGGCCACAAAATTCTCACAGGATATTTATAACGAGATCCGGACACAACGGCATG
>Ga0169931_10006275_pt1 | contig 18010 bp, 3 predicted proteins | sample Kivu_15m_20L_FD_129675 | JGI IMG/M metagenome (GOLD analysis project Ga0169931, IMG submission 129675) | Freshwater microbial communities from Lake Kivu, Western Province, Rwanda to study Microbial Dark Matter (Phase II) - Kivu_15m_20L... | ecosystem: Environmental > Aquatic > Freshwater > Lake ... | reverse complement strand
AGCTTAAAGGTCCAAGAAAGTCAAACTGCCAAAAATATGCAAAAACTTCGCTAATTAATCAAATAAAGAAGTCAAAAGCAATACTAAACTGCCAACATTGAGAAATGATTCAAGCGAACTATAGTAAGGTTGCTCTTAACGAAAAATACTCAGCTAAAAAAATATAATGGATGACATCGGCAAGCAAATTCGTTTTGTGATTTAAAAAGAAAATATTGCATAACTTGACTAAGACAAAAATAGCTGTTCAGATGATGAAGATTACTTTTAGAGAAGAATCTAAGAAAACAAAAAAATGATTAAGGAAACTAAATAAAAACAATAACAGATGAAGCAACTAAAAAAAGAGGTGAAACCAAAATAATCACAGAAAGAAAGTATTCGTAGAAAAAAGTACTAAAAACAAATGAAAAATTATAGAGAAGCTTCGCTTTAGATCAATCACTAGATCTAAAAAAGTTCACCTAAAAATAAGCAAAACATAAATAAAGAAAACAGAGCTGTTAGATTTGTATAATCTTTTGTAAACAAATAAATTAGATAAGTTCGATCGATCGAAGCTATCCCTTAAAAAATAGTCTCAAATAAATAGATATCGAAATCTAAAAAAATGAGCAAACAACTTTCTCAAAAATATCTAAAACCTTTATAAAAACATGAGCCACTTTTTGATCTAATTCATAATTACTTAGACAATCCGAAACATCCCGAAGGATAAGCTAAGCCATTAAGCAACTGTTTACGTGAAAAATAGCAGCTGTAAAAAAGGTTAAAAAATTATTAAAAAAAGCTTTAAACTTAAATGAGCTCGATTTAGCCTAGAAGTCCTGTGCATAGCAATAACTCTTTGGCTCTTAAAAGAATTACATCGGGAGACTGGAAAAAGATTCTGATCGGGGGTGATGGTAGACTTTCAAATTAAATTTCGTCTTTTGATCAGTAACTTGATCGAATAAATGTTTATCTGAATCACAATCAACTTGCTATATAACAATATCTGCAAAATCGAGAACTTATGGCAGATATGTAGCTCGCTGCACGCAGACATTCTTCTAAAGAACCTCTTGTGCCAATAAAAAAGTTTGGGTGATAATCGTTTGTTTTATGATCATAAAATATTCATTAAGTACGATCATTTTGCAGATTGTTTTCTGTTAGATTTAGTAAATTTTGTTTAATTACTTAAAGCAACTGTTATTAGCTCAACTCCTAATAGAGTTCAATCCGGCGACCAAGAAGTTTGTGAAGAAGCCCTACTATTTTCACAAGCTACTATTTTTTACTTTTATTTGAAAAATTAGGACGTTAATCTTGAAAATATTTTTGAAGTGTAACATTAGCGGAGCTCATAAACGAGTGAGTAGCCTTATCCTATGATAGATTTGTCGGTAAGATCTCTTTAACTATTTTCTGATTATTCAACATTAATCCTAATTTTTGTTATATTTTTTGTTATAGTTCTGAAGGTGCTAATACTTTTTTCTTCCAATCTTTTTCGTCTGAAAAAGAATTAAAACGAGAAACCTGAGGTTATTTGCTACGATAGCTAGATGAATATGGACTATTTTTTGTTCTGAAAGCGTGAAGTATGTTAGGATGAATGTTCTATATGTTTTCTTTCATTAAATACAAAAAACGATTTTTTAACGATATTCTTTCAAATCAAAAAACTTATCTAAAAAATTTTTAACAATTTTATTTTTTATCGAGTATTAATAAAAATGGTCTTTTTTGAATATTTTAATTGGTTCTTTATTTTCAATAGTTACTTATATTATAATCAAATGATAATAAAGGAGTAATTGCATAATTACGAGCCAACTTCCCGTCGTTCTCGCAAAGATGAATAAGGTCGAGACTATATGTGCGGCTGTGGGAAAAGATACCTGTCTTACCCAGCTCTATATACTCACATTAAGACCAAACATAATGGAAATTCTCCAGAAGGAACTCTTAAGACTGGAACTACAGTCACGCAGAGAAGAAGCAGCAAAAACAAGATTGAATAGTAAACTATAAGGCACATCTATGCTTATTTCGAAAAATAAGATTTGCGACTTTTGAGCCAACTCGATTAAAATTACTAAGGAACAGTGCCGCTCAACTCTCGAATTAGGCGCGAATCGCTTCCGAAATAATTTTATGAGTGCTACAATCAACTAATCAAGCTTCAATAGTGCAATCTCACTAAAGAGTCTTCCTTGGACCTCGTGCTTACTGTTTATTTGCTCAATATCGGCGAATATGTAAATTCAGGGCTCTATGAGTATTACCTCATCTTCGCCAGGTTGCTCAAAAGTTGTTATTTATAATACGGATAATAGGTCCATAAAGCCTGCTTTAATAACAAAGAAAATGGTTAATCTTATTTGTAGAATTTTACAGCCGTTTAGGTTCAGTATATTCCGATCATATGTGACTGTCTTACTAGATATTATATTCCTTTTGGCTAAAATGCTAAGTAAAACAGGTCGGTAAACTTATCTTTGATTGAGTTGATTCTGTATGATTTTTGTAAATGGCTGTAAAAAAAGAAGCTTACCTGTGTGAAGGTCGAACTTAAAAAATAATATCGTTTAGAATCTAAGCCTGTCATTTTGAAAAAACAATAAAGCAATAGCGGAAAGACCTAAAATAATATAACAAGAGAGAAAAAATACTCTTAAAATGCGTAAGAATAAGATTAAAAAAAGATGATTGCTGAGGAATCAGAGCACTTAAGTCATATTTCTCACTAACAAATTCAAAATTAAAAACATTAAGATGCAATTTTTAATTAAATAAATTAATAAATAAAGATGAGTTAATACAAAAAAGATAGACAAGCTTAGTAATCTCTTGCAGTTGTTTAAAAGCAAATCGAAATACCCGTGATTCTACAAAACTAAATTAATAATGAAACTTCAAAGCAAAAAAATTTAGATCCTGAAGTCAATTAATAAAAAAATTAAGAAGAAAAATTAAAATTATAGGCTAAAATTGAACAAAAAGATATTTGATCTCTGCATAATATATTTGTATACAACTATTATTATCAATCTTTACTACTGATAGCTATGAGTTAGATCAAAGTTTTTACTTTAATTTCTTTTTTATATAAAGTTTGTATTATTTTAGAGAAACTGCATTTTTTTGACTCTCATCGATTTCTTAAATCTTACTTTTTTGAAAAAATTGTTGATTTTATTGGCTTTCAGAAACATTCTTCTATTTTAAGTCTTTAGAGGTTCTTTCTTTTTGTATATTTACTTTTTAGCAATTTTACAAAAAATCCTATTTGTGATAGATACACTTGCAATCGCGTTAAGATTCTGGTGTAAAGTCAATTATATAATCTTAACTAGTCTTTTTAAGCCTTTGAAGACCCAAATCCGGAATTTCTTATTATTTTTCTAAAAAAGTTAAAAATCGATCTTAGTCTTAGAATTACAAAGAATATATGCTATAATGATATTTTTAGTAGCTGATTGATTTAGCCATTCGTTCCATTTACTGAAGAAATGATCCTTTGAAAGTTTATAGATCTTCTTATTACTCCTGCATATACATAAAATAACATTTTGACTTGATTATTATGAACTAGGGCTATCTATGATACCTTCTTAATTATTGTCTATTGGAGATTCGTCTAAGTCGATCGGATTCATTTTGAGGTTTACAAATTATAAAAGATGTTACTATTTGATATGTAATTAGATTTCAAATCAAGTTGTCGTATTATAATTAAAATGAACGCTTCTACTACGACTGTATCAGGAAAAACTAAGCTTAAAATTGTTTTATTGGGAAATGCAAATGTAGGAAAAACATGTATTATCGATCAATATGTGCATAATCGCTTTGAGGAATCCTCAAACGTAATAATACAAACATTTAGTCAACTGTCGGTATTGATTTTTTGGCTAAAAACGTGAATCGTTAGGGCAAAAATTATCGACTTCAGCTTTGGGATACAGCCGGACAATAAAGATTTAGATCAATTATTCCCAACTATCTCAAGGATTCTTATTGTGCTTTGTTAGTATTTGATGTGACTTCTAAGGCCAGTTTGGCTGAGATTTAAATGTGGAAAAAGCTTTTCTAGGAAAATACAGGTGATTAAAAATACATTTGTTTAGTGGCTAACAAAATCGATCTTTAATATCGCGAAATTTCTGAATAAGAAGGCAAGAAAAAAGCTTAGAGAATGAATATACCTTATTTTTAGGTTTCAGCTAAAACCGCTCAAAATTTAAATTTTCTTTTTGACTCTCTGTTAGATTACTACAACAATAAATCTATTCAAGGTACAAATCTTTTTGCAGTTGGCGAAAAGTAGAAACAAAATCACAGCGATTTAAATGGAATTTAAGTCGTAAAATAATAAAAGTAATAGTAATAAAATTATAAAGAGCAAGTTTAGACATAAAAGAATGATAAAAAAGCTAAATAGTTTTCAGAAAAGACAAACACACATATGATTGACACTAATCAAACGATAAAAAATGTGCAAGCTGACAACACTATTGTCTTGAATTCTCAAAAAAAATCATAGGAAGAAAAAGCAGAAAAGAAAAAGAAATGTTGCTGATTTTTATACAAGATTTATTAAGTTTTTAATCCCATTTATAATTTTAAAACTAAATATTATGATATCGAAGCAAATCAAACCACTAAGTCTACTTTAAAAACTTATTGTTCCTCCAATCACATAATGGGATCCTAGCATAAAAATCATTTATAAAGGTTATGAGCCACATTATCAGTGGTTTCAAAAATAAGCTTCAAATATCTCCCATAAATCTACTATTTATTGTATTGATAAGACTGCAATAGACGTAGCTTTGTAAATGGCAAAATTAAGAACAAAAACAGTCAGCTATATAAGCACACGTAATTATTAAACTGTAACTGTTGTTGCTAAAAAATCTTCAATCTTTTTTGATAAACTTAATTTAAAAAATAGCTTTCAATAAGACTAAAACCAAAAAGAATATAAATAGATTACAGATTAAATATCTGAAATCGCTTTAGATATATTAGCTAATCATAAATTTAAGATTTAAAAAGCGTTTTTAGATGTTCATCCTTTGATTGCATATGAGAAAATGTGCGGATATTTAATGGTAAAACCCTAGTAAAAAATCACTAAAATTTATAGAGAAAACAAAAGTACGACAAAAAAGCTTTTCAAATCGTTTAGTACAGTCAATTTTTTATCAAATATAAGAAACAATTTTTTATTAACATAAGAGGCCTATAAACTCAAGCATATGAAAAGACGATTAGAACACCCAAACAAGCCAAATGAAGAAACGATCAGGTACTACAAAGAGTAGTGGCAAAAAATCACTATGTTCGATACTTTCACAAACGCAAACTGTACTTTTGGCTAGTAAAGCAAAAGAAAATGGATTTTCTAACAAAATTTAGGCGAATATATTTCACTATAAGATGTGTTAAATAACAAATATAGAAGTCACTTCTATGCATAATGGTTTTGAATACTTTTTATTCGAATAATTATTTATTCAAAGGAATATGCTTAATTTATCGAGGCAGTATCAAATCATTTTTTTTTGCAAAACCTTCATTTTTATTTTTTTATCATCTGCTGCATGTGATGGACTCGGCTTCAGACTAGCTTTCTTGGGACTTTGTTTTGGACTTTTTCTCAAGACTCCTTTAAATACTTTTTTTTACGGTGTATCTCCATATAGCAGTTTGATCCTTTCTTTTTCCATATCTTCATTTTTTTTACTGTTACAGTTAATCAAACCAATTGGACCCGTAGAAATAAATTACTTACATATTCTTTACGCCTTATCAAAGCCTTTTTTGAAAGCACTATTCAGATTAATCTAATAGTTACTATTAGTATCGATTTGTAGATAATCCAAGTGATGAGAGACACTATTTGAGCTATTTTGATGATTATTTAGATCAACTAAGGCTTTTACAAGAACAGAATTTGGTTACTATATTGGTTTATAAGTGTAACCAATAAATTATGTATTTTTCTTTTTTAACTTATTAACTCGAGCCTATGTTTCCGGAAGCCACGGTTCTGATTATTCGTATGGATCAAAGTTTTGTGTATCCCAACTATTTTTGACATCTGGAATGTAAGGAGATTTTTTATTTCTGAGATTTTTCCAGTCTATTCCTGCGAAAAATGGATGTGCTTTGATCTACTCTACTCCGTTAATTCCGAGCCTATCTTTAGGATCCGCTACAAGCCTTCTGAAAATAATATTTTTTTTACCGAATGAGATCAGCAGCAGCTGAACTTACAGTGACATCTTGAGGAATCATTAAATATTTCCTCCAGTTTTGTATCTTGTACCAAGTTTATCTTGGAGTTTATGAAGCGAAAGGAGGGTATCCGACAAGCATTTCAAATAGAATGACTCCCATAGACCACCAGTCTACAGTTTACGTATATCCCACTGCATAAATGAAATATTACTTTTGCCTTGAACTTAGGGTGCCACATAATCTGGTGTTCCTACAGCAGAGTACGCCAGTTTTCTATTACGCTTATGATATTATTTTCCAACAGGATTTTTTTAATAATCTTATTTTCCGTAATCTTATTTTCTGCTCACGTTTTATAATAAACGTTTGGGTTTAATTTATGTATGCTTGCACAACCCAAAATCTGACAATTTGATATGTCCCTGAGAGTCCAGCAAAACATTGTCGGGTTTGAGATCGCGATGAATATACTTCATCTGATGTACTGAATCAAGTGCTAGCAATATTTAGGCCGTATAAAACTGTGCTTCTTCGTGTGTAAAAATGTCTTTTTTCATAAGAAGATTCATTAGATCGCCTCCAGGCAAGTACTACATTACCAAATAAAGATTGTCAGTATCTTGAAACGAACATTTCAAGCTAACTACCCATGGATTTTTATCAGATTTCGCTAATACGTTTCTTTCTTATCTAGACTGCATGACTTTATTTTTAAAAATCATTTAGCTTTTTTTAAGTTTTTTAACTGCAACTGGTTCATTATTTTTATTCCATTTGCACAATCTGACCTCTCCAAACGCTCCTTTACCGATAACCTTTATAGATTTGAAATCATAAATTGTCAATTTTTGTCTTTACTCTCTCAATAATTTAGCCTAATCGTGAGTAATCTGCTGTTTCAATTTTTATTGTTGGGCAGACGACATACCCAGCTATTACATTTTATCATTCAGTTGCTGCCAATAATCTCTTTTCTGTTGCTATTGTTGGATCATTTTTGAATAGCGCTGTTCGATGAAATTTTTAGCAGCTTACACCTTCTCTTTGGTTGCTTTAGATACAGTGATATCTTTCGATTTGTCGTTCATTTTTTGATTTTGATATTATAAGTTGCTAACCGAATATTAAACCTAACCATTGAATATTATGCTAAACCATAAAAATAATAGAAAATTTAAGAAAATAAAACACCATATGAATCTAATATAAAAAATTTTAAATAATCTTGAGTTACTTTTTCTTTTGTGAACTAATAGCATAGATCGATTGCTTAAGAGAATATAATATATATGCTTCAAAATAATCAAAAAAAGTAGTGGTTAAGCTAACAAATCTACTTAGACCCACTAAATGTCTCTAATATAAAACTGAGAAGCGAAATTTCTCTCAGTTAAAAAGACTATCATCAGGCTATATCTGATGTCTCAAAATTGATCATGCTAAGTCCATCTAGATAGTCATATGTAGAGAGAAGTCAACTCTATGGTATCACCAATAAGTTTAAGTAAGCCGTTAGGGACCTCTAAACAGCCAAAAACTATAAAAAAATAAATATTTAATAAACAGCTGTAGACATCTTTTTCTCTAGTTCTGTCTGCATGAGTAACATCTCAGAAGTTTAATAGCTTGCTGATTTATCATAACAAGCTAAAGATCCAGAGCGTTACGTCAAAACTCTAAGATAATTACTAATCATCAAGTAGTATCAGTTGCAGTAGGAAAAAAAGTAGAGAAAAATAGAACTTTAAAAAATCAAAAAGTAGTATGAAGCGGAACAAAAAAACTTGAAAAAACTTTTGATAGATTAAATAGCACAAGTAAAACAGCAACTTGGTCTCGTTGTCATCAATTACATCTAAAAATATTAAATTTAATTGAAGAAAAAGTAAATTTCTCAGTAGCATAAATATAGACTCATGATATACATATAAACTTTCGTTTCATAAATGTAGAAATATTATGTTGCTGCAAAAAATTTAGGCAAAATCTAGCAAAAAACTCTTAGAATATAAGATTTTTAAGAAATAAGACAAAAATAGCTAAATAAAAATTTTATTCAGACAATATACAGACTTTTTGATAAGTATAATCATTAGATAGAAAAGATATAGCATCTTATCACAAATATTCCTTATATAGGAGCTGCTTTCAAGATGATAAAAGTGGCAATGAAGGCTAAAGGTTGGACATAAAATATAGATATCTAGCATCAATGCAAAAATATTTAAAAAATGGCTCCTAATTTGACCATTTTCAATTAATTTAGTGGCTATCTGGGGTACTAATTAGTAAAACATTATTAGCAAACAATCATCGTTTATAAGAAACTTTAATAGCGTACTCGCTGGGAATAAATCACTCATCAGTACAATCAAATCAAAAATTAGAGAATCGGAAAACAGCAGTACTATACTAAACTTACTTAATAAGAAGAATCAATAAAAAACTTAGCAACTTTACATGCTAGTATAATTATGGTAGCTCAAGCTTCCAATCATTTGTCCTTGACAAAATAAAAAATCCATTAAACGAATCGAATTCATGATCAAATTCATCAACAAGGAATCATTTCTGTTTTTGACATTATCGATTAAGTAAGTTTAGCTTTGAAAATATCGGCGTAGTAGGCATGTAAGCAAAATCAAAACATAAATTAAGTATAAAAATCAAAAAGATGCTGCATTTATTGATGATATACTCATATTTTATAGGATTTCTATCGCGAAATGCTTTAAAAAAAATAAATATATATCCATTATATGAATCATTTAGTCTTTTTTGCTCCTTTTTTATGACTAAATTAATCGATGTGTTATTCTTATTTCTATTCATTAGTTTTTTTAACGTGACTGTTTCTTTCTTGGTTTTTCAAAACCTTATTGATTTTATCCTAGTATTCTTTTTGAAACTCATGAAAGGCTTTTTAGCGCTGTGAAGCAGCATGAGCTTCTTTAGCTTTCCGAGCCCTCATTCTGCTATAAACTCTTTTTCTCCTTCCAGTAAAATCATTAAATGTATCTAACAATAAAAAAATGACTCCAAGCATAAAAAGCACGATAACTATTTTAAGTTTTATACTTAATTTGAAACTTCCATGATCAGGCTATGAATGAAAAGCTTAGTAATTCATTAATTAATTTATTTTTTGTATTTCTGAGAGAGGTAGACTTGATGTTTTCTTTTGTAGCATTATGGGCGTGATTACGGGAGTTATTGAAGACTGTTGATTTAAATGTCTCTACTTTTAGTTAATCTAGCTTTCTTCATGAGGCGCAGTCCTACTTTTTGATATAACTTGTTATCTTGACGTATTTATCATTAAAGATCCAAGTCTGTTTTTCAAACCTTGTCGTGGATCAAGCAGATTCGCATCGTTAAGATTTAATGAAACGTCTTTAATAACTTAGGTTTTTGACTCATATGATAGTTTTTAGTTTTATAAACTTTGCTGTTTCTGATTATTTGTTAGTGCGGTTAGAGTTAAAACGTAAATAACGTCATCTTTGGCTCCAGACACCTTTTCTTCAAAGGTATCCGTTGAGTTTTTTTAAAGTTATTCGATCATATTTTAAACATTTATTTGCAGATTTCTGACTCTCTATGTGCTTTTTCCCTTTATTTAGTATCGTAAACTAAGATCATGCACTTGTTTGTTAATATTGGCTTTGATAGAGTTAAGCTGACCTAATTCAATGACCGATCTATTAAACGGTATTTTGAACTATTCTTGCTCCGCGTTTATAGAAACTGACTCATTTCCATTTTCGATGAAGCTTATTCTCAATGCGCCCTAAGAAATCAGCTTGCTCTTTAGAATGAGCTTAAAGTATTTCAATTCTAGTTGATACTATTTCAGCATTGCTATTATTATTATTAAAGAAAGACGCTGAATAAATCAATCCTTTTAAATGTTTAGATGACTTATTTAAGTTTGTATAAGTATCTCAAAATATTGCATAAAGTCATCAGTTATCAACCACAGCACTTTTTATTGTTTTTGCTAGCCTATTGTCGTTTTTTATCATTTTGCTTGTTAAGGATAATATTTTCTTATTTTTGAGGAGTGTTTTGGTTTTGTAGTTATGAAGGTTTAGTTGCTGAAATTTGTTTACTATCGACTATGCTCGGCTATTTTATTGCAACTGCCTTTTCTAACTCTACATATTTAGCAATATACCTTAGGCGATTCGAGTAAAAATCAGCTCTATATTTGTATTTTCCTTTGCTGAAACTTAGTAAAAAGCTATCTTTTTGCTTTAAGCGTACTACAAACCCCTTTGTTTTGATACAGTTCGTTATCCTTCCAGATCAATTTTATTTCCCACTATCATAGTTATGATATCACTGCGAATGTAGTCCTCTGAATTTAATATTTTTTACTTATTAGCTTTTGTTCGTTATCAAGATTCAGAAAAGTTTCATCACGTGTAATATCGTAAACAAGAAGAGCTGCTGAAGCTGATTTGTAGTATGTTTTCATTAAAGCTCTATTTTGTACATGCTTTACCTATATTTTTCTTGTCCAGCAGTATCCCATATTTGAAATTTGATACGTGTGCCTTGAGCGGTTGTTATAGTTTTTGTAGCATACTCGACTCCTACTGTAGTTTGACCGTTTTCAAAAAACTAATTTTTAGTGTATCTAAGCAAGATTTGAGATTTTCCTACTGAAGCTGACCCGACCATAATAATCTTAAACATATAATCGTAATCTTTCTTTTGCTCCATTATCACTGATATTAAATAGATTTATAACTCAGCTTTCGTAATATCAGAATTCAAAACTAAAAATACGTAAACTTGAATATATTGAATTTTTTAAAATGTAAAAAAGACAAAAAAATATTTTCATGATAGATTTTAATTTTTATACTTGAGCATCTAATGATTTGTACTATATATAATTTTAGTTTATGAAGAATGAATAAATGGTTAAGATAGAGTTTAAAAATCAACCTGTATATAAAAAAACTAGATCAGAACCAGCAGACAAAGATGATCCTTATAAAACAGATCTGATGTAGTAATAGTTAACAAAGAAATATTAAAAAATGATGAATGACGCCAAAGAATAAAAAGATAATTACAAAATTTAAGTATAAAAAGAAAATGATGCTGTCTTGAATATTTTAAAAGGACTAGATCCGTAAATGGATCCAGATATTTTAGCCTTAGTAATGTAAGAAGCCCAGAAGCTATCAAAATAGGTCTGATAATGATCATTCAATCGAATGCATATATATCACTGTTGATTATGCAGTATACATAATATTAATATCTATATCTAACTGACAAATGAATCAGTAGGGCCATGAAAATAATTTCAGCTACTATCATTAATACTGCAGATTGTATCTAGCCAACATAGTGCTACTCACACAGTTGAGGCAACTATTTAATGAACGCAACGAAGCTTCAAGCAAATTCTAAAAACTATAAAGAAAAGCTAAATAAATTTAAGATGGTTAGAAGTGTGATGACGATCGTAAAAAAAGATTCAGAAGAACTGCGAATCAAATCGAAAGACACTACAGATGTCCCGTTTAGACATGCCAGAAATGCTATGGCTCATAAGGATCATTAAATCAGCATATTAAGATTAAACACAATGAGCTTTACAAAGAATTAAATATCAGTCAAGACGGCTAGAATTCATCTCACGTTTTTTCTCCGTCTCGAGCTTGCTCTATCCAAGAAATTTGATTGATTATCATGACTGCATTTAAATAATAGATATGTCAATACATCCTATTTATAATTTGAAATGTCTGGTTAAGTGCCTTTTTCTCTGAAATAAATACCATAGGGACTTGAAAAAAGTCATTATTAAACTCCAGTAAAACAGATGGAAAAAGCAGAAACTAGCAGCGAAAACTACTATAGAATTGAAAAGGCCTTTGAAGAAGCAGCTAATAGAGAATAAAGATACGTTCACATGATAAAGTAACAAGAAAAACAGATGCAATAGCAAGCGCAACAATACCTGACAAGCTTGAAAACTATGAAAAATTAATTTATGCGTTTTATCGGAGAAAAAGAGGGCAAAAATAAGGGAGTTTGGAAAATCAAATCTCTAGAAAGGAACAAAGCTAATAATTAAATCGGTAATAGAGGTCAAACTCGTTAATTTAATCTATCTTTGAAACGTGAAAGTTAGATATCATAGGGATAAGGAGTATAACCGATTCTCCAGTGCATAATAGAATGCTACTACTACACTCCATTCCTCACAGATTTTTACAGATAAACCTTCCCTTGTTAGCTTATTTTATCTCTAAGAACGATACCTCCTCATCGCTAATTCAATATTGATATATAAATAATTAAAGAAGAAGACTAAGCAGACAATATTTACTGTTTAATCCATCATGTCCCTTTTCAAATTGTAACGAAAAATCATCAGGCAATCAAAATATAGTTTGACATTCGTTGCTAGCCAAATGTTATTTCTCAGTTTGAAAAAGGATAGTTTCAAGTATAGCTGATCAATAAGCAAGGCATGTTTGTATATGCTATTGCCAATCTTAACCTTTCATCACTTTTGGAGTATTCAACTTCGTCTTCATAGTGGCTGACCAGACCCATTCCTTTTTACTCGCCTCTAGGTGGTAAAAAACTTGGATAAATGCCTATAAAGCTGTCGAATACATTAAAATATGTTCCAAAAGCATCTCATCATAAGGTAAGCTCAGTGGCTCCAATAGCTTTAAAACCGACTGTTTCATATTAAGACGATGAATCTCGTATGATTCAAAGAATTAGCAAATTTAAAAGCAATACTACTTCTTTACTTTTAGGACATGGAGACATAAGACAAGCAAAACCTTAACAATTTTTTTAAAAATAAACTGACAAGATAGTCATAATGCATCGTCAACAAAAAGAGCTCGAGTCTATACAGGCATATAAGAATAGTCGGAAAGTATAATATATGGGAAAAATATTCAATTAAGCTATATAAAGATATTATTTGACTTAATGCTAGATAGGTAAGCCTACCTATATCATCTTTAGTCATCAAAATCAAAGCTCTCATCATCGAAAAGTTTTTTTGAAAAGCAAAATATAGTTTAAATCTACATAAGGGGGAGAAAATTCATTATAAGAATATATCTCAGTAAATATTTTGTCGCCCAAAATAATAAGACAGCTCGTATCCTCAGGAAGGCTTCAGTTGCCTCCGGAAGCAAATTATGACTACTAATTTTAATAAGAATAGCAAGCTATCTGGACAATAAATCATCAAAATGCACCAATAGTGTTGAGAATTATCTGTTTTCCTCCTCCTACTCGTATGCTAAATCATCTAAATTCTCACTACATTTTACATCTTTCAATCAGCGACTAATTTAATCAGCCTTTGTAGTCGCATCAGAGCACCATAAAGTTGAGCCCTCCACATATATAAAATAATCTATACGTTCATGCTTATTCAGAAAATGTGTCTGAAATACAAATACCTTTCGAAGAGGCAGGAGAACAAATAGTTCCAAAAAATGTTATTAGTAATTTTAGTGATTTGCAGTTCAACTGGAACTAAAATTGGGATACTCTTACAGCTTCTTTTCGACACAAAAATATTGGAATCAAACAATATTTTGTCGTGATTAACGATGCAGAACATAATTATCAAATCAGTTGTTACAAACTTTTAGTGCATACTTATGCAAAACTTAGCAGCTCTCTATAAATAAACATAGGAGAAATCAGAAAATTGAAGCTAGATTTTGTATTAGACCAGTCAATTTTATCGCAAATTCCAGCAGAAAAAAGACCTGCTTAAAAAGTTAGTGTTATGTTCGTGTCGTCGAAGCCTGAACATTGTGTAATAAAATGCAATAACGAAAGCTAACAAATTTGTCAGTTAAGTAAAATACAAATTATTTAGATAAAAATTATGAAATAGATGTAAAAATTCAGACCTTTGACTAATCTCTTAATCCATAAAGAATTTTGATACATGCTTTTGCAGTAGATTTCAAGATAGTTTTAAAAAGATGGGTATCTATAACCTTATTCAGTTGTTATAAATAAAAAAAGATTCTTATCAATAGTACAAACAAGTTTTTGAACTATCATGTGTACGTGAAAAAGAAAAACTTTTTAAGTTCAATTTATTTAATTAGTCATCTAGCCAAAAATCTTACAAGCTTTATTCAAGCAATCTTAGCTTAATGCGTGTTCCTTTTAATCAAATAGATCTGATAGGCAATCAGCAGATTTCTGTGGAGCTTAAATTTTAAGTAAAACAAGAACTTACTAATGAAGAAATGTTGCAACCTCTTAAAGTGGTTCTGACTGTCAGTGATGGAATGAATTTTGTGAACTATCTGTTCGAGCTTAAGGTTCAAAAGTGATTTATATAAAATTAATAATTTAATTCAATATCAAGTAAAATGATAAAATTTAAAGGATCAGTAACTATCTTAATTTTATATTTTCTGTAGTTGTTTTTTGGGTAGAAGCGAAGACATATCTTCTTAAAGAGTTTCTTGTATCGGTTGATTAAGCAATAAAGATGATTTCATAAGGGCTGATTATCGATTAGGTGAACTAGATTTAGACTTAATTGGACTAATTTTTTTCACTACTTTACTCTTTGTCGATTCACGTAAAGTACTATTTTAAAGACAATCTAGAATATCTTATTCGAAAATATCTTAGCTTTAAGTATTATGCTATATTGACTCAAATTAATTTATTATTTATTTTATAAAAATTGATTATGTGAAATCTTTTTAAAATTATTGTTTTTTATCCTCATCGATTTCGTTGATAATTTATTTTTTGTCAAATTTAGATATTCCAATTTATTTGTTATTTTTACCCTCTTTAAATTTGTATTTTTACTAGTGTACATTGCTATCCATTTTCAAATTTATTAACTATATAATGTCTTCTTAATCTTCTGCCTGCTAAGTAATCTGAGGATAAAGTTTTTCTGTTTTCTTTTATATTTATGTTTGCAAAGCTACATTATTAGTTTTGATAATTTATTCGTTTTCGGAATATAATTCCTCAGTCTTTGAATAAACTGGTTAAACGCTTCTGCGACGAGATTTTATATAATAATCATAAAAATCTTATTTTTCTGAAGAACTTTCTCTCTTGCCAGATGACTCCAAATAGATATTTACATATGAGCGTTTACTATCAGAAGATATTTATTTTTTCAGTCGAGGTGATTCGTAAAGATTCGGAGATTAATTTTATATAGTTTTTGGCCCTGTTTCACTGCTTTAACTAATAAGTATAGCGATTTTTTATTTTTAATAAAATTTCTAATTGCTTTTTTAACAAAATTGTTTTTCTTATGACTGATTATTTTTATTTTTATTTTTTTTATTTTTAAAGCTATGCTAAACTATTAAATTTTCATCTATTTTTTCTTTTTTTAAAGCTTTTTTAGATAAACTTTATGATGAACTATCAAAATAAGATAAGTTAGGTTATTATTTTCTAAGCTATTGTGTTTTAAATTTTTTAAGGAGTAGTTGAGCTAAATTTTGTTTAAAATCATCTTAATTATTTAATTTGAGTTAGTCAAAGTTAGATTATATTTTATTCTTGCTGTATTAAGGCATGTAATTGTTATAACATGGAATATTTCTAAAATTTTATCGACAATAGTGAGTACTAACTTTTTATCTTTTATTGCTTTACCTTAAATTATCTTTAAAATGATCTGCTTAAAACGGATTTGATTACTTTGAAAATAAAATTGGTATAAAAATTATAGTTTTTGCCTGTTTTAAACTTCTTTATTTGATAAATACTTTTTAGCTTGTTCTTTTAGATGTTACTTTAGTTTGCTACAATTTTCGTATTTTCCTCTTAGTTACTTATATTTCTTCAGTCAAACATCTGTATAGATTGTTTTTTTTAATTTTAATTTTAGTCTTTTTCTCTAATATTTTCGCAATGTTTTTAGAATATCTTTATTTTTGCTTATTGACGTATTCTTAAAGCTAAGTTAATAAGCTCTTTTTTGCTTTAATGCTTGATTATAGGTGAGATATTCTAATATTGTTTTAGTTTTTTATTTTGGACATAAAATTTATCATTTTAAGTTTGTTTAGCATTTGGTTTATTTATTTTGTTTCAATCGCACTTTTCTTTATTCTGCTTTCTACCATTAATTCGAGCTAACTTTAGTTTTTATTATATTGGTAACTTGAATTGTGAGAAAATAAATGTGAAAGGTTTACCTCCCCTTTAGTTCTATTTTAGGAAGACTAAAACGATGCGTTTGTTTTAGTTCTCGATGCATTTTATTGATATTTTTTGTATGTCCTTATTGAATAAGGTGAATCATGGCTATTCATTATTTTTATTATAAATGAAGCTGATGCAAATGTGAAATGTATATAAACAAAATTTCATAAACTCTACATAAGTAGTATCTTATTTTAAATTTTAGAAAATACGTGAAATTATAAAATAGTATTTATATTACGTGTTCTATGCCTTTGCGACAAGGCTTCTCACATCATCAATAGCTAAATGAGGCTAATCAAAGCATATATAGAGGTAAATAGACATTTATTGAAGATTTTAATCGAATTTTCTACGAATAGTTTAAAAAAATGTATACTACTGCTCGCTTAATTAATCACAAAATGAAGTTATTAAAGCAAACTGAAGAAAGACTCATCGAAAAACTTCGAAATTCTTAAGTAAAAATTATTTTATGATTAGAAAGACCTGTCACTCAGGCAATGCGATCAAAGTAAACAAAAAGATTCTTAAAAAATGAAAACAAATACAAAAAAAGTTTAAAAAAACAGTTCTGAGTGCCCTATAGATTACTGTAAGCGCGTTTATAACTCCCAAAGAGGTTTAACACAACATCTAAGAATAAAGCATCCTGATTTTCATAAACAGTTACTTCATTCAAAGTGTTCTATTAAGTTAGAAGACGAGAAGCGGAAATGATGTTTGTCTTGGATGATTCTAAACAAATTTTGTAAAAAATAATTCTTTTATTTGATAATAATTTACTACCCGAAATCATCAAAATCATAGATATCATTAATCAATATAAGCTTTGAAAAAAATTTAAATTAGTTCGCATAATGACGTTAAATGAGCTTATTCTTCAAGAATCAGCTAAAATTTGAAATCTTCGTATTAAATACTATCTTTTGTCGATTATTTGTTGACTTTGAATCCTTTTAAGCGAGGTTATTTTTGTTTTAGCATTTGAATAAAGCTGTAAAGATTAGTCTAGAGTCTTTGTTTTAAAGCTAAATTACCAAAAATATTGTTTTCATAATATTATTTCTATTTGATTTTCAGCTGTTAGTATTTTCGATAAAATCTTTAAAAGTGATAGACTGCTATAAAATTCTATTATTTTTTCCAATCCTTATGTTTTATTATTTTTTTGAGCTTTTGTTACTATATATATGTCAAGAATTCATTTTAGTAAGCCTCTCCTTACAAAATCAAATATAAAGATCCATGGTCTTAACGTTCCATAAATTATTATTAAAACTATGCCATATATTTTTGTTCAATCAAACGGCATTATTCAAAGGCTTTAGCGATCAGATATTTGTTAGACATACAAAGATAAGCATTTTAGCCTCTATGCAGCGCATTAAATGCGGCTAATACACTAACAATTTCACAAGGAGCTTTGATACGTTTGAATTGATCTAAATCGCATTATTATGATATTCTTGGTGTTTTTTAAAGCTACTATAATTAAGAAATACTCATTCTAAAATAGCCCAATAGATTATCTGAAGCTGATTTTGACTCGATAATT
>Ga0169931_10006274_pt1 | contig 18013 bp, 16 predicted proteins | sample Kivu_15m_20L_FD_129675 | JGI IMG/M metagenome (GOLD analysis project Ga0169931, IMG submission 129675) | Freshwater microbial communities from Lake Kivu, Western Province, Rwanda to study Microbial Dark Matter (Phase II) - Kivu_15m_20L... | ecosystem: Environmental > Aquatic > Freshwater > Lake... | reverse complement strand
GTCGTGACCGTCGAACCCGCATGGGCACGCGACCGAAACGGCGCAATCGTCCCCACCGAATACCGGATCGACGGCACCACCATCATCCAAACCGTCCACCACCGCAACGCCGCCCACCCCGTCGTCGCCGACCCGAAGATTTCCTGGGGATGGACACAGACGACGGTGTACTTCACCCGGGATGAAACCAATAACCTCGGAGCTGGAATCGGGTTCGCAGCTCTCGTGGCCAGCAAATTTGGCTGGATTGCAGCCATTGCCCCCGGCTCCGTGGCCATCTACGCAGGGTGGGCCTTGAATAGGGGGGCCTGTCTTCGGTTGATCATCAACCAATGGCAAATGAACTATTGGTTTGGCCATTATTACGGTCGCGACTGCAGGTAGGGTCCGGATGTGGTTCGCTGCGGGAGCCGTTTTCTCTCTTGCGCTCGGACTTGTCTGGGGGCTCCCAAGACGAATAACGGTTGTCTCAACACTGGTATCTGTCGGGCTAGCTCTTCTATTCGCCCTTCTCATCTTCGTGCTGCCTTTCGATGATGGTTCGGGACCAGCAGCTCAACTCACCCGGGGAGAACTAGCCGCACTACCTGTAGTTGTCGCCATCGTCGCTTGGGCAAAGCGTCGACGGCGGCGGTGCTGGGACCGTTACGGGGGCAACTGAAGACGACCGAACTTGTTTGGCTTGTGGGCGGCGCGCTCTTCGGCTTTTCCGTCTACTCATGGCCGTTCCACCGCAAGGACCTGCGCCCCTCGCTGCGATTGGGGTGGTTCGTGCTGTAGCTGGTGACCGTGATCCTGGCTGCCTTCGCGTGGTGGGCATCCCGATGGGAGTCGTACACGTGACGGGACTCAGCCGCGGGGTGAAAATGCCGTTCGGGACGCCCACCACTTTGACCGGCTGCAAGGAGCCGAACTGCACGTCCCATGCGAACCGCGCCCGCCCGGGCGGCGAAGCCGTCCCGCAGTCGATTCACCCGCCGGTCAGCAGCTCGGCCAGTCGTACTCCGTCGAGATCGATCGCTAACCACAACGGGTTGTCACCCTCGGGGGACGGGGCCGTGGTGGCCAACAGCAAGCTCCCGGCCAACGCCGCGTGCACCAGCACCTCGAAATGGTCCGGCAGCACGAACGCGATCGAGAACGCCGCCCGCACCGGCCGGGTGAGCCGCACGGTGAGCATCACGCCGGTGTCGGTTATCGCGGCGCTCGTCGCCACATCCCCGATGCCCTCGATCGCGTGCACCCGGGCCAGATCGGCCACGTCGGGCCGGCCGGCGACGTCGAGCACCACGGTCGGATACGCCACCCCGTCGTCGCCCACCGTGACCCCGGCGTCGAGCACGGCGATTGCGCGCACCGGCGGCTGGCTCACTGGCCAAGGCTAGGCACGCCCCCGGGCGCCCCGTCGATCCCGGATCGCGCCGTCGATCCGGATCACGGTGACGGCGTCCTCGGGCACCGGCACGGCGAGCCGCACCTCGACGTCGTCGCCGACCGGCGTCACCGTCACGGCGCAGCCCGGGTGGCCGAGCACGGTGGCGGCACCCGCCGCCGCCACCTCGACCCCAGGCAGCCGCAGCATCCCCGGAACCGGTCCGAGGACGTGGAGGTAGTGGGCCTGCGCGCCCACGGTGTGGCGCACCGGCGTCCCGGCGAGGTCGTCACCGGCCCGCGACCACGGCGCAGTCCCGTAGATCGCCTCGCCGTTGACGCTGAGCCACGCCCCGAGCTCCCGGAGGCGTCGTTCATGGAGAGCCGGGATGCTGCCGTCCGCACGAGGCCCGACGCCGAGGAGCAGGTTGCCGTTCTTGCTCACGATGTCGACGAACTGCCGGATCAGTTCGGCGCGCGTCACCACCTGATCGCTGCCCTCCATCTCGTTGTAGCCGAACGAGAACCCGAGACCGCGCACGCTCTCCCACGCGCCGTCGACGATGTCGCCGTAGGCGGTGTACTCCGGGGTCGTGAAATCGAACGAGCCCGAGAGCCCCATCACGATCACGCCCCCGTCGGTGCCGTCGGCCGTGGGCCCGACCGCAGCGCCCGGAACGGGCAGTTGCCCGAACCGGTCGTTGACCATGCCCTCAGGCACGCGGCGGCGGTAGGCGCTGATCAACCCCGCGACGTCGCCGGCGGTCGGGAACCCCATGTCGTTCCAGAGCACCGACGGCTCGTAGCGTTCGATCAGTTCGCGCCACTGTGCGGTGCAGTACTCGACGTACTCCTGCTCCTGCGGGATGGTGGCGGCGAGGTCGGCGAACCGGCGCACCGGTTGCGGCCGGTACACCCAGTCCATGCCGGCGCAGTGGTACACGCCCATCCGAAGGCCATGCGCCCGCACCGAGTCGGCGAACGCGCCGACGAGATCCCGGTTCGATCGCAGTTCGGGCCGGCGGGGGCACGGAGACGCCGTCGGCCACAGCGCGTAGCTGTCGCTGTGTTTGGTCGTGAGCAGCGCATAGCGCACCCCCGCGGCGCGAAACAGCTCGGCCCAGGCATCGGGATCCCACGAACGGTTCGCCTCGTCGAACCGCGGGACGAAGTCGTAGTAGTCGAACCCCTGGCCGTAGGTGTGCCGGTGGTGCACCTGGGTCGGGCTGCCGTCGATTCGCAGCGAGTTCAGGTACCACTCGGCGTACGGGTTGGCCGCGAACCACGCCTTCCAACCCTGCGTGGCGATCACCTCCGACAGGGCGCCGGTGACCGGCGCCCAGCCGGGAACCGAGTAGAGGCCCCAGGTGACGAGCACCCCGAGCTTCGCGTCGGTGAACCAGTTCTGCGGTGCCGCGGCCATTCCCACTCCCCCACCGTCGGACCGGTTCAGCCGGCCAACGCCCCGTAGGTCGCCAGCAGCAACGACGCGCCCCGCTCGTCGCCCACGGTGCCGTCACCCATCTTGTTCATCACGTACGAGAAGGTCATCCGGGCGTCGAGGTCGTTGATGGCGAGCGATCCACCCCAGCCGCCCCAGAAGCAGGCCGAGGGCGGCAACGGCAACGTCTCCCCGGCCAGGCCGTAGCCCATCCCGAACCGCGCCGGCATCCCGAGCACCAGATCGGTGCCCTCGATCTGACACTCGAGCGCCCGCCGGCACCCGGCCGCGGAGAGGAACCGCCGGCCCTGCAGCTCACCACCGTGGGACACGATCGCCTGGAGCAGCGCCACCGACCGGGCGTTGCCGTGGCCGTTCGCCGCCGGCACCTCGGCCCGGCGCCAGCCCACGGTGTGGGCGTACGTCGCCGTCATCGGCGGGTTCACGAACGTGCGGTACGCCACCGACTCGGTGGGCGCCACCCCCAGATCCATCGGCGCGTTGGGAATCACGAGCGCCACCCGGTCGTCGTGCTCGGGCCCCGTGCCGCAATGGAAATCCGCGCCGAGCGGGCCGGCGAGCTCCTCGGCCAGGAACGTACCGAACGAACGCCCGGTGACCCGGCGGACCACCTCGCCCAGCAGGTAGCCCTGGGTGATGGCGTGATAGCCGCTCGCCGTCCCCGGGGTCCACCACGGGGCCTGGGCGGCGAGCAGCGCGGTCACCTTGTCCCAGTCCTCGAAGTCGGCGGCCGTGATCGGCTCCTGCCAGCCCGACAGCCCGGCCGCATGCGACAGGCAGTGGGCCACGGTCACGTCGGCCTTGCCGTTGGCCGCGAACTCGGGCCAGTAGCGCGCCACCGGCGCGTGGAGATCGATCTCGCCCCGGTCGGCCAGCACCAGGCACGCAAGGAACGTCATCGTCTTCGTCGTCGACCAGACATTGGTGATCGTGTCGCGCTCCCACGGCCGGGTGCCCGCAGCGTCGGCCGTTCCACCCCACAGGTCGACCACCAGCTCGCCGTCGAGCACGACGGCGACCGACGCCCCGACCTCGAGACCACGGTCGAAGTTCGCGGCGAACGCCGCCCGAACCGCCTCGAAGCGCGGCGCGCAGCTGCCCTGGATCTCGGTCATCGTCGTCCCCCTCGGATCGTCGCCGGACACTACCGGCGCCCTGGTTGGATGGGTGCCGTGCCTGCCCTCGCCGCCACCGCCCGTGCGCTCACCCCGGTGCTCGACCGACTCCTCACCGAGCACCCCGACCTGCACTCGGTGGCGGTCGCGCTCCACGAGCCGGACGCCGACCCGGTCACCGTCGTGCGAGGCACCGCCGATCCGACCACGTCGGCGCCGCTCACCGCCGAGCACGCCTACCGGCTCGCGTCGTGCACCAAGTCGTTCGTCGCCGCCACCGTCGTCGAACTCGCCGCCGCCGGCACGATCATCCTCGACGCCCCGGTGCTCGGCCTGCTCGCCGATCCGATCGCCGAGCTGTTCGAGCGCTACGAGCACGCCCGCGCCGTCACGGTGCGGCACCTACTGCAGCACCGCAGCGGCCTGGTCGACCACACGATGTTCCCGGCGTTCACCGACGCGCTCACCGGCGGCTGGACCCCGGCGTCGCAACTCGCCATCGCCGTCGCCGAGCCCGCCCGGTTCGCACCCGGAGACGCCTTCTCCTACAGCGACGCGGGGTACGTGCTGCTCGGCCAGATGATCGAGCACGTCACCGGCGCCTCGCTGGCCGCCGCGGTGCGCACCCGAGCCGGGCTCGACTCGGCGACCCTGCCCTCGCTGCACTGGGAGCGGGCCGAACCCACCCCGGCCGGCGTCGTGCGGGTCCACCAGTGGTTCGACGGGCACCCACCGCCGCGCCGACCTCCCCGGGCCCAGCGCGCTCGCCGGACTCACCCTCGACGCGCTCGGGGCGCACCGGCGCTGAACGGGGCTTCGCCTCGGTGCGGGGCTAGGCCCTGGTGAAGCGCAGCCGCAGCTTGAGGGTGCCGAGCATGATCCCGGGCTGGTGCAGCCAGTCGTTGCCCTCGGCGTAGTCGAGCGCGGCCACCCGGTCGAGCAGGACGTTCCAGGCGATCTGCTGCTCCACCCGGGACAGGTTCGCGCCCGGGCACACCCGCGGGCCGGCGGAGAACGCAACGTGACGGGTGAGGCCTTCGCGTTCGAGGTCGAGCTCGAACGGGCAGTCGAACTCCTCGGCGTCGACGTTGGCCGCTGCGAACCGCAGGTGCAGCAGCGACCCGGCCGGCACCTCGACCCCTTGGAACACCTCGTCGCGCGAGGTCACCCGCGTCGAGAGCCCGTGCGTGGGCGAGCGCATCCGCAGGCCCTCCTCGGTGAAGGCCCGCACCTTGGTGCGGTCGCCGCGGAGTTGCTCGAACAACCCCGGCGTCTCGGACACCAATTGGGCCTGCTCCTCGAGCGCGTACTGCGTGGTCTCGAGCCCACCGAGGATCATGGCGTGCACGATCCCGGCGATCTCGAGATCGGTCAGCTTGCGGTCCAGCGCCTCGTAACGGGCCCCGCACAGGAAGCTCACCATGTCGTCCTGCGGGTCCGCCCGCTTCGCCTGGACGTGCTCGTAGATGTAGTCCTGGAAGCCGACGAGGCGATCGAGCATCACCTTGGTCTGCTCGGGCGTCATCTCGTGCTTGTGACCGTGGCCGTGCACGAACGGCGTCACCACGGCGTCACCCCACTCGGCGAGCTGTGGGATGTCCGCGAGCGGGAACCCGAGGATGGTCGCCATCACCCGCTGCGGCAGCGGCCGGGCGAACCGGGAGATGAACTCGACCTCGCCGTCGTCGATCCACTCGTCGATCAGATCGTTGGCGTGCTTGGTGATCATCTCGCGATGGCGCGTCGCCCCGGTGCCGACCCACGGGTCGGTGAGCTCCTTGCGGTGCTTGATGTAGAGCTCCTGCGTGGGCCGCAACGTCACCATCGAGGCCTGCATCAGGTTGCGGAACTTGCCGTAGACCTCCTCGGCGGTCATGCCCTCCTGTGAGAACTGGCCGAGGCGGGCCTGGCCGAGCGCCGGGTAACGCTCGGGATCGCGCACCACTCGGGAGATGTCGGCGTGCTTGGTGAGCACGAACGCATCGGTGCCGGGCGTGAGGCCGCCGCCGTCGAGGCGCAGCACCGGGGCCTCGCGGTGGAGGATCTCGTAGGCCTCGTACCAGTGCTCCTGGGCGCCGGCTCCGAACAGGTCGACGTCGCCGAGGTGCACCGGGCACGCCATCGGGCTCAGCTCGTGATTGATGTGCTTCGGATACGTCGTCATACCCGGTCGACCCCCCCCTGAACGAACAAGCGGCGCAACGGCCTGCCCCCGGTCAGGGTAGACCAGCCCCCGACGTGCCGGAGGGGTCACGCCCCCCTACTGCGTGGCCAGGCTCGCCACGAAGTAGCCCTCGTCGATGAGGGCCTGCACCTCGGGCGGCGGTTCGCTCAACCGCTCGATCGTCACGGCGTCGATGCGCCCGGTGAACCGGTACACGTGCGGGTACGGCCCCACCGGTGAGCCGGTGTCGAGCCCGACATCGAAGGTCTCCCCGCTGATCGAGAACACCACCGGAACGGTCCGGCCGACCCGCACGTGACCCACCGCAGCGCCGTCCACGCGCAGCACGGCCCAGCCTCCGGCGCCGAATCCGCCGTCATAGGCGAACTCGACGGTGACCCGCCGCGCCCCGGGGGCGAGCGGCGCGGACGACCGCGCCACGAAGTGTTCGTGCCCCAGCCAGTTGTAGTGGTAGACGGCGTGGCCCTTCCCGTCCACGTACAGCGACCAGCCGGCCATGGCGCCGCCCTGGCACACGAGGACCCCCTCGCACCCGCCCTCGGGCACGTCGATCCGAGCGTCGATGACGAACGAGCAGTTCTTCACGTTGACGACCGACCGTTCCGGCATCCGGTAGTGCGCGGCCGTGTAGGTCATCGCCTTTCGGCCACCGAGCGCATCGGGGACGGCGAACCGGGGCCCGAACGTCTGGCCGGGCTCCTTGAGCGGGAACACGTGGTTGCGGCGGGCCTCACGGTCGAACAGGGTCTGCAATTCGGCGAGCTTCTCCGGGTGGACCTCCGCCACGTCGACACCCTGGGAGAAGTCGGCACGGATGTCGTAGAGCTCCCAGCGTTCCTGGGGGCCGTCGAACGGGAGCGTCTCGAACCGCTTCCACGGCACGCGGCCGTGGAAGCACGACGCAATCCACCCGTCGTGGTACATCGCCCGGTTCCCGAACATCTCGAAGTACTGCGTGGTGTGGCGCTCGGGCGCGGTGGCGTCGTCGAACGCGTACAGCATCGACACCCCGTCGAGGTCCATCTGCTCGATCCCGTTCACCCGCTGCGGGGGTTCGATCCCGGCCGCTTCCAGCAGGGTCGGGTACAGGTCGACGACGTGATGGAACTGCGTACGCAGCCCTCCTCGATCGCGCACCCGGGCCGGCCACTGCAACGCCATCGCGTTGCGCGTGCCACCGAAGTGCGACGCCACCTGCTTCATCCACTGGAACGGCGAATCGAGCGCCCACGCCCACGCCAGGTTGTAGTGGTTCTCGCAGCGGGCCGTGCCGAAGTCGTCCAGATGCGCGAGCAACCATTCGGGATCCTCGGGCAGGCCGTTCTGGAACCGAGGCGCGCTCCACGCCCCGTGGACGGTGCCCTCGGCCGAGGCCCCGTTGTCGCCGGTGAGGTACACGAACAACGTGTTGTCGCTCGCCCCCAGCTCGTCGAGCGTGTCGAGCAACCGGCCGATCTGCTCGTCGGTGTGGGCCATGAAGCCGGCGAACACCTCCATGAGGCGGGTCGCCACCGGCTTGTACCGGTCGGGGTACTCATCCCACGACGGGATCTCGGCCGGACGCGGCGTGAGCGTCGTGCCCGGTGGGATCACGCCCAGTTCGAGTTGGCGGCGGTGGATGCGCTCGCGCAGGGCGTCCCAACCGTCGTCGAACTGCCCGGCGAACCGTTCGATGTAGTCGGGCCACACGTGGTGGGGGCAGTGCATGGCTCCGGTGGCGACGTACGCAAAGAATGGCCGGTTCGGGTTGGAGCCGCGCTGCAGCCGGATCCAGTCGATCGCCCGGTCGACGACGTCCTCGCTCAGGTGGTAGCGCTCGCGACCCTCGTAGGGCATGACGGGCGTGGTCTGGTCGAACAGCGGCGGCTCGTACTGGGAGGCCTCCGCGCTCAGGATCCCGTAGAACCGCTCGAACCCCAGACCGGTCGGCCAGCGGTCGAAGGGGCCCGTGAGGGTCTGCTCGTGCACCGGGGTGAGGTGCCACTTGCCGAACGCGCCGGTCGAGTAGCCGTACTGGCGCAGCACTTCGGCCACGGTGGCCGCCTCGGCCGGGATGATGCAGTCGTAGCCGGGGAACGCCGAGGCCGCCTCGGGGATGTTCCCCATGTGCACCGCATGGTGGTTGCGGCCCGTCAGCATCGCCGCCCGGGTGGGCGAGCACAACGCTGTGGTGTGGAACTGGTTGAACCGCAGGCCCTGGGCCGCCACCCGGTCGAGGGCCGGGGTGGGCACCGGGCCTCCGAAGGTGCTGCAGGTGCCGAAGCCGACGTCGTCGAGCAGCACGACCACGATGTTCGGCGCCCCCGGCGGGGGGAACGGCAACGGCAACGGCCACGGCTCGGACTCGGCCACGGTGCGCCCGGCGATCCCCCCGAACGGAGCGGTCGGCCGAGGGATGGCCGGACCGGTCGGTGCCGTGGTCACACGTCGGCCGTGCGCTGCGGTCCGCGCACGAGCCGGCCCGGCCGCTCCCCGGTGTCGACCCCGTCGCGCATCACCACGGTGCCGGCGACGATCGTGGCGTCGTAGCCCTCGGCCCGCTGCACGAGCCGTCGACCGTCGGCCGGGAGGTCGGTGACCAACTCGGGCGGCAGGACCCGCAGACGCTCGAAATCGATGACGTTCAGGTCGGCCCGGCATCCCACCTCGATGCGGCCGCGATCGTGCAGGCCGTAGAGCGACGCAGTGTCCGCCGTGATCTTCTTGACCACGAACTCGAGCGGGAGCTGCTCGCCCCGGCGGCGGTCGCGGGCCCAGTGCGACAACAGGAACGTGGGCATGCTGGCATCGCAGATGGCGCCGCAGTGCGCCCCGGCGTCGTCGAGTCCGAACACACCGCGCGGGTGCGTGAGCATCGTGCGCACGGCCTCGTAGTCATAGTGGCTGTAGTTGTAGACGGGAGCGAAGAAGAACCGCCGGCCGTCGCCTTCGGTCATCAGGTCGTACAGCATCTCGAACGGCTCCCGACCGGCGGTCTCGGCCCGGGCTGCGACCGAGTCGTCGGCCACCGGCTCGTAGTCGAGCTGCTCGCCGAGCGGGAACACCCGCCGCAGCGAGATGAACGACAGCGCGGCGCCGGAGTCCTGCAGCTCGGCCATGAGCGTGGCTTTCACCGACGGCTGGCGCATCGTTGCCGCGATCTCCTCGATCGGCACCGAGCGCAGGTGATGCTGGTCGCCGGCGCCGAGCGCATAGGCGCCGGCGATCGCCCGGAACGTCGGAGTCTTCACCCACGGATGCATCGTCTGCAGGCCCACGAGGATCCCCGGTGCGCGAGCTGCCACCTGCGGATGCAGATCGGCGCCTTCGGCGACGGCCTCGACGGACAGCTCGAACACCCGCCGCCAGTGATCCGGATCGGCGTCGAGTTGCACGAGCGCGAACGTGAACGGCCGCCCCGTCGCGGCCGACACCCGGCGCATCCACGCGACCTCCCGCTCGGGCAACGACAGGTCGTCGCCGGTGACCCCGGCCGGTGCGAGTTCGAACACTCCGGCGCCAGCATCGGCGAGCGCACCGGCGAGGGCCATCATCTCGTCCTCGGCGGCGAAGGTGCCCGGCACGTTCACTCCGTCGATCGCCCGGTGGGCGATCGTGCGCGACGTCGACACGCCGAGCGCGCCGGCCCGGATGCCTTCGGCGACGATGCGGCGCATGGCGGTGAGATCCTCGGGTGATGCCGGCTCGTTGCGGGCGCCCCGCTCCCCCATCACGTAGGCCCGCACCGCGCCGTGCGGCACGTGGGTGCCGACGTCGATCGCGAGCGGCAGCGTGTCGAGATGGTCGAGGTACTCGGGGAACGACTCCCACGCCCAGGTCATGCCGGCGTTGAGCGCCGTGCCCGGGATGTCCTCGACGCCCTCCATCAGCCCGACCAGCCATTCGTGGCGATCGGGCGCAACGGGGGCGAAGCCCACGCCGCAGTTGCCCATCACCGCCGTCGTGACCCCGTGCCAGCTCGACGGGGTGAGCAACGGATCCCAGGTGACCTGGCCGTCGTAGTGCGTGTGGATGTCGACGAACCCGGGCGTGACGAGTCGTCCGGCGGCGTCGATCTCCTGACGGGCCTCGCCCGTCACCTCCCCGACGGCGACGATGCGGCCGTCACGCACGGCGACGTCGGCGCGGCGTGCCGGTGCGCCCGTGCCGTCGACCACGGTGCCGTTGCGTACGACGAGATCGAACATGGTCCCCTCCGGTTCGAACAACCACGCCCGAGCGGGCGACGTTCCCCCACGCCCGTCCCGGGACCCTTCCCGCACCCTACCGACCGGGTGACCGGCCGGGTGACCGACCCGGTGGCCCGCCCGGTGCCGGGGCCCGGGCCGGCCCGGGGCCGGGGCGTCAGTCCCGCTCCCGTCGGCGCTGCCGGTACGTCGTGGTGTTGACCTTGTTCCCGCACCGCGCTGTGTCACACCAACGCCGTGTGCCCGGCCGGGAACCGTCGTGGAACAGCAGGCTGCACAGCGGACCGCTGCACCGGCGCAGGCGCCCGTCGCCCGCGGTGGCGAGCAGATCGATCGCGTCGCGCGCCACTGCGCTGAGGGCCGCTGCGACCTCCTGCCCGGCAGGGGCCGACAGGTGCCGGCGATGGCCGGTCCCGAGCACCGGGAACGGTGACGGCGCTGCCGCGCGACGATTCACGAGGTCACGGTTGGCGGCCGAGAGGCGCCGACCGTCGATCCGGGCCACCGCCGCAGCGTGGATCGCCTCCCGCAACGCGCGCACGGCGGCCAGGTCCTCGCCGGCGGGCCGTTCGGGCGCAGGGAGGCCGACGGCCATCAGCCAGCGCCGCACGTCGCCGGCGTCGACGAGCAACTCGGTGGGCGCGATCGCCCGGTAACGGACCGTCCAGGTGAGATCGAGACAGAGCCGCCCGCCAAAGGCGAACTCGGACCGGCCCGTCATGACGGCAGGCCCCTCACCCGGCGACCTCACCCGCGACCTCACCCGCGACCTCACCCGCGACCACGGCCACGGCCTGGATCTCGAGCACGAGGTTGGCCGGCAGCGACGAGACGCCGACGGCGAGCCGGGTGTGATGGCCGGCGCCTCCGAAGATCTCGACGAGCACGTCGGACGCGGCATCGATCACCGCGGTGTGCTCGACGAATTCGGGCGTGGCGTTGACGACACCGTGGACGGTGGCGATCCGCACCACCCGGTCCAGCGATCCGAGCGTCTCCCGGATCGTGGCCACCAGGTTGATCGCCGCCGAGCGGGCCGCCTCCCGGGCGAGTGGCGTGTCGACGTCCTGGCCGCATCGGCCGGTGTACACCGAACCGTCGGGCCGTGTGCCGAAGTGCCCGCCGACCCAGAGCTGGTTGCCGTGCACGACAGCGGGCACGTACTGGCCGAACGCCGGCAGCGCGGCCGGGAGCGTGATCGACGACGAGGCCAAGCGTTGTTCTGGGGTCATCCGATCGGACATGGGGGAAGCGTAGACAGAGGTAATACCTCTGTCTATACGGCTCGGGCTCCACCCGTCGCGGCCGACCGGAGACGACCCGCCGCAACCGGGCCAGCGGGTCCGGGATCGCACCGCCGAGGCCGCCGCTACCCTCCCGCACCATGACCGGATCCGGCGACGAGCGCCCCGCCGACCCCGCCGGTCCGATCAGGGCCGTCACCGCTGTCGCTGCGAGCGAAGCGGCTGCCACAAGCGAAGCGGCCGTTGCCGGCCTGCCCCCGTTGCGTCGCAGGCCCGACGCCGAGGTCGTTGTCAATGCAACGATTGCGGCTCGCCTGCTCGCCGCCCAGCACCCGGATCTCGCCGAGCTCCCGTTGTCGCTGCTCGGCAGCGGATGGGACAACGTCTTGTTCCGGCTGGGCGACGACCTCCTCGTGCGGGTCCCGCGGCGGTACGCCGCCGCTGCGCTCGTCGAGCACGAGCAACGCTGGCTGCCCGAACTCGCACCTCGCCTCCCGGTGCCGGTCCCCGTCCCGGTCCGCGTCGGTCGGCCCGGGGAGGGCTTCCCGTGGCACTGGACCGTCGCCCGATGGTTGCCCGGTGAGCCGCTGGCCAGCGCCACGATCACCCACCCCACGGCGCTGGCCGAGGACCTCGCCGCCTTCCTCGTCGCACTGCATCAGCCCGCGCCGCCCGACGCCCCGCTGAACCCGTACCGGGGCGTCCCGCTGCCCGCCCGCCACGAGCGGACGATGGCCGGCATCGAGGCACTGCGGCCCGCCGACGGGGTCGAACCCGCCGCTGTCGCCCGGTGCTGGGAGCGTCTGGCCGCAACGCCGCCGTGGGACGGTCCGCCGCAGTGGCTCCATGGCGACCTGCACCCGGCGAACGTGCTCGTCGCCGGTGGCCGCCTCACCGCCGTGATCGACTTCGGCGACCTGACCGCCGGCGACCCGGCCTGCGACCTCGCGGTCGCCTGGATGGTCTTCCCGCCGGGCACCCGTGCCGCGATGCGACGGGCATACCCGGGGCTCGACGACGACACGTGGACCCGGGCCCGGGCCTGGGCGCTGGCGCTCGGCGTCGCCTACCTCCAAGGCGCCGACGACGACCCGGTGCTGCACCGGTTGGGCCGCAACACGCTGCGCGCCGTGCTGGATAACGCCGACGGTTCGTAGCCCCGGGCGCACCCCGGAGCGCCGCACCGAGTCGCAAGACTGCTCCCGTGTCTGCCCGACGACTCGCCCTCGCGCTGGGAATCACCCTTGCGACCCTGATGACCGGAGGGTGCCGCGACCAGCGCCCCGTCGGCCCCGCTGCGACCGGCGCAGCGACAACCGAAGCGCCGGCCTATCCCGCCGGGTTGAGCGAGCACACGATCGACGTCGGCGGCGTCACCCGCCGGTACCGCGTCCACGTGCCGACGCAAACGCCCCGGGCCGTGGTGGTCGTCCTCCACGGCGGCGGCGGCCAGGGCCTCGATGTGAGCGAACTCGGCACGCACCCGCTCTCGGTGTTCCGCACCGTCGCCGATCGGGAGGGGTTCGTCGCGGTGTACCCGGGGGGACTTCCGGCCGACGACGCGGACGGCAACGCCGGATGGGTCGACTGCCGCAACGACAACCGGGTCGCCGGCAACGCCGACGACGTCGGGTTCCTCACTGCGCTGGTCGAGCGCGTGCGAGGCCAGTACGGCCTCCCCGCCGGCCGGGTCTTCATGGCCGGCGGCTCCAACGGCGCCCAGATGACCCACGCCTTCGCGTTCCACCACCCCGAACTCCTCGGCGCGGTGGCGACCGGCGCCGGCAGCCTCCCGCAGCAACCCCGGCCCGGTCCCTGCACGACGGGCCCGGGCCGGCCGCTGCCGATCCTGTTGGTGCACGGCACCGCCGACACCCAGATGCCCTACGGCGGCGGCTGCGTCGCCAACGTCGGTGGCAGCTGCAACCGCGGCCGGGTCGTGTCGGCCGAGGCGACCCGGGACCGCTGGCTGCAAGTCAACGGCCTCACCGCGACGACGCCGACGGAGACCGTGGTGGAACGCACCACCGGCGACGGCGGCTCGGCGCATCGGTTCGTCTACACCGGCACGGCGCCCGTCGAGTGGTGGCGTCTCGACGGTGCCGGCCACACCGTGGCCAGCCTCGCCGTGCCGATCCCGAGCAACCGGCTCACCGGCACCCAGAACCGCGACGTCGAGTTCGCCGGGATCGCCTGGGCCTTCTTCGCCGCGCAGCTCCGGTGATCCCTGGCCGGGACGGCACCACGCCGGACTCAATCCGAAGGGAGCTCCGCCAGACGTCGCCGCACCAACTCGACGAGCAGTCCGGCGTCGACGTCCCAGTCGAGCGGGACCGTGATCGTCTTGCTGTTCGTCCCGAGCCCGGCCAGCCGCGGCCCGAGCGCCGCGATCGCGCCCGCCCCCATGGCGGCCAAGGTGAGATGCCGTTTCGCCGCCGACAGTCCGAACACGTACTGCGTGCCCCGGCGCAGCATCGGCTGGTTCCAGGCGATCACGAGCTCGAGGTCGGGGAACACCTCGGTGATCGCCGCGAAGATCGCCCGCGCCGTGCGTTGCGCAGGCTCCTGGAGGGCGGCGAAGAAGGACTCCGGGTCCTCGACGCGCCGGGAGCTCGTCGATCCCCGGGCGTACATCACGAGGGCGTTGGCATGGGTCCGACTGAAGCCGTGCCGCTCCTGCAGCAACGCCATCTGCTCGGCGTAGCCGACCTCGCCGAGCGTGCCGAGCTCGTGCAGCCAGAACGCGATCGGCTTGCCGTGCTTGGCCTCGATCCGCGGGAAGTGGACCGCTCGGTCACCGGTCGGCGTCGGCACCGGGTCACCGCCGGGGTCGTGCCCGGCGCGCCGGGCCTGCGAGACCGGACTGATCGGCAACGGCGCGCACGAGCGCCGCACGGTCGGCCACCGGACCGAGCTTGGCCTCGAGCGGTCCGTCGATGAGCAGCACGGCCAGGCCGTGCGCCAGGGCCCACATCGCCGTTGCCCGGGCCCGCACGTCTGCGACCGCCGCGTCGGGCCCGAGGATCTGCTCGACGAGTCGGACGAGGACGTCGAAGGCGCCGTCGGCGGTCTCGAGCAGCGCGGGCGATTCGCTCAGACCGTTGAGGTCCGGCCGGAACATCACCCGGAAATAGCCCCGGTGCTCGAGCGCGAACGCGACGTAGCCGTCGAGCATCGCGACCGCTGGATCGTCGGTGTCCGAGTCGGCCGCCCCCTGGAGGGCATCGGTGAACATCGAGAACCCTTCCAGCGCAATGGCCTCGAAGATGCCCTTGCGGTCGGTGAAGTGGTGATACGGCGCCTGGTGGCTCACGCCGGCCGCAGCGGCCACCTGACGGAAGGACAAGCCGTCGGGCCCGTGCGCGGCGATGTAGTCGACCGCGGCCCGCAAGACCGTGGCCCGCAGGGGGGATCCAGCCACGGCGGCAGGATACCGACGCAGCCGTTGACAACGTCAAGCCTCGTGGCTAGACAGTGTCACATGAGCGGCACCGCACCTTCGCCCAGCCCGAACCGGTACCTCGCCGGGAACTACGCACCGGTGAGCGAGGAGGTCACGGCGTTCGATCTGCCCGTGATCGGCGAACTGCCGCGCGAGCTGAACGGTCGCTACCTGCGGAACGGGCCGAACCCCATGGGCGACACCGACCCGGCGACGCATCACTGGTTCATGGGTGACGGCATGGTGCACGGGATCCGCCTGCGCGACGGCCGGGCCGAGTGGTATCGGAACCGGTACGTGGGATCCAGCCGGCTCAGCCAATCCCGCGGCCTGCCCGACATCCCCGGTCGCAACTGGAACGACTCCGACGGTGGCCCGAACACCAACGTCGGCGGCTTCGCCGGCACGACCTGGGCGATGGTGGAGGCCGGCGGGTGCCCGGTCGAGCTGACCTACGAGCTCGAGACGATCGGCCGCAACGATTTCTCCGGCACCCTGCCCGGCGCCTTCTCCGCCCATCCCAAGCTCGATCCGGCCACCGGGGAGCTCCACGCGATGACCTACGCCTGGGGCCAGTGGTTCGACCACATCCAGTACGTGCGGGTCGGCGCCGACGGGAAGGTGAATCGCACGGTCGACATCCCGCTCCCCGGCATGTCGATGGTGCACGACATGTCGCTCACCGAGCGCTACGCCGTCGTCTACGACCAGCCGGTGCTGGTCGATCTCGAGCTGGCGTTCGCCGGGCGGTTCCCGTTCCGCTGGAACGACGACTACGGCAATCGAGTCGGCCTCCTGCCCCGTGAGGGCTCGGCGGCCGACATCGTCTGGGTGGACGTGCCGGTCGGCTACGTGTTCCACCCCATGAACGCGTACGACACGACCGACGGTCATGTCGTACTCGACGTCTGCTTCTACGACCGCATGATGCGCGACGACCTGCTCGGACCCTTCGGCGACACGCTCCCATGCCTGGTCCGCTGGGAGCTCGACCCGGTGCGGCGCACCACCAGCGTCACCACGATCGACGAGACCCCCAACGAGTTCCCCCGCCATCGGGGCTCGCTCACGGGCAGGCCGTACCGGTTCGGGTACTGCGCCCAGCCCGACCCGCTGTCCATGCATTGGCCAACCGTGAAGCACGACCTCGTCACGGGCGCCCGGCAGGTGTTCGACCACGGGGCCGGCCGGGCCGCCGGCGAGCCGGTGTTCGTCGGTCGGCCCGGCAGCGCCGTCGAGGACGACGGCTGGTTGGTCATGTTCGTCCACGACGGCAACGACGATTCGGCCGAGTTCGCCGTCCTCGACGCCCGGGACCTCGCCCGCGGTTACGTCGCCCGCGTGAAGCTCCCCCAGCGAGTACCCTTCGGATTCCACGGCAACTGGGTCGGCGACCCGCGCTGACGGACCAGGCCACCATCCCAACCATCGACCCGAGGCCCGGACCACAACAATGAGCGACCCCGCCCGCTGGATGATCGCACTGGCGTTCATCTCCCTTCCCACCATTGCGTTCGGTGGCACCTTCCTGTTGTCGATCCTGCGCCGCCAGGCCGGCCGGGAGAACATCACCGACGACCAGAAGCAGTACTTCCGGGCTGGCCACGCCCACGCCGGGGTGCTCGTGCTGCTCGGCATCATCGGTCACCTCGTTCTCGATGCCTCTCGCTTTGCCGACGGTCTCGTATGGGCATTGCGGATCGGCCTGTTCGCGGCGCCGTTGCTGATCTCCGGCGGTTTCTTCGGCGGCGCCCCTCGCACCGCCGGCGGACCGGCAGGCGCCTTGATCCGGCTCGTGCCGATCGGCGCTGTCGTCCTCGGCCTGTCCACGCTCGGCGTCGGGATCGGCCTCCTCGTGCCGGAATGATGCCCCTGCCGGCTGGTTGAGCACGCGACGATCGGTTCGAACCGCTGGTGTTGCACGGTGCGCCCGTCGGGGGCGTGGATGGTGACGTTGCGGTGGTCGTCGAGGGTGAGGTTCCAGCCGAGATCGTGGATCTGGTGGTGATGATGCGAGCAGACCGGGACGAGGACCTCGAGATCGGTGGGCCCGTGACGGCCCCACCGGTCGGTGTGATGGATGTGGCACAGGTCGAACCGGGTTGTGCACCCCGGCCAGGCACAGCTGCGATGCATCGCCCGTAACGCCCGCCGCTGCGGTTTGGTCGCCAACCGTCGGGTGCGTCCCGCGTCCAACGCGACACCATCCCCGCCGAGCACGACCGGCAAGATGTCGGCCTCGCACCACAGCTTCCGGACGGTCGCGACCGGTAACGGCACCCCGCTGGAGGTTTCGCACACCCCGCCGATCCGCTCGACCCCGGCGGTCAACGACTCGTAGTCGATCAGCACGACCAGCTCCGATCCCGGACCCGCACCCCGGCTGGTCGTGCACAGCTCCACCAACGCGTCCGCGGCCAACGCCGACTGGACCGGCCCGCCGGATGGTGCGCGGCCCGACGACGCCGGGTTGCCCTGATGGAACAACCGCTCGACCGTCGCGCCCAGGGCGGCGAACACCCGGGCCCCGCGTTCGGGATCCAACTCGGCGTGCAAATGATGCATCCCATCCGCTGCCACCCAATGCCGCAAATGGGACCGGGCCCGCTGCGCGGCGAGCACGCTCGCCGCGTCGAGCTTCACCAACTCACGGACCTCGCGTTCCAACGAGCGTTCCAGCTGCTCCGGGGATGACGACGCCGCCTTCCCCGCCAACCACGACGCAGAGCCCAACAACTGCTCACGCACCGCCTCCGGCGCCTTCGCGACCACCCGCGCCACCGCATCCACATGCGCCACCCCGACGGTGCCGGCCTCCACCACCGCCGCCAGTTCGGGCACCGCACCCAACAACTCGGCACGCTCCACCGCGGCACGCGCCCCGCGATCCGAGCGGGCGCCGTGCTCACGCTGGAACCAACGACCATCCACCCCACCACCCGACCGGGCCAACCCCTCCGCCCGCCGAGTCAACGCCGCATCCACACCCTCCAACCAACCCCGCACC
>Ga0169931_10006273_pt1 | contig 18014 bp, 10 predicted proteins | sample Kivu_15m_20L_FD_129675 | JGI IMG/M metagenome (GOLD analysis project Ga0169931, IMG submission 129675) | Freshwater microbial communities from Lake Kivu, Western Province, Rwanda to study Microbial Dark Matter (Phase II) - Kivu_15m_20L... | ecosystem: Environmental > Aquatic > Freshwater > Lake... | reverse complement strand
CGGCGCACGCTTCTTCCAAGCGCGCGTGACCTTCGTGGCCAACCCCAACACGTCCCTCGTCCCGGAGCTCACCTCGCTGGGCTTCGCTTTCCGTCGTTGACGCACAGTCCCCCACATGAACCTTTCCATGCGTAACGGCTCGAGCAAGTTTGTCTCCTCCTCGGTGGCCCTCGCCGCACTCCTCTTCGCGGGATGCAGCGGTGGCAGCGCTTCGGACTCCAGCACCCTCACGGTCACCGCGGTGAACGTCGTCGAGGGCGCCGTCTGGCGCATCAATCGCCCGATCAAGGTCAGCTTCAACCAGCCGATCGACTTCGCGAGCGTGACCCTCAACTCGTTCAACATCCGACGTCCCAACGGGGCGCCGGCGACGGGCGAGTTCTACACCGAGGACGGCGGTCGCACGATCGTGTTCCAGCCGCTCTGCCCGACGCGCGACGACCTGTCGGACGCGGGCCTCAAGGCTGGCACGGATCCGCTCAACAACGACGCAGCCTTCAGCTACGAGCTGAACCTGATCGGCGTCGACAAGAGCTCGACCCTGCCGATCCGCGGTCGCAACGGCGTGGCCCTCGCCGCCTCCCAGACCCGGCGCTTCACGACGCCGGTCTCGACCAATCCGCTCAACCTCTACCTCGACACCAAGGTCGGCCCGCCGATCGCCAACGTCGAGCGCACGGACCTGCCCGCGGACAACGAGCTGAACGTGCTCGCGGCCTTCAACCCGACCTACGTCGAGGTCGGCGGCCCGACGGGCACGCGCCACTTCTTCAAGTCGGACGGCGCGACGCTCACGATCGATCCGCCGATTGACCTGCCGCTCAACCAGCTGTCGAACTCGAACACGCAGGTCGCGCTGATCGTCGGCATCAATCAGGCCGTCGACCCCAGCTCGCTCAACGTGAACTCCAACCGCATGCGCTGGGAGTTCACCGCGGACTCGGGTGCCGCCAACCCGGTCTGGGCACCGCTGACGACGACCGTGACGCTCGAGTCGAACTGCTCGATCGTCGGCACGGACAACTCGGGCGACACGGTCGCGGTGCCCGGTGCGCGCCTGCGCCTGACGCCGACCGGCGTGCTTCCGCCGTCCGCCGACCTGCGCGCGGTGATCGCCGCGGAGTTCTCGGACATCGTGGGTGAGACCAACCCGGTCCAGCAGGTCGGCTTCGCCGAAGCCGCCACGCAGGCCTTCCCGATCAACCCGCCGACCCTCGCGGATCACTTCCTCGAGGATTTCGACACCACCGCCAACAGCGATCCCACGGCGTCCTTCGCGGAACCGCGCGCGGACTGGGGCGGCGGCGAGCTCGCGGCCAAGTTCTCGTTCACCGGCACGGGCGGCCCCGGCGGGAACTTCGACTGGTTCATCGACAGCGGCGAGATCATCATCTTCAACACCGCGAACGGCACGATCAACGGCTACCAGATCACCTTCGCGCCCAACTCGGACAACGTGACGCAGGTCATTGCGACCGGCCAGCAGACGATCGTCGGCGGCGTGGTGGACGTGAACGACTTCTACGTCGAGAGCGGCGGCCTCCTGAAGGTCGAGGGCCCGAACCCCTTCACCCTGATGGCCTCGGGCCGCGTCGTGATCCGCGGCAAGGTCGATGTCAGCGGCACCAGCAACCAGGGCGTCAACACGCTCAACGTCACCAACGTCCCGGAGCCGGGCTCGCCCGGTCAGGCCGGTGGTGGCAAGGGCGGCACGGGCAGCCCGCTCACGACGGCCTCGTCCCCTCGCGGCACCCCCGGCTTCGGCGCCTTCGGCGTGCCGGACCTCGGCGGTCAGGGCGGTGAGACCGGTTGGAGCAACGCGGCGGGCGAGAATACGCGCCGCGGCGGCGGTGGCGGCGGTGGTGTCCTCGGGCGCAACGAGTTCGCCAACTTCGCGACCACTGGCACGCTGTTCGACCAGCGCCGCATCGGCTACGACGCCGAGCCGGGCTTCAACAACGCGCTCGCGACCAACAGCGCCATCTCCGGCGCTGGTCCGTCCCGCGGCGGCGCGATCGCCCCGTCGCCCTTCGGCGACCCCAACCCGAGCAACAACTTCTTCGGCAGCCAGTACATCATCAACACGAACACCGTCGTGATCGGCGAGCTCTCGAAGCCGTGGGCGGGTTCGGGCGGTGGCGCGGGCGGCGACGCCTCGCGCGTCGTGTCGGGCAGCTTCCCCGGACCGTGGAGCCCGGCTGGCGACGAGAAGGGCTCCGGCGGCGCCGGTGGCGGCGGCTCGGTGCAGATCATGGCCCTCGGCCCGATCGTGTTCGGCGCGAACGGCACCCTGCTCGCCCGTGGCGGCGTCGGTGGCGGCGGCGAGAACACCATCTTCCTCAACCGCGTCGGCGGCGGCTCGGGCGGTGGCTCGGGCGGCCACGTGGTGCTGCAGAGCTCCCAGAAGATCGACTTCAGCGCCAAGGTCGGCGTCAACTTCGCCAACCTCAGCGACGTCAGCTTCGCCATCGACTGCCGCGGCGGTCAGGGCGGCGCGGGCGACGGCGACCTCGGCGGTGGCATCCAGAGCACCACGGGCCAGCGCGAGACGCTGCCCCTGCAGGATGCTTGCCCGACGGGCTATCCGACCACCGGCACCAACGCGTGCCGCGGCCTCGTCAACGGGGCTGGTGGCGACGGTGGCCCGGGCATCATCCAGCTGCACACCTCGGCGGGCATCGTCGGCCCGGCTTCCGTGCCGCAGGCGGACATCATCCTGCCCACGACGGCCGGCATCACGCTGAATGAAATCTGCGCGCCGCCGCCGCTCTCGCGCGACAACACGGTGACCACGCCGACGACCAAGATGATCCCGACCTTCGGGAAGATCTCGAAGGCGCGCTCGAACTGGATCGCGCTGGGCGAGGGTGGCTTCAACGGCGCTGCGTCGCTCTACAAGCAGATCACCTTCTCGTTCGAGGGCATCGACTCCACGACGGGCCTCGTGCAACGTGACCCGGTCACGGGCATCGTCCCGCTCGCGTCGCCGATCCTCGGACCGGGGACGATCGACGTGCTGGGAGTCACGCCTCCGTTCGTGATCCAGACGGGTGCGACCGCGGGCTACCAGCTCGTGATGGATGCGACGAGCCTCGTTGGCACGTCGAGCCAGCCGCTGCTCGACAACCCCGCGCTGCTCGAGCACACGATCCTCAACTTCGCTAGCCCGGCCGTCGGCGCGCCGACGACCCAGCAGCGCTTCGAGGTCGTGGCCGCGAGCTTCAACGCGCTCAACAACCGGCTGACTCTGACCACCGACGGCGATGGCCCGTCGATGATCGGCTTCAACCTCGGCAACGCGCGCGTGACCCTGCACCGGGCGTTCTTCCGCGTCACGAGCTCGGGCGCTCAGGATTTCGTGCCGCTCGACGGCATCCGCCTGACCTTCGAGGCCACCAGCGCGGATCCCGCGACGGGTGCCCCGAACCTCGGTGCGATCGTTGGACCCACCTCCAACATGGCCACCCTGAACGGCGCGCCGTCGAACCGCAACTTGCGCTTCATCCGCTTCAACGTGGCGTTCGACATCGCCGCGGGTGGTCAGCCGCTCACGGCGACCAACCCGATCCCGGCGCTGGAGTTCCTGCGCCTGCCCTTCCAGTACCAGTGATCCCACGGCGGGTGGGCTCGCTCCGAACCTCCCCGAGGTCGAGGGCGAGCGCTCCCGCACACGGTGTCTCCCGTCGAGGTTCCGCGCGCGGAGGCCTCGCCGGGAGAGCGGTTCCCCCGACCGTCTCTCTCCCCGACTGCGACCTTCTCCCATGACCGTTCGACACCAAATCGCGTCGCGCTGGGCGCTTGTGGCCCTCGTCGGCGCCTGCGCCAGCTTCGCCGGTTGCGACAGCAAGAGCTCGGACTCGGCTTCGAACAGCCCGACCGGCTCGATCCAGCTCGTGCCGGGCTCGACCAATGAGCGCTACGAAGTGTCCGCCAACTCGGCGGGCAGCGGCGCCAGCTTCCGCGTCACGGCGGTCAACTGGGGGCGTCTCGTGGACGTCTACGCGCCGCTCACGGCCGGCGGCACGCCGGTGCGGATCTTCAAGGACTACCTGATCGCGGCCGACATCGGCACCGACTCCGACTACACGCTCTCGCGCGAGTTGAGCACGGGGATCGAGCGCCTGACGCTGAGCGAGCCCTACGCCGCCGATCCGTCGGGCCAGCCGAGCCTCGCGTTCCGCAACCTGATCGCGCCCCTGCAGGGCACTCTGCAGATCCTGATCGACAAGAGCCTCGATCCGAGCGAGCTCCCGCCGTTCACCTCCGTGCCGCGCAACGGCGCTATCGCCATCACGCTGAACGACCTCGTCGACGCCTCGACGATCACCGAGAACACCGTGCAGCTCAAGGTCGGCTATCCGCCGACGACGCTGCAGAACACGCGCGTCATCGCGGACCCGAACTTTGGGGACGTGGTGGGGGGCGTGTTCTTCACCTCGCGCATCCTCGTCGACTTCACCATCTCGCCCTTCGAGGCCTCGTCGACCAACCCGCCGCTCTCGGTGAACAGCGTCGGCCTGCCCGAGGCCCAGAACACGGCTCAGGCCAACGTCGCGCTGCGCATCCCGACCCGCACGGTCTCTGGCTCCCAGTTCCAGGTCCTGCGCAGCAAGGGCGGCGCCACCCTGTCCTTCAACGGCAACGGCAGCACCGACCCCTTCTCGTCCTCCCTCGACGTGGTGCGCGCCTTCCGCTCGGGCGGCCGCACGAGCGTGACGCAGGACCCGTTCAACGGCTTCCTGCAAGACACGATTCCGCCGCAGCTGTTCTCGGCCCAGAAGGTGAGCGTCTCCCCGACCGCTCAGGTCGGTGCCAACGTCACCGCGACGATCACCTTCGCGACCGCGGCCTGCGCGGTGCAGCCGCGCATCGGCGACGTGGTCGACATCAACGGTCGCCTCTCCGAGGTGTTCGAGAACGGTGCCACGCCGTCGGCCGGCGTCGTCTCGAACGTCAAGCTGCGACTGGTCACCAGCGCCACGAACCCGCCGCTCGTGCAGCCGACGCAGAGCGGCGAGTTCCGCACGCCGTGGCAGCGCACCATCGACCAGATCAACCGGCCCGAGTGCTGGATCAAGGTCGAGCCCGCCCCGCTCTCGGGCGTCGGCACGGGCATCTCGACCAACTCCACCTTCTCGCTGCTCTTCAGCGAGCCGATGGATCCGACGCGGCTCAACGCGTTCGACACGTTCCAGCTCCTCTACGGCATCGTGACGCCGTCCCTGCAGGGGCAGGTGGTCGCGCAGGTGGTGCCGACGAGCGGTGACTTGACGCGCTTCCTGCTCCAGCCCGCGCGTCGCCTGCGCCACGCCGCCTCCCAGTCCGAGACCTACCGCGTCAGCCTGCCCACGGGCACGCAAGGCCCGGTCGACCTCGCTGGCAACGCGCTGCAGTTCGCCCTGATCGACGCCAACGGCAACCTGCCGGACTTCACCGTGCGCTCGACGGACACGGCCATCGAGAGCCGCAGCCTGATGCTCAAGTTCAACGCGGCCGACGAGAACCCGACGGACACGCCGGCGGGCAACGAGCTGCGCGGCCAGTTGATCTACGACCTGCTCAACGGCCGCGTGCGCCCGCGCTCGGTGACGCGCATCTCGGCGGCCTGCGACAGCGCCACGCCGATGATCGTGGTCGACACGGGCGCCGCCGGGGCCGCGGCCCAGACGCGCATCCCGTTCGTTCCGCAGGGCTGCCGCATGACGACCCTCTGGCGTCACGCGGACCTCGGCTTCAGTCTCGCCAGCGACAGCTTCCACAACCTCGACGTCGAGGGCCTCAGCTGGGCGCCTTCGAACTCGGGCCTTCAGATCGACACCCTGCCGCTCTTCCAGATGGGCATCGCGCACTCCAAGCGCCTCCCCGACGAGCTGCTCGACCCGATGACCGGCGCTCCGGTGCACCCGAACTCGGGCGTGCTCGGCGTCTTCGACGACAACCTGCTCGATGCGGTCAACGACCCGCTCAAGATCGTGAGCCCCAAGGAGGATGGCTACTTCATCCAGCCCTCCGACGTGTTCCAGGCCGCCTCGGGCACCGCCATGGCGCCGTGGCCGATGAACCAAGGGCGCGCGATCGAGGACTTCACCTACTACACGTGGCGTGACACGTCGCTGCTCGCGGTCGGCCAGCCCAACACGGGCCCGGGCAGCGGCCAGGGCGTCAAGCTCGGCAACGAGCTCGCCTACGACACCACGCCGCCGAACGCTGCCTACGGCCTCGGTCTCGTGCCGACCATCGGACTCCCGCTCCTGATGGACTTCCGCGTCTACCCGAGCTCCCAGATCCTCGGCGCGAACCTGCTGACGGGCCTGTTCGCGATCGCGACCAACCCGCCGGGCGGCGAAGTTGCGCCCTTCTGGACGGCCTACACCGCGGGTGGCGTCTCGGCCGCGACCGGCATTCCGATCGTGATCGATCCGGACGCCCAGGCCACCGCCGGCGGCGCGCTCGCCACGGCCGGTGCCGCGGGCAGCCTGCCGCGCAACCAGATCATCTTCTTCGGTCAGGGCGACTTCGTGGTGCGCGTGAACCGCGCCCACACGCGCTGGTTCGAGTGCGCTCCCGGCGCTCCGGGTCTGCCGTTCGACTTCGCCGAGCCGGTGATCGAGCCCTCGATCGACCGTCTGCCGCCGGGCACCCAGCTGCTGGTCCAGTACCGCGGCGCCACCGGCATGAACTCGACGGGCACCCGTCCGTGGGAAGACGCCGGTCAGCTTGACCCCTACGGCAACCCGCGCCCGGGCGGCACCGCCTTCACCGTGACCTTCACGGGCGGCAGCAGCACGTGGAAGGACACCATGGCCGCGATCAACGGCTCGCAGTTCTTCCAAGCGCGCATCACGATGATCTCGAACCCGGTCAGCGGCGCGACGCCCGAGCTCTCCTCGCTCGGCTTCTCGTTCTCGCGCTAGCCGAGCCTCACGACGACTCCAGCAGGACGCGGCCCTCGCCCAACGGCGGGGGCCGCGTTCTTGCCTAGGGTTCGCGCGCAGCCGCGCGGTCGGATCTAGGGATCGCGCCGCTCGGGTGCTTCAATGGCGCGCGATGAGCCGCGCCACGCCCGCATGCGTCCTGCTCGCCCTCGCGGGCCTGCTCGGATCGTGCGCGGAGAGCGAGCCGTTGCAGCGCTGGCTCGAGCTGCGGCAGGCGCGCCCGCAGGACCGGCTCGGGGTCTACCTGAACGAGCGGCTGGTGCTGCACTTCTCCGAGGCCCTCGAGCCCGAGAGCGTGCACGGCGGCAGTGTGCGCGTGCTCGCGCCGGATGGCACCGCGGCGCGCGGTCGGCTCTCGGTCGAGGGAGATCGCATCGAGTTTCAGCCAGCGCCCGTGCTCGCGGCGGATCTCGCCGATGGCGGCTTCCGGCCCGCGACGCGCTACACGGTCGAGCTCGCCGGTTTTCCGCGCGCGGACGGCCTGCGCTCGCAGTCCGGGCTGTGGCTCGCGGGCAACCTGCGCTGGAGCTTCGAGACCGTGGCCGTCACGGAGCCGCGCTCGGGCTTCGTGTTCGAGGACTCGAGCCCGACGAGCGGCTCGCCGGTGATCCTGCGCTCGACCCTGATCCGGCCGCTGCAGCCGATCCGGCTGACTTGCGAAGAGCCGATCGATCCGTCGACGCTGCGCTCGGAGGACTTCGAGCTGGTGCCGGAAGCCTCGAGTCCCGCACAGGGGCGCACGCGCGGCGATGTGATCCCGCTCGTGGCGCGCCTCGTGCGCAACGACGAGCGCCAGCCGTACAAGGACGACGCCGCGCTGATCGAGCTCACGCCGCGCGACCGGCTGCTCGCGCCGGGCACCTACGGGCTCGCGGTCAAGCGCAACGTGCGCCTGCGGGACTTCGGCGGCCACCCGCTGTGGGTTCTGAGCTCGAGCTACCGCGAGGTGCTCAAGCTGCGGGTCGAGCCTGCGACGGGCGAGGACGACGGCTCGCTCGCTCGCCACGTCGAGAGCTTCCTCGACGCGCGCACGCTCTCGACGCAGGCGGTGCCGGGGGCCGATGGCGCGGCGCGCTGGAGCGGCAACGGCCGCGTCGAGGTGCTGTTCCCCGCAGCCGCCGGGCGCGGCACCGATGGCGACTTGCAGCTGCGTGCGGGTGCGTTCGAAGGTCGGGAGCTGCACGCCGCCACGCTCGGCCTGCCGCCGGCGACCAGCGTGGCCCTGACAGCCTCGGGGACACTGGTTCTGCGCAGCCAAGGCCGCATCGAAGTCGCCGGGGAACTGCGCGAGGAGCGCCCATCGCCGGCCGCGGATCGCCCGACGCTCGACGCCGTGCTGCAGGCCCAGCGCGAGCGACTGGATGGCCGCGCTCCCACGGTGAGCGAGGTGCTCGCCGCGCTGCTCGAAGCGCAGGTGCCGGCCGTCGTGCTCGTCTCGGGCGCGGACCTCGTCATCACCGGCAGCATCGAGCTCACCTCGCCGCTCGTGCTCATCGCCGGCGGCCGGATCCGCCTCGCGAGCGAGCGCCAGCTGCGCGTCCCGCGCCTCCTGTTCCTCGACGCTGGCACGCGCCAGCTCGGCTTCACCGACGCCTCCGGCGCGCCGCTGCTCGCGCGAGCCGACGAGCAGGACTGGGTGGTCGATCCGCCCTCCTCCAATCCGCTGGTGCGCCCGCTCAAGCTCGCGCTCTACTCGTCGTCCATCCCGCCCGAGGGCGGGGCCGCGCGCTGGCGCAGCACGCCGACCGTGAACCTGCGCGCGGGCGCGGGTGCAGCGCGCGTGCTGTACGTCGGAGAGCACGCGCCGAGCGCGGGCGCGCGCACCCCGGATGTGGTGGTCGACGATCCGGCGGCGCTCGTCGACTGCCCGACTGTGCGCCTGCTGGTGGAACTCGAGGTCTTCCCGGGCCCGGTCTGGGACCCGCCCTTCGTCGACGACGTGACGCTGGAGTACGAGCCCCTCGGGCCGAAGAGGGAGCGGTGAACCTCGCGCAGTTCTCCCCCGGCGCCTTGGCGGCCACCTGTGGCGTGTTTGGCCTGTGCGTCGGCTCGTTCCTCAACGTGGCCATCTACCGCTTCCCCAAGGAACACCTGACGGTCTGGCGACCCGTGCGCTCGTTCTGCCCAGGCTGCCAGCGACAGCTGGAGTGGTCGGAGAACATCCCGGTGCTGTCGTGGGTGCTGCAGGGTGGGCGCTGCCGCGGCTGCCGCGGACGCATCTCGCTGCGCTACCCGCTGGTCGAGCTCCTGACCGGCGCCGCATGGGCCGCTCTGGGCTGGATCACGCCCGGCGAGGCGTGGCCGCTGCTCTTGGTGCGGCTGCTCGTCACGACGGCCCTGATCGTGGCCACCTTCGTGGACTTCGACTGCTACGAGATCCCCGACGAGGTCTCGATCGGCGGAATGCTGGTGGCGCCCCTCGTCTCCCTCGCCGTGCCCGAGCTGCACCGCGACACCTGGCTCGCCCAGTGGGTGGCCGAGGGCGGGGAGCCCGGTCGCGGGGCCGCGCTGGTCGCGAGCCTCGGCGGCATCGCGGTCGGAGCGGGAGTGTTGCTCGCGATCGGTTGGGTGGGGGAGCGCGCACTCGGCAAGGAGGCCATGGGGCTGGGGGACGTGAAGCTCCTCGGCGCCGCCGGTGGCTTCGTCGGGCCCGGTGGAGCGCTCGTCGCGCTGGTGCTCGCCTCGATGGTCGGCGCGGTGGTCGGCATCGCCAACATCGCCCGCTTCTACTGCCTGCTGCGCGCGCGCGCCCGAGCGCGCCACGCGCCGACGCCGCCCTCGCGCTCGCTCGCGATCGCCAAGGCCTGCGGACAGATGCTGCCCTTCGGTCCGTACTTGGCCCTTGGAACGCTGGCCGTGCTTTTGTATTGGGATCTTCTCGTTTCCTGGATCTGAGGTCCGCGCGAGAGGGGTTTCTCGCGGCGAACGCATCGCGCGTCGCGGGCCCAAGTTCCGGGAGCAGCCTCGCTGCGCGCACCGCGCAGCGCGCGCCGTTCGCACACCGCTCCGAACTCTCTCTCCAGCCGCTCCACGCTCCACTCCATGAAGCACATGACCAAGCTGTTCCTGTCGTTCGTCGTCGCCGCTCCGTTCGTCGCGAGCTGCGCCGCTCCCCAGTACAAGGCCGCGCTCGACGAGCAGGCCGAGGAAAACCGCCAGCTGCGCGAAGAGCGCGCGGGCCTGAAGGGCGAGAACCGCGACCTCGCCGCGCAGAAGGACTCGCTCGAGACCGCGCTCGCGGAAGCCAACGCGCGCCTGCTCGAGGAGCCGACGCAGTCGAGCACGCAGCTCAAGGACCTCGATGACGCCGGCGTCGGCTACGGCATGCGCGACGGTCGCATGGTGATCTCGATCCCGCAGGAACTGACCTTCGGCGCCGGCAAGGCCGACCTCTCCGACGCGGGCAAGAAGGCGCTCAAGGCCGTCGCCAAGACCCTCAAGCAGAACTACGCCGAGGGCGAGTACTGGATCGAAGGCCACACCGACAACGACCCGATCTCGAAGAGCAAGTTCGCCACCAACCGCGACCTCTCGCTCGCGCGCGCGATGGCCGTGCTGCACTGCCTCGTCAACGACGGCGGCATCGCCGATGGCCAGTGCGTCGTGACGGGCTGGGGCCCCTACCGTCCGCTCGCCGCGAACAGCTCGGCCAAGAACAAGGCCAAGAACCGTCGCGTCGAGATCGTCGTCGAGATGAAGAAGTAGCCGCGCCGCGCGAGCTTTCTCGCGCGCGGTCTCTGCCAGCAGGCAGGCTTCCAGTGCGCGCGCCGCAGCGGGACAACCGCTGCGGCGCGCGCTCGTTCTCAGGCGCGCTTGCGGACTCGTGTGCACGCGAACTGCGCTCGCGATGTGCGCCCCGTGCGCACTCGGGCGGAGCCCGCGTCCGCGGGAGGGCACCTACGATGCGATGGCGCCGCGCGATCTCGCGCGCTGCGCGCCGCGCGGCCCTGCGGGCACCCGCGCGCGCCCGACGCCGCCTGCTGGAGCGATGACGCGATGACTTCTACCCACAAGGGACTGCGCAACCTCGCCTTCGTCGGACACCCTGCGGCCGGAAAGACCACGCTGGTCGACGCGCTCGCTCACCTGTGCGGCTTCGTCGCCCGCAAGGGCTCGGTCGCCGAGCGCACCTCGATCTGCGATGCGCAGCCCGAGGAGCAGGACAAGGGCCACACCCTGCAGGCCGCGTGGGTCCAAGGCGACGCGCGCGGCTGCCGCTGGACCTGGATCGACACGCCCGGCTACGACGACTTCGTGGCCGACACGAACGGCGCGATCGCCGCTGCCGACGTGGTCGTCGGCGTGCACAGCGCGCTCGGCCGCCCCAACCACGACTTCCGTCGCGAGCTCGAGCGCGCGCGCAGCCTCGGCAAGGGGCGCGTGATCGTCGTGACGCACTGCGATGCGGACAACGTCGACTTCGATCGCGTGGTCGACGAGCTCGACCGCGCGGTGGGGGACCTGTGCGTGCCGTTCGACCACCCCGACGTCACCGGGCCCGGCTTCCACTCCGCGCCGACCATCTTCGAGGTCGATCACCACGACTGGCGCCGCAACCTGCTCGACCGCGTGATGGACGCCTGCGAGGACGAGGCCCTGCTCGCGCGCTACCTCGAGACGGGCACGCTCAGCGACGCGGACCTGCACGCGCAGATCCCGCGCGCCATCGCGCGCGGCTCGCTCGTCCCGATCCTCGCCTGCAATCCGCTCTCGGGCGTCGGCGTCGAGGGCGTGCTCGCCTTCCTCGCCGAGTTCTGTCCGACGCCGGACCTGTTCACGCAGCGCGACGCGAGCGGCGCACCGATCGCGCTCGACGCGGCGGCGCCGCTGCTCGCGCGCGTCGTGTGCGTGCGCTCCGATGCGCACCTCGGCAAGCTCTGCACCCTGAGAGTGCTCGCGGGCACGCTCGCGGCGGGCGACGCGCTCGCGGGCCCGCGCTCGCCGGAGAAGGGTGAGAAGCCCGGCGGGCTGTTCCGTCTGCTGGGCAAGCGCCGGCGCGACGCGGTCGAGCGCGCGGTCGCGGGCGAGATCGTGACTCTGTCGCGACTCGAGGGGGCGAGCTTCGGCGACGCGATCGTGCGCGCGGGCGCTGTGCCTCCGGCGCTCGAGCCGATCGCGCAGCCCGAGCCGGTCGTCTCGCTCGCGCTCGTGCCGCGCTCGCGCAACGACGAGCAGAAGATCGGCGACGCGCTGCGCAAGCTCGCGCAGGAAGATCCGACCTTCACGTTCGAGCACGATGTCGACACACACGAGCTGCTCGTGCGCGGCCTGACCGAGCAGCACCTCGCGGTCGCGGAGGCGCGCCTCGCGCGTCGCTACGGCGTCGAGGTGTCGTCGCATCCGCCGCGCATCGCATACCGCGAGACGGTCACGCGGCGCGCCGAGGGCCACCACCGGCACAAGAAGCAGACCGGCGGGCGCGGCCAGTTCGGCGAGTGCTTCGTGAGCGTGCGCCCCAACCCCAAGGGCACGGGCGTGACCTTCACCGACGCGGTGGTGGGCGGCGCGATTCCGCGCAATCTCATCCCCGCGGTCGAGAAGGGCGTGCGCGAGGCGGCGGCGAAGGGCGTGCTCGCGCACAGCCAAGTCGTCGACGTCGACCTCGAGCTCTACGACGGCAAGTTCCACGACGTCGACTCGGACGAGGCGAGCTTCAAGATCGCTGGCGCGCGCGCCTTCGTCGATGCCTTCCAGAAGGCCTCGCCGGTGCTACTCGAGCCCGTGATGGAGCTCGAGGTCACGATCCCGACCGACAGCGCCGGCGCGATCTTCTCCGACCTCACGAGCCACCGCCGCGCGCAGGTCTTCGACCAATCGACCTCGGTCGACGGGGCCTTCACGACGATCCGCGCGCACGCGCCGCTGTCGCTCCTCCAGAGCTACCAGCGCGACCTGAAATGACGGCCGGCGAGGGCGCCTTCTCGATGCGCCTCGGCGACTACGCGCCGATTCTGGCGAGCGAGCAGCAACGCGTGCTGTCGAGCGTCACGCGCGGCGAGCCGATCGAGGTGTAGCGCTCGGACCTGCTCGGCGGTTCGCTCGAGGCGGAAGTTCTTTCCGCCTCGCCGCCCGTCGTTTCAGTCGCACTCTCGCGCGGGCCGAAAGGTCCACCATGAGGACTGCCCTGAGTTTGGCGGGAGCCTCCGGCGTGCCCGCGCTCGCGCGGTCCGCGGAGGAGGCGCGCGCATGATCACCATGGAAGAGCTCCTGTCGCTCCTGGTTCGCCAGGGCGGCTCGGACCTGCACATCTCGATCCAGTCTCCGCCGCGCATCCGCGTCGACGGCATGCTGCTGCCGGTCGACTGTCCGCCGCTCACTCCGGAGGACACGCGTCGGCTGGCGACCAGCGTGCTGACGAGCGACCAGATCGCCAAGCTCGACCGCGAGCTGGAGCTCGACTGCTCGTTCGGACTAGCGGACAAGGGCCGTTTCCGCGCCAACGTGTTTCACCAGCAGGGTTCGGTTGCGGCCGTGATGCGCCTGATTCCCAACCGCATCGCGAGCTTCGACCAGCTCGGTCTGCCGCGGCAGGTGTGCGAGCGCATCTGCGGTATGCGCGCGGGCCTCGTGCTCGTCACCGGCGCCACGGGCTCGGGCAAGTCGACGTCGCTCGCGTCGATGGTGAACCACATCAACCAGACGCGACAGGGTCACATCGTCACGATCGAGGATCCCGTCGAGTTCGTGCACCAGCACAAGCAGTGCATGGTCACGCAGCGCGAGGTCGGCGGCGATACGCGCGGCTTTGGTCGCGCGCTGAAGAGCGTGCTGCGTCAGGACCCCGACTTCATCCTCGTGGGGGAGCTGCGCGACCTCGAGACGATCGAGGCGGCGCTGACCCTCGCCGAGACCGGCCACTTGACGTTCGGCACGCTGCACACGTCCGACGCGGTGCAGACGATCAACCGCATCGTCGACGTCTTCCCCGCTCACCAGCAGCAGCAGGTGCGCACGCAGCTCTCGTTCTCGCTCGAGGCGGTCTTCAGCCAGCAGCTCCTGCCGCTCGCCACGGGCCGCGGACGCGCCATGGCCGCCGAGGTGATGCTGGCGACGCCGGCCGTGCGCGCGCTGATCCGCGAGGGCAAGAACCACCAGATCTACTCCCAGATCCAGACCGGCGGTCGGCTGGGGATGAAGACCATGGCGACCTCCCTCGCCGAGCTCGTGCGCTCGGGCCGCGTGCGGCTCGAGGAGGCCGAGCGCACCGCCACCGACCTGAACGAGCTGCGCACGCTGGTGCGCGCGGCCTGAACGAGGGCGCCCCCCCATGACCCGAGTTTCCGGACGCATCCGCAGGATCCTGGTCGACGGCGGCCTCGTCAGCGACGAGGACTGGAGCAGCGCCAAAGAGCGCGGCGGCTCGCCGGTCGCGACGCTGCTCTCGCAGGGCCTCGTGCACGAGGACGCGCTGCTCGAGACGCTCGGTCGCGCCTCGGGCGTTGTGCCCGTCGATCTCTCGCGCATCCGCCCGGACCCGCGCGCGCTCGAGAGCTTGCCGCGCGAGACCTGCGAGCAGCAGGGCATTCTGCCGCTCACGCGCAACGGCGACGTGCTCACGGTCGCGGTCAGCGATCCGTTCGACGTGCTCCTGCTCGACGACCTGCGGCGCATGTCGCGCTGCTCGGTGCGGCCGGTGCTCTCGCACCCGACCGCGATCCGCTCTGCGACCGAGGCCGTGTTCGAGACGAAGAACAAGGCCGTCGACCAGCTCCTCTCCGAGGTCCACGGCGCCGACGCGGCGCTCGCCGTCGAAGTCGAGCAGGCCGAGGACATCGAGCAGGCAGCGACGCAGGGCGAGGACGCGCCCGCGGTCAAGCTCGTCAACCTCGTGATCCTGCGCGCGCTGAAGGAGAAGGCCAGCGACATCCACATCGAGCCCGGCGAGACGGCGATCCGCATCCGCCTGCGCATCGACGGCTCGCTGCACGAGATCCTGCGGCCGCCGAGCTCGATGCTCTCGGCACTGATCTCGCGCTTGAAGATCCTCGCATCGCTCGACATCGCCGAGCGTTTCGCGCCGCAGGACGGCAAGTTCCAGATCCGCTACGAGAGTCGCAAGATCGACTTCCGTCTCTCGATCCTGCCGGTCGTCGGCGGCGAGAAGGCGGTCATGCGCATCCTCGATGCGGGAGCGATGGCGCTCAAGCTCGACAACTTGGGCTACGAGCCCAAGGCACTCGAGGACATCCAGCGCGCATCGAACGCCGCCTACGGCATGTTGCTGCTCACGGGACCGACCGGCTCGGGCAAGTCGACGACGCTGTATTCGTGCGTCAAGGAAGTGGCGACGAGCGACGTCAACGTGGTGACGGTCGAGGATCCCGTCGAGTACCGCATGGACGGCATCAATCAGGTGCCGGTCAATCCCAAGCGCGGCATGACCTTCGCCGGTGCGCTGCGCTCGATCCTGCGTCAGGACCCCGACATCGTGCTCGTCGGCGAAATCCGCGACACGGAGACGGCCGACATCGCGGTCAAGGCCGCGCTCACCGGCCACCTCGTGCTCTCGACGCTCCACACCAACGACGCCGCGACCACGATCACGCGCCTGTGCGACATGGGCATCGACCCCTTCATGGTCGCGAGCTCCGTGCTGTGCATCGGTGCGCAGCGACTCGCGCGCAAGCTGTGCCCCTCGTGCCGCGTGAAGCTCGAGCTGCCGGAGCGCGAGCTCCTCGACGTCGGCTTCCGCGAGGACGAGCTCGCGGGGCTCGAGATCTTCGGGCCCAACCCCAAGGGCTGCATGCGCTGCAAGGAAGGCTACAAGGGTCGCTTCGCGATCCTCGAGACCCTGTACCTCGAGCAGGAGCTCAAGGGCATGGTGATCCAGCGCCGCTCGGCGGTGGAGATCAAGCAGCAGGCGGTGCGGCTCGGGATGCTGACGCTGCGTCGCGTCGGCCTGCTCAATGTCGCCCGCGGCCGGACCTCGCTCGAGGAAGTCCTGCGCACCACCCTCGACGATCGCTGATGCGCGCCAAGCCCGCGCACACTCCAAGGAACACCCCATGACGAGCTTCAAGTACGCTGCCAAGAAGCCCACCGGCCAGACGGTCGAGGGCCTGATCCAAGCCGACGATCGCGGGCAGGCCGTGGCCGAGCTGCGCCGCCAGAACTTGGTGGTGCTGCGACTCGATGCGGCCGCCGCGAGCGCCGCGCCGCGCGCGCCGCGCTTCGCGTTCTTCTCGCGCTCGCCGCGCGTGACCAACGAGGAACTGGTGCTCTTCACGCGCCAACTCTCGACCATGGTCGGCGCGGGCCTCGCGCTGCTCGAGTCGATCGACGTGCTCGGCGAGCAGGCGGAGACGCCCGGCCTGCGCACGGTGTGCGCGCAGATCGGCGCGGACCTGCGGTCGGGCTCGGATCTCTCGAGCGCCATGGAGCGCTGCCCGCGCGCTTTCTCGCCGCTGTACGTGAGCATGGTGCGCGCCGGCGAGGCCTCGGGCCAGATGGACGTGATCCTCGCGCGCCTCGCCGACTACTTGGAGTCGAGCCAGGCGCTCAAGCGCGAGATCAAGGCCGCGATGACCTATCCGGTCATCTCGCTCGTGCTCGTGATCTCGATCACGGCCTTCCTGATGCTCGGTGTCGTGCCGACGTTCCGGCAGGTGTTCGAGGGGCTCGGCACCGAGCTGCCGGCGCTGACGCAGTTCACGCTCGACACGTCCGAGTGGCTCAAGAACAACTGGTATGTGGTCGTCGGTGGGGCGTTCGGCGCCTTTGCCGGCTTCACGCTGTTCAAGCAGACGCCGCGCGGCGCGCTGTTTTTCGATCACGTCGCCCTGCGCGCACCGGTGTTCGGACCGATCGCGCGCAAGGTTGCGCTGGCGCGCTTCTCGCGCACGTTTGCCACGCTGATCCGCTCCGGCGTGCCGATCATGGGCACGCTCGACATCGTGGCCGACACGGCCGGCAACCGCGTCATCGCGAACACCGTCGCCGCCGCGAAGGAGAGCGTGCGCAACGGCCAACTGCTCTCGGATCCGCTGGCGCAGTCGAGCGTCTTCCCGCCGATGGTGACGCGCATGATCGCGATTGGCGAGCGCACCGGCTCGCTCGAGCAGCTGCTCGAGAAGATCGCCGAGTTCTACGACGCGCAGGTCAAGGCCGCGATCAAGAGCCTCACCAGCCTGATCGAGCCGCTCCTGATCACGTTCATGGGCGTGATCGTCGGCGGCGTGGTGCTGAGCGTCTTCCTGCCGATCCTCGACGTGGTCGGGAAGCTCTCCGGACCGAGCTAGGTTCGCCGCCGGGCTCTTGGAGAGCTCTGCTTCGTCGTCCGCCTGTCGTGGCCTGCCGGTGGGGCAGGCGCGGCGGGCGGCTCGCTTTCGGGACTGCGCCCGGCAGTTTTTTCCGGAAAGTTCGCTGCAGCGCTCAAGTCGCCTCGCGCAGGTGGTCGAAAGATCGGCCCATACGGGAAGCACCGGGCACGGGAGTGCCGTTCCGGTGCCCGGCAACCAGAAAGCAGAACACAACCGCAATGAAGACCAACAAGCGCAACGCAGGTTTCACCCTGATCGAGCTCATGATCGTGGTGGCCATCATCGCCATCATCGCCTCGGTCGCTATTCCGCGCCTCATGGCCGCCCGACTCTCGGCCAACGAGTCGGCCGCCATCTCGACGCTCCGCTCGCTCACGAGCGCGCAGGCTCAGGTCCAGTCGTCGGGCGCCATCGACACCGACGGCGACGGCGCTGGCGAGTACGGCAGCTTCGCCGAGCTCGCGGGCACCTTCCCCTGCCGCGTCTCGAACGCCGGCGCTCCGGGCTCCGGCACGGTCGGCACCGACGAACTCAACCCGCCGGTCCTCTCGGCCGCCTTCGGCAACGTCGTGGCGAGCCAGGTCCAGCGCTCGGGCTACGTCTTCCAGATGTACCTGCCCGACAACGCGCGCACGCCGATCAGCGAAGGCGCCACTGGCGGCTTCACGGGTTCCTACCCGGGCGCCGACAACGGCGAAGTGCTGTGGTGCTGCTACGCCTGGCCGGTCAACTTCAGCCAGACCGGCAACCGCTCGTTCTTCGTGAACCAGGCGGGCGACATCTACCAGTACAACAACAAGGGTACGAACGTGTACTCCGG
>Ga0169931_10006272_pt1 | contig 18014 bp, 6 predicted proteins | sample Kivu_15m_20L_FD_129675 | JGI IMG/M metagenome (GOLD analysis project Ga0169931, IMG submission 129675) | Freshwater microbial communities from Lake Kivu, Western Province, Rwanda to study Microbial Dark Matter (Phase II) - Kivu_15m_20L... | ecosystem: Environmental > Aquatic > Freshwater > Lake ... | reverse complement strand
TGACATTATATATGATTCGAATTATAATATTTAAAGTTTTATTCATAAAATTATAACTTCAAGATGCATAATTACAATCCACCTCATAAATATAGCCTTAACACTAGAATGGGAAATTGGAGCTAATAATGGGATCTATAATAAACTAAGTACTATATATATTAAATTTAGGAGAAAATAGTATCTTAGAAGAAAAAATTAAGGAATATCAAATGTAAATTAAAAATAAAGAATCTTACTTAGAAGTTATCAAAGTGTATGAATTATAATTATTATAGGCCTCTATAACTTATTCCAAGGATAATTTCAGAAAATTCGGAGATCATGTGATGCTCTTCAACGGAAAAGTTTAAGGATTTTTAGGTAAAAATATTATTATTTAGTCACTGACATTTTTTAAAAATGTTCAAGTCTTTAACAATCGTATAATATATCTGCTGTAAAAAATATTCATGCGGCTGCTAGATCAGTCTTCATTTTTTAAAGGTAAAAATTTACTCAATTAGGGCAAATCCAAATGATGGATATAAAGATAATAAAATACATTTTGGACAACAAATAAGAATACGATTAAATCCTTTACTTATTGACAAGCCTATTTATTTATATAGTGAACCATCTTCAGTTAGTCGATATTCAAAAGTTTCAAGACTACAAGAAGTTGTTTTTATGTTAAAAAATAACTTTAATACAGTATGGATTCTTGAGCATCCTGATCCTAATCAAAGATTGTAATCAACTGGAAAACCAATTACTGTTGATTAAACTGTATTAATTAAGCATTAAATGACAAATCAATGGTTAGCTGCTGATACTAAATTATATGATAACACTTTTGGAAAATAGTATGAAGTAATGGCCCATAACTTTTTGGTTAATAATAAATCACAAAATTTAATTCAATAAAAAAAAGGTTTAATTACAATTGATATTCCTTCTCGTAATCAAACTGATTAAAATTTATGGTTAGTTCTGGGAGCATCTTCTCCATAGCAGGAGTTCGATGAATCAATTGTTAAAAATTAAGTTGTCAATAAATTTACTTTATAGAAAAAAGTGAAGCATTTATTGACAGAAAGAGGTGTTTACGGAATGAGATTTATACATAAAGTTTTTAGATGTTTAGATACATAAAAACTTGGAGTTGTCGATTAAAATGATTTTAGATGGGGTCTTAATAGTGGAAAAATCTTTTTGCATTAATAATAAGTTAATTATTTGATTAAAACTTATGGAAGCAAAGGTTTTGTATCTTATAGACAATATTTAAATGATTTGAGAGGAAAATTAAATGAAAATCGATATAAATCTATAATTGAGGCTTACAAAAGGGCTTAAAAGATTATTGGAAAAAGGGTGACTTTAGAATAACTAGGTAAAATATATGATGCTAGGCGACATCCTTAAGTAACAACAAACAGAAAAAGTTAAAAATAAGCTTTTAATGAGTTTATTTGGAGTTGGGATAATATAAAGCCAGATTATAATATCGAGCTTGAATAATTTGCTGCTTATTTCTAAGATTTATCAAGTTTGATTCCAAGAGATGATCATTTTGAATACTTGTTGCTTAGTGTCTTCCATCTTTGATAATCACATAAAGTTTATATCATCTATATGTTAACATTTTTATCAAAAATATATAATTTTATAAAATAAATCGTATAAAATTGTTATTTTCTTAAATTTTCTATTTTTTATCTGAGAATTGTATATTATAATTATTATAGATATTTATAATTTATTGTATTTTGATTATGTAATTATTATCATCTTAATTATCATAAATTATAAATTCAATATATAATAAAAAGTCATAACTCTATTTATAATTTATTATAACTATCAGAATGTAATCATATAGGAAAATTCATGTATTTTATAGTAAATATATCTTAAATAAGAATAATAATCATATTTTTTTTATCTTAATAGATTTTTTTATTTATAAATGTTAGCAATTAAGTTGTTTCTAATAATGATTTATAAAACATCATATGATTGTCTAATAATCAACTTTGAATATGTTTAAATCATTGTCTGTTTTTATTTTTATCATATAATATTGATTATTTCTAATATGATGACATCATTATATTCTATTTTGTTAAAAATATGTAAAAAATAAATTAAAAATCATTATAAATAGTAAAATTGATTATAGTTTTATTGATTATCTTTAAAAAATATAATTAAAAGTGATTCTTTATTATTTAGTATTAAAAAATATATAAAAATATGTATTAAATTTCATATAATTGTCAAATTAAAACAAAATAACTTTATTCTAGGTTAAAAAGCTTGGATTTATCGATTTTAAGTTAAATAAAAGAATAAAATTTAAAATTATTATTTATTTATTCTTTTTTTATAATTAGTTAGATAATCAATATTTACAAAAAATAGCAAAAAATCATTTTTTATGGATCAAGATCTAATATTAAACAATTTTAATCATAATTAATGTAATTATCAAGAATTTGATAGTCAGTCAACATTAATTTTTTTCGTTTTGATCAATTATTGGATTAATCAATATAAATTAATTCATATCACTGATCAAACAGGACTAAATGTAAAGCCATTACAATCTTTTTTCTAATTCTGGTAGCTTCTATGTTCCAACAACCATTAATTATTATACAGTTATTCCTCTTACACCCATGACGCCAACAACTCCAGAATCATTTCAATCATATGATTATTTTACTTCAAGAAATTTTTGTTTGACGCCGTCCTTTGTAGAATCAAACCAAAATATTAATCATAACATATTACCTAATCCTTTTCTTTTGAAAAAAGTTGAAGATCGCTAAAATGTTATACTTCAAACAAATCAGATACAATAAAGTATTGATTAAAATTAAAGTGATAGTTAAATAGAAAACTAATAGAACTAAATTTTGATCAAAAAATAGAAAGAAAATGTTGATGAAAATATTTGCAGCATTAATATTTTAAGAAGAAAATAAAAATTAATATAAAAGAAGGCAAAAGATAAAATAAATGAGAAGCAAATTGATAATTAATATTTGCCTTGGGGTAAAAAATAAAAAAAGGCAGCTATTAAATATCAAGAGAATGAAAATAGAAATATTGTTCCAAATTAAGTCAATCAAATAATCAGTTTTGTCAGTAAATAAAATAAATCTGGTTATTTAGTTGATAAAATTTTCAAGAAATATTCTCCTCCGTCTTGCTGTAGTATAAAAAGATACTATCTATATCAAAGATTATTAAAAAACAAGTTAGGAATATATTCAAATTAAAAAAGTTTGAAGATATTTACTGAACTTTTCGAACCTAAGTGTGAAAGCTGGTCATAGTAGTAACAGAGATATTATAATAAAATATCTAGAATTCTAATACATCATTTTCTTTATTAGGATTCGATATTTATTATTCTAACATCAAAGAGAATGAAGAGAGAGAAAAAGAAAGCGCATATATAGGCAAGGAGATTCTTAACGAATTAGATCATTTCGATAATTAAGGGTCATTGAGTTTAATTGAAGTACAATAATATACAATTAGCTCATAATTCTTAATTATTAATAACCTTAAGTGGTGGATTAAACTATACATTAAATTGTATATTATATACACTATATTATTATCTTTAATTCTTCATATATATTAAACATTATTAAACCCATATGATAAATTCAATTATATGTTGAATATTTATATATAGAAAAAATATCGATAAAAATTGATAAAATCATCAAAATCAGTTATTTTTGTCTAAATAAGTATTATAATACTTTTGCAATCTTTAGCAAAGTGTCCAATTTAATGACATGCATGACACTAAGTGTTTTTATTAATTCCATTTTTATTTAAATGGCATTATCTAGCCATATGTCCAACTTGGTGACAAACATAACATTAAACATTCTTTTGATCTCCTACTTTATTTTATGGACAATCTCTTGAATAATGCCCAACTTTTTTACAAATGTAACATGAATCATTTTTTTTTATGTTTGAAGATTTTTGATAACAATCTCTTTAAATATGTCCTTCTTTTCCACAATTATAGCATTTAGCTTTTTGTGCTATTTTATAAGAAAATTACCATTATTACAATCTCTGGCAATATGCCCACTTTTTCCACAATTATAGCACTAACCTTCTGAACTTCTTTGTGTCTTTCTTTCTCTTAATCAAACTATTATTTACCTTTGCTGTTGATCACATTCTCTGGCAAAATGTCCTGAGTTTCCACAATTATAGCATGTTTCGGCTCTGGAATTAGAGTTTTTTGTTTATCCTAAATAAATAAGTAATTACTTTTACTAGGGCACTATTTAGCATAGTGACCTTAGCCCTGACATTTGTAGCAAACAACTGTACTATTGCTCATTTTTTGCTTGTTGTTATAACAATATATTTTAAAAAACCCTTATTTGTAAATTAATGACTTATAGCAATATTAAACTATTACAATAATATAAAATTAGATATTTTTAAACTTTTTCATAGGCTTCAAATATATTTATCTTTTTAATTTATTTTTTTAAAAAAATATAAACAGGTTTATATGTAAAAATATAAATTAGTTTTATAAATGTAAATTTAACAAATATTTTTTTAATTGAAGTAATCATAATAAGTCCATTACCATTTCTTATTATTTTACTTAATAAATTTCAACAGTTCGAACGCTGAATGAAGTATCTTCTCCAGTTAACCATCTTGAATTTCTTTTTGTTTAATTATATTCATATGAATTCGGCCAAAGGCATGAACTTTGATTTTTTATGCAATCTAAAGGAATTGAAAGATCATTAGCAAAACCTATTAAATAATAGTCTGGAGAGACATAAATAGCCTAATTCATCGCAGATTTCTTTATTTTGAATTTTTAATTTTTGGTCAAACTAAATATATATGCATTTTCATCACTTAAATAATCTGAAGAATTTTTATATATGGTTATTGATGTAAATCCTCCAATAACTTGGCCAAGTTTTGTAGATATTAGAACTAATAAAGAATTTTTGTCTCTTAAATCATGGCTTTGTCCATAATTTTCATTATTTGCAGTTCTTCTAAAAATAAGTTCTAATTTTTTCTTTTGAAAACCATCTGTAGTTAAAAAATTAGCCAGTCTTGGAAGAAAATTTTTTGGACATCCTTTAGGCTATTAATTGAATTATAATCTTGATAAATATAACTCTTCTATTTAATCTTCATCAAGTTATTCTTCTTTTTTTTATACTTCATGAACTGGGGGAGCAGGCTGCTTTGATTTTTTAAAATTACTATTTGATGGAACCATCGATGGTAGTAGATGATTATTATTTTATGGTCCTTTAATCATATCTTTAAGTACATTTCCTGGAATAATTTGACTAATTTGACTCGATATTGATTTTTAATTATCATCACCAATATCAATATATTTATCCTTTATATTTTTACCAACAGGTTGTTTTTATATTTTAATTATTCTTTCTTATAATTTTTTAATAATATTAGCCTTCTAATTGATTTAATTTCTCATTTAATTAAACATATTATTTAATTTTTTTATGGTCAAAGTATGTTATTTTATAATTTTTTATTGTTCATCTACCTTTTTTGGTAAAGTAGTTACAATTTATCTTAACTCCTACAAGCTTTTTTTATTTTAAGCAGCCGATTCTTGTAATGATTTAATTGAATCTAATAATAATTTATTTTATGCTTGTAATTCTTAATTTTTCTTTTTTTCAAATGTGTTTTACATTTCTAAAGTCAGTCCATCATTAATTTGTTTCAAAGGCTATATAACAGACTCAGTTAATTTACTTGCTGATAAAATATTATTACTATTGAAATTACTTTGATATAAGCCAGGCTCCTGATTATTTGATATAGAGTTTGTTTTTAATATTGATCTATAAGATTAATAATTAGTTTTTTTACGTTTTGCATCATCTAAAAAAATTTATTTATATTATTGTGAAGTTAAAGATTTTTTATCTATTAGTTAAAATTTCAATTATTGATATTGAGATTAACTTAATCTCTTTTATTCACTAAAATCCCGAATTAATTGATCAATTTACATGAATTGGATACCTTTACCTTTTTAAGATTTCATACGATTATGTGTCTTTATTATCATTTTAAAAAGCTACATTGGACATTTGAACATTTATAACTTTGCGTAACGCAGTTGCTCATATTCCTATTTTTAAAATTGATTAAGACATACTTCGAACACTTATTGCTCATCATATTTATGTGCCAATTGTAAAAGAACAAATATGTCATAACTTTCTGCCTTGTTAATCATATCTTATCTAAGCAATTTTAGCATTGATTCTACTTATAAAAACTTAATGATCGGATAATATTCTAGAATCTAATGACGAATGACTTCGACTGAATATCCGTAAAAACATTTTAAAACATTTTAAAAATACTTATCCTATCATAATAAGGTAATATACATTGAAAGATTATTTAATTTATAGTACTTAGTTTGCCGTCACAAATTTCTTTTTAAAATATCCAGATTACAATCTTAAGAAAGCTTTTTGCAATTTGTATGCATGCTTTCCAAAGATTATTTTAATATCTCCTCGATTATCTTCAGGAAACAGTTGTTGTAATTTTTATCTAGCATTTGGTAATCTTAATTTGATCTTTTAATCGCTCATAAAAATAATATATTATATAACATACTTAACTAATAATGGTTATATGGATATATAAAGATTTATTAACAAATCAAGAACTTGTTTGTGAGTTTAATTTGTATTCAATAAGCCATTTATAGTATGGAATTCGACGAAAAGTATCTTTATTTGTATAAAGTAAATTTACATATTATTTGAAACCGTCATCATTTGGATTAGCAAAAGGGCTTCCTATTATAAAACTAGAAGGAGCAAGTAAATCCACAGCGATTATAGATGGTTAAGTCAATTAATGACATAATGCTATTATATTCTTTTGTATTTATCTTCTTAAATTATAATCTCCATATCTTCTCCTTTATAATATATTTAAACCAAATAAATTCAAGCATTTTGATAAAAATTAAAAGTTTTCTTTAGCATCTAAGGATTTAATTTTTTATTTATTGACTGAAAATATATAATATTAAACTAAATAATTATAAATTTACTATAGTTTAAAGATAAATTATTGCCTGCTTCAGGATGAAAGTTAAACATTACTTAATTCTTATCACTATTTATTTTAGAAAGATTATTCAATGTAAGTTAAGCATTTTTATAACTTTGTATCAAACTATCTTTCATCATTAATTAAAGATTATTTATGCATCTTAAATTTTCAGATATTTTCTAAAAATTTAGCTGAAGAGGATTATGGATGAAAGAAAGATCTAAGATAGACGTTTTGATCTTTTTTGATATTACTCTCATTAAATATTTTGAAGTTTGTTGTAGTAACATATTATTATCACCTTACCAAGTAGTATTTACATCTAGATCATGATAAAGAGAAGAAATTCTGCTAAAAACTGAATAACCATGTCCTCCTAAGATAGATCGACTATGAGCAGCTGTATTAGTATTATTCCAAGTATTATAAGCCTTTAAAGATGCAGAAATAGCATGTAATTATGATATATAGTTTTAATCATTAAGATTTAATGTTTTGGAAAAATAAGCTAAACCTATTGATATTGAAGAAGACATTTGCATAAGTGTTTGAGCAATATTTGGTATAATTCTATGCTTAGTTATTGCATAATCAATAATGATTATTTCATCATTCTTTTGTGGAGTATCAAACTGTTTTCGACTGCATGAATATCTTAAAGCTATCGTCAAAGCATTAAGAGCTTGTGAGCAAGTACTCAAAGCTAAAGAAGCTCTTCCTCCTGATAAAGCACTCATAAATAGACCAAATCTTTGATTACTTGATTTAATATCTGATTTATAATTGCCTTAGCTGTCAATATCACCATACTTACCTAATAAATTATCTTTTGGTACAACAAAATTATCTAAAATCATATATCCATTATCAATATAATCTCCTCCATTTTTTGGCCCACAATCACCGATTGTAATACCGTTATATGGTTTTCTAGTTTTTTTACATCTAATTTAAGCAATGAAAGGATGAGGACCATAAGATTTTCCTTTGACAACTAATTGTGCCCAAATAATAGCATTATTAGCAAATTAAGATAATGCGCCTATCCAATATTTCATTCCTTTAGTTCCTTGTGTTGTAAAAACAAATGATTTTCTTTAATGATCATAAGTAGCAATAGTTTATATTCCTTTAGAATAACTTCCATGATGAAATTAAGTCAATCCAAAGCATCCTATATCTTCAAGATTTTTTGCCTTTTATAAATATTGTTTGTGAATTTACTTATTTTGAAACATATAAATTGATTTTGAATATAGTATAAAGGAAAGAAAAGCTTTGGTTCCAATTCCTGAATCAAAATGACTAACTGCATAATTAGCAAAGAAAATTTTTTCAGGTTATTCAACATTTAATTTAAGATTTTTAAGTAAATGAAGAGTCATAATGGCCCCTTATTTCCTTTGTTCTTTAATAGTATGTCCATCGATATTATGATGAGTATAAATATGTTTATTTTGGTCAAAAATATCGTAGATAGGCTTGATATACTTTTAATAATTATTACTACCATATAAATAAGATCTTAATTATTATCCATTCAAATGATTTCTTTGTCTAACTTAATCAATCCTTAGTTTTTTATTGGAAGTGATTATTTCACTTAATGTTTATAATCTTTTGGCCATCCTTATGATTAATCTACTATAATAGTATTAAAATTGGTATGATGTAATTATAACTTTATATAAATGTTTAAGGTATTAATAATATATAAAGTTTCCAAGATGATAATTACATAAAATATAAATACTTAAATATATAAATTTTTCAATAATTTACTTCATTTTGTACAATAATAAATGTGATTATTAATTCAATATTCTCATGTATATCTTTTGTTTTTCATTTATATATAATATGTTAACTTATTTTTTATATGAGCAATAACATATCCTATACATAGATAGTCTCAATTATATTAAAATAAATAAATAATATAAGAAATAAGCCAACATCTTTTATTCCTATTTTAAGATAGAGATTAAAAAAATATGACGCATAAGGAAATTATTACCCTTTATATGGCATAAATTTTTCAGTAAAGACTAAATAAGGTAAAAAGGGTGTATAAAATCTTATAGAATATTTATAATCGGTAATGTAAATGAAGCCTCTTAGTTGGTCATATTAATTGCATCAGGCTGCTAATAAAAGATCGAAATCATTGAAATATCGATAATAAAAGTAATTAAATGCAATAACTAATATATAAATAGGCGCTTTAGTTCATTAATTTGCATAATCAAAAGGTCATTTAGTGTAGTTAACTTTCTATGGCTTTATTTAGCCTAGATAATTATTAAGCTAGCTATTACTTTAAGATGGAAGAAGCATGAAATGTAATTTTTAATTTATTTTAAGAAAATCGTATATAAATATTTAATAATATGTCAAATCATATTGGTATAGGAATCGATACTCATGAAAAATATAAGTTTGCAATAGTAATTATTATGGGTATGTTTATTACTAAAAAATAATAATCATCTAAAATTAATAATTGGAATGCTTCATCAATCGAATAACCTCCTCCAATTTGTGGGAGTAAATGTTAAATTTTTTGATTTAAATATAAAAAATGGTATTTTTAAAAAATATACATAAATTTAATGAATTATTTATATAAATTTATATTTCTTTTTATGATATTTTTTATATTATAGTGCTGAATTATTGAAAAATACAAATATAAATATGATTATTATAAAAATTGTTCATCATTTAGAAAGATATTAAATAATATTTTCATTTATTCTATTATTAGTCGAAAAGTTTATTAAATAAAAACCCATAATACCTTGAATAGTTGAAATCCAGATTTGTTCAAACTAAGACAATTGTATTGTATATTGATCTACTTCAATATATTTCACATTTATCTTATTCAAATACTATATTATTTTTTGTGTTAAATTCTTAGGGGTTTACATGAACAAACAGTTTGTATTAAATGGACCAACATGGATCTTAGGATATCGATTTGCTTATTTACTCATATAATTTTATTTGTAAGCTGCTAATTTTGCTGTATTATTAACAGAATGTCTAATTTCTTTAACTTGATCTTTATCGTTAATAGAATTGTTATGGGAATAATAATTATTTTGACTATAGGTGCTATGTGTATCTCCAATTAATGACTATCTTTTGTTATTATCAACCACATTTGACCCCATATTATTCTGTTTACGTAATTCTATAATTTATTTATCAATTTTTTGTGATATTTGTCTTAACTGATCTGATAATTATTGTCTTTTTTTATTTATACTTCCATCTTCTTATTTCACATAATTATTTGTGGTCTTATCATTCATTCCAAAAGACATTTTTTATTTTTAAAGAGAAGCTGTAACAAATTTATTATAATCAACACTTTTATCATCAATACCACTTCGACTTGTTAAAGCTGCTGTTTTTTCATGAGTAGTTGTTGATGAATAATTTTGTTCATATATACTTGTGGTTTTCTTTTTTGGGAACAGTTTAAATTATTAAAGTTTTGAGAACGTTGGATCTTGTTTTTTAGTTAATTTATTGCTTATAGAAGGCTGACCTAACTTATTTTTATTTGCTTAAACGATTGAGGAAATAATATTACTAGCATTAAAAGAATCATCCCTTTATCTTTTTGTGGCTTATTTATTTTAGTTGATACTTATTTTTTTATTAGGTATACTATATTATTTTTTACCCTAGGGTCTAAAAAATAAGGGACTATCAATTTTTTACTTTTATAATGTCCCATCTTTAGTTTATTTTGATATTTATTTAGTTTACTTTGGTTATTATAATATTGATGGATTTTTTTCAGCTTTTTTTAACAGTAGATAATAAAATGTAGTAACATGATTATGCCGATTATTTTATATATATGTTTTTATTTGAGCAGAATTCAAACCCTGCTTTTACATTATTCTTGTTATTTTTTAATTTATTTACATTATATCTTTTCCAACGATTATTCCATTCGCTATATATTTTTTATTAGGTAAATTATACCACTTTGTTTAGCGAATTTGATCAATTTTATATCTAGTTTATGGATTAACATCCAAGAGGCATTTAAGCATCATTTTAGAATCTTAGCTTAATATTTTAGGTGTTTCATAATCACCTGACATAATTTTTTTATATAAACGATTTGTGTTTGGATCTTCAAATGGTAAATAGCCACATAACATTGCATATAATATAATTCCACAGGACCATATATCGACATTTATACATTCATATTTCTTTCCAGCAATCATTTAAGGGGCAGCATAACAAGGAGAACCACATGCAGTTTTTAATTTTTAACCTGGTTTATACTGATTAGAAAGGCCAAAATCTACTATTTTAATATTTTTGTTTTAGTCAAGAAGTAAATTTTAAGGTTTAAGATCTCGATGAACAATTCCATTTTTATGAATGTATTAAACTCCTGATAATATTTGCTGCATAAAATTAGCAGCTTAAATATCTTTTAATCGTTTATTTTTGACAATATAATCGAATAGTTAACCTCCTTCTGCGTATTCCATAATCAAATGGATATCAGTTTTTGTTTAAATAATCTTTATTGATAACTGTATACTTAATATAATTGAATAATATTAGGATGTCTTAATATTTTCAATATGCAAATTTAACGAGTAACTCTTTCTATATCTGATTGTTAAACGATTTTTTATTTTTGTAATGTTTTGACAGCGACTTTTTGTTCTGTCAAAACATGAATACCCAGACGAACCTTTCCAAAGGTTCCTTAACCAATACTTTGACCTTTATTATAATAAATATACCAATGCGATACTGGCCTATCATCAATTAATTATTTGAAGTTGACATTTCGATTTTGAAAATTTCACTATTTTTATAATAATCTTAATAAAATCATTTCTATGTAATAAATCATGCAATATATAGTAAATTAAAAGGATAAAAATCAAAGATTTTTTAGTTCAGGCTTAAATACCGAAAGTTTTATATTTAAGCATTCATTTTAAATTTTAATTTTTATCAATTTAACGATCATACTTCAATAATCTAGACCTTTTATAAGACTCCATTTTTATTTCCTTAACGGACATATCCAATTTACCAATTATTTATCCCATTATCTGTCAATTATTTCATCAAACTCTATTTTTTATCTTTGCTTATACAAATTAAAAGACCTCCACTTGTCTAGGCTGCATAACCTTCCATAAGTTTGAAGTTTTGAACTGTATTTTATATTTTTATCAAATTTTTGTATATTGGGAACTTATTGATTACTAAATCAACATTAGATTTTTGAGCTTGTGATAAATAATGAGTATGCCCTAAAATTCCAAAGCCAGTAATATCAGTACATGCATTAGCCTTATATTTTCTTAAGAGTCTTGCTCCAACCAAACTTAAAGTAGCCATTTGATATTCAGATTTATAAAAAGCCTAAATTAATTAAGATTAAGATGCTTTTTGTAAAATTTTATCTCTTTTTTCTTTATCTGTTTTAAGCCATTGCATAGCATTAATTGCCAATCTTGCACCTAATGGTTTCGTCAAAATAATTGCATCACCTGGTTGAGCATTATTTGGCATTACGAATTAATCGTCTTTAACAACAGCAATAGCGCATCCTCCCATCATTGGCCAATTATTGAACACTGTTTGTCCTCCACCTACTTGAGTTTCAGCTTGTTAAGCTGCATCAGTAAAGCCTTGAATCATCAAACTTGTTGATACATCTTTTTATTGCTCATTCATATTAGTTGATACTCCTAAAATCATTAAAACTTATTTGATATTTGTGATTCCCATAGCATATAAATCTGATACAGTATTACAAAAAGCTATACGTCCGAACATATAGGGTGATTATACGAGTGGATAGAAAAAATCTAATGTAGAGACTAATGTATATGGAGGAACTTTGATAGTTGAAACGTCTGGTGTTTCGATTCCTACTGGCTTAGGTAATTTTGATAGATATTGTAAGAGTTTATTTTGTGGTACTTTGCAGCCTCATCCTTTCATTTTAGTATAATTTGTAAGAATGAAGTCTTTAGATAATCCATATTAGAGAGGATCAAACGGCTTCATTTCTTTAGGCTTGCCATTATTTGAAGCTGATGTCGAAAATAATCGTCTTAAAATATTATTCAAGACGAATCCTTTCATCATCGGAATATAAATATTATTAAATCCTTAAAAATTAAAACTAAATAAAAAATGATAATTTTAAAAAAGAATTAAATATATATCTAATGAGAGATTACTATGATTATTTTTTTCGTATTTATATGTTTATATTAAATTTATATGAATATAATTTTTTAATATTTTTGATTAAGATAATAAATAAACCGAAAAATGATAAGCAAAACTATAGGATTACTAAGAATGATCCCATTCAAACAACAAACATTATTCAAATATCCAGCTTTCAGAATGAAGAATATCTATTGCTTTACTTCATCATCTGATCCAACACAAGTTGCTTTATTATAATAAGTTGAGGCTAAAATATTCCAAGTTTTAAAATCAGCTGCCAAATGCAATGTTTCTAAATTGAACAAATCTGCAACATTTTAATAATTAGGATTTGACTCTTTAGATTCAGTTTAACTTGTTGTTGCCATGTAGTAATATTTTGGATTCGATATTCCAAACGAATAAGCATAAAAAATATCTACAGTTGAAGCTGCAACCAATACATTTTTCCGACATTTAAATGCTAAAATTGCAAATAAAATGGTTTAATCAGAAGGAAATTAAATTAAAAAATGATTGTTATGATTATTATTTTAATTAAAGCAACTAAATTGCCAAATAAATAGTTAAGTTTATTAATATCTATATCATCAGACCAATATTATCCCCTATTGATTTTTTTTTTATTTTATAAATATAAGATATTTTTTAATGATTTTTGATATTAGAAATATTAATTATCATTCAAAAGCCAAGAGTTTGAAAGTTTAATAGTTGATCATGTAAGTTTTAGGATTTTTTAAGATTTATTTTGATGTTTAGAAGTCTACATGTAATTACTTTATCACATAGTTTATCATTTTTTGCATCCAAATTGCCTTAAAAACATCAAAACTCTTGTACAATTCTTCTTTTCCATACCTTGTACATCTTAAAAGACATTCTTAACTTAATAAATAGTCCTCAATAATTTATTTGCTCATCTATGATCCATCATCATAGTGTCTGATCAGGCTTTCCTTAGAGATAGTGCTAGATTAGCAAATAGCCATCAAGAAAAGAATCACTATTATATGAATACAATATTTTTTAATGCTCAAGCTCATCATGATTGATACTTAATATATCGTTAAAAAATTATTATTATAAACCAATATTATGTATATATGTATATCTATTTGATAATTATTTTTCTGCCTTTAAATAAAAGATTATAAATAAAATAATTGTGAATTATGTTTAAATAAGTGATGAAAAACTTAAAATAATTTAATTTTGACTTATACTAAAATTGATTAAATATTTTAATATATTCAATAAAGTATTTAAAAAAATTATTAATAATTATATTGGGTTTAATAAAATAGAATGAGTGAGAAGAAGAATAAAACTAAAAAGATAGGAAAACATTATTTTCAATTGATAGGTAAACAATAATTATATTTAAAAGAAGAAATTCTGGTAAATTTTACACCCCATCGCAAAGCGTACAATTATAAACATTTAGCAAAAATATAATAAATCGATCAATTCGACCTACCTTCAATAATGATAAAAAATACTATACCACAGCATTTAATTTACCATTTCAACAGAATAGTTATCAGCCTAATTAATAGTAAATGAAAGCTGAACATGAAAAAAGAATATTATAGTCTATACTTTAAATCAGCGAGCCTGTATTATATCATTAATTAAGTTATTGGCGAAACCTAGAAGTAAATCTAAATATTGTGGAGTGTGTCGAGGATATTATGAAGATTATCTAGATCATATATAATCTTAAGCCCATACAGATAATATTAAGCATTCTCAGTACCAATATGCAATAGATATTTGTTGCAAGATGTTTTCTTAAAAACATAAATTTTCTTCAATAATAGAATAAAAGCTTCCGCCTATATAATAGTAAAGTGGAAAATCTAATGATAATGATGATACGAATAATTCTTAAAAAAATTGATTATAAATTTTAATCATAACGAATCAAATATGATTTGATAGTTTATTAGGTAATAAATTATAAAAGAATCAATTTATAAATAATAAAATAATAAAACCGATATATTTAAATATAATGTGATGTCATATTATGATTTTATGTTTATTATGTTATAAGTCTTGATTATTATTTTGATTTCATTATTATTTATTTTTAAAGATAAACTTATGAACTACGAAGGATATAATCCCAATTAAAACAAATTAGTTTATCCATCACTCAATGTATTCTTTTCTCCAAGAGTCTTCCAACAAAAAATAGATCATAAAAGTATACCTATGTGTGCTTATACAAGAAAAGTTTAGGCAAGTAATATAAGTAAAATCTTCGATCAACAATGTCCTGATCAAAATGATATCAGATAACTTAATATAAAAGATGGATTGATTTATCAATTAAATATGATGAACAAAAAAACCAAAAATAAAAATACTCAACAAAGCTAACCCCCACTAAAAATAAAATTACTTATATGCGTCTGTATGTATAATGAAAGTAAAAACGCTATTAATTTAACATTGAAAGGTATACATAGAAATCTTATTCCACTAAGTTAGCAAGGTATTTCTCCATAATAAGTCGCTGTAGTTTTAATGCAAGATGGTATTTTAAAATTAGTTGCTGATAGAAACAAAAGAACCTATGCTAAAGGTAAAAAATCTATGGTCTAGTTTTATAGAAAGTTAGATGAACTATAAGGTAAAACAAAATGCGATCTTTAAGAAAGAATAAATGTTATATTAGATTAAATTGATAATTACAACAGAAAGGGAATGTCCTCCTATGTTGCAAATAATAGAGATTTTCCACCTTCAATATAAAAAAATATATCTTTATTATATCAAAATTTATGGCATCCAAAAATGACTATATAATAAAAGCCTCATTAATAAAAAACTCCTTAAGAGTTATAAGAGTAATAAGAATAAATGCAAAATCCTAATCAGCATAAACTTAAAATATTTTCTTGCTTCAAACATTTAAACGGAACCAAATTATCTTCTCATCTTTGGTTTTTCTAAGGATTTTGTAGATATCTTGACCCTGAATATATATGCTTGTTGGATGTTGGAACTAAACCTGAAAAAACTGGAGTTTTGAATCTTTTGAGAGGCTTTAAAGATCCTTAAGTAGGAGGATGCACTGGCTTAATGAGCGTTGATGCCAATTTTCCTTCTTAAGAAGGTGGGGATGATGGTTAATAAGAATCAAGTAAATTAGCTACTTGCTTAAAAGATTGGTTTTTCTCTATATAAAAAGCCCAATAATATGAGTATATTATTGCTCACTTTTTAGATAAAAATGCATAAGGTGCTTTGGGTTTTTTGCATGTGTTACCTGGAGCTTGGTCTGCTTATAAATATAAGGCTTTGATTAAATCATAATAGTATTAACCTAATTTATTGTAACACAGTTATTTTAAGATGATTTTGAACCCTTAACTTTAATAAAAAGATTATAGATAAGCTAATATGTATTTAGCCTAAGATCGTATTTTGAGTTTAGGTATTTATTGTCAAACCAAATAAAAGTATTATCTTAAGTATGTACCTGATGCTATTGCATATACCGATCCTATGAAGACTCATGAGGATTTGATGAAACAAAGAAGAAGATGGATCAATAGTAGTTTATTTGCTTTTCTTTATGTATGGAAAAATTATTACTTTAATGCAATGTAATCAAGACATAGTTTTGCTGACAAATATATTAAATTAAATCTATCTATGATTCTGGCTTTACTTTCATTCGCAACTAGTTACCTTACCCCTTCAATATATTTCTATGTACTTTTTGCCACAATTTATCAAATTCAACCAGCTAATATTTATGTTCAAATCGCTGCTAAAGTAGTGTCTATAATATATATCATGGTTTATCTGGTGGGGGTGGCAGGAGGATTGACGGGTGCGATATGGACGAAACATGCGCATATAGTTTCTGCAATACTTTCGATATTTACATTTGCTATGTGGGGCTTAGTAACATGGAATATTGTCGTTGTTTATCTAGGATTTGGAAATACTGGTATAGTTTGGACAAGTTTTAATCAAGTTAGTGTTCTAGTTATGACAGGTATAAATTTAGGAGTCTTTAATATTGTTATATTTATGCATGTTCCTAGTCATTGTAAATTTGTATGGAGATTATTCAGAGATCAAATAAGTTATTTATCTTATCAAGGTGCATATGCTCAAACTATGGTTGCTCATGCTTTTTGTAATGTTGACGATGTATCTTGGGGTACTAAAGGTTCTACTGGCGCTCATGGTGGAGGAAAAAAATATGAAACATAAAAAGTTTTTTTCGTTTCTTCATGGTAAATATTATTTAATTTAGGTTGTTTTATAATTCTTTATTGGCTTACATAATGATTTATGTTGACGTTGTAATTCCATAATCTGGTACTGGACCTGACAATAATCGTAAGATAATGTTGATTATTATTGCTATTTATGGTACTACTCAAATGTTTATAAAAGCAGTTTTGGCAATATTTTATCATTTCAGATGGTTGCTTACTGATTGTAGATGTTGTAATAAAGAGTAGCTTTATCCGGGAAGATTATAAAAAGTAACTAAATTTTGGATATAATCTAATTAATAATATAGAAAAGCAGTTCCATAATTACAACTTAAAGATTGATTTGTCTGAAATTCATTTTATAATCAATATATTATTATCATATTTAATATCATA
>Ga0169931_10006271_pt1 | contig 18016 bp, 15 predicted proteins | sample Kivu_15m_20L_FD_129675 | JGI IMG/M metagenome (GOLD analysis project Ga0169931, IMG submission 129675) | Freshwater microbial communities from Lake Kivu, Western Province, Rwanda to study Microbial Dark Matter (Phase II) - Kivu_15m_20L... | ecosystem: Environmental > Aquatic > Freshwater > Lake... | reverse complement strand
TCGGATAACTACACATACACCCGCGTTATCTCGGGATCCGGCACGGTCACCAAGCTCGGCGCCGGTACGCTCACCCTCACCGGCACCAACACCTTCACCGGTACCACCACTATCAGCGCCGGCACGCTCGAACTGGGTGCCGCCAACATCCTGAGCAACAGCACCAATCTGGTGTTGCAGGGGGGCACCTTCAGCACGGGTGCAACCACCGGTTTCAACGAAACGCTGGGCACGCTCACCTTGAGTGGGAACGCCACCATCAGGCTTGGTTCTGGCGCGCACAGGCTCAACTTTGCGGACTCCAGCGCGGTGGGTTGGACCGCGGGTAGTACCCTGACGGTGAACAACTGGCTGGGCACCGGTGGGGCCAGCGGGACGGCAGGTGACATCTTCTTTGGTACCTCCACTGGAACGCTCACCGCAGGTCAACGGGCGCAGGTCACCTTCTCCGGCTTTGCAGGAGCAACGCTGCTCAGTACGGGCGAGTTAGTGCCTGCTTGAGGTGATGGGGCAACACAGCTGGTCGTCACTACGACGCCTGCGTCGTTGCTATCGGGCGCGGTGCCGAGAACGCAGCCGGTGGTCGCGGCTCAAGATCCCTCCAGGAACGCGTTCACGGTTCACGACGGCACCATGGTGACGATGGCGATCAGTGCCGGCGCGGGCTTTTTGACACTTCCGAGGCTGGCAGCCGTCAGGTGGCGGAAACTTTGTGCCGGCAATGCGAATACTTCGGGTGGCGGCGGTTTCGGCATAGTCGTGGTGCGCTACCAGACCTGAAGGACGGGGCTGACGAGCATGACGGCGCCGTCCCTGCCTCTGGTTGTGCCCTCATCGTCGCCCCTGTCGCGGTCCGACACTGCCGTCATGACCGATACACCTCTCACCGCCGCTCCCGCCACACCCCTCGATCTGCTCGCCGGTCCGGCGTTCACCCGTGTCGTCACTGCGACGGTGAAGGAGGCGACTCCGGATGTGGCCGTCCTCGCCTTCGGTGAGGAGTCGGCGCACCTGCCGGTGACCGAGTTCTACCCGAACCGTGCGTGGTCGCTCGGCGGCACCTACCATCTCGCGGCCACCGACGCCGGCGTCTCCCCGGTGCAGGTCTCCTCGAACGTCGACGAGTTCATTGAGATGCTTCTGCAGGGCGTCTCCCCGGAGGTCCGTGACGGACGCGTACGCGTAATGGCGGTCTCCCGTCAGGTCGGTATCCGCTCGAAAGTCGCGGTCGCCGCGACCGAGCCCGGCGTCGACCCCGTCGGCGCGTGCCTGGGTCGTGGTGCGAACCGGGTGAAGGCTGTCTCCCTGATGCTCCTCGGTGAGCGCCTCGACGTGGTCGCGTACCACTCCGATCCGGATCGGTTCCTGCAGAACGCCCTCGCGGTCGCCGCCGACCGCATCGAGCATCAGGATGACGGGACGGTGAACGTGTTCGTGCCGCGCCATCAGATCGCCGCCGCGCGCGGTGGCGGGAACCTCAACGTGGTGCTCGCGTCGCGTCTGGTCGGCAGGCGCATCCAGGTGGTGCCTGCCTGATGCTGCTCCGTGGCGCCCGCCGCGGCGGTGCGTGCCGCGGGTTCACCCTCATTGAGAGCACCGTGGTGTTCGCCGTGCTCGTCATCCTCTCCGGTGTGCTCCTGCTCCGACTTTCCCGTAGTGCCGACCCCCGGAACGACGCGGCGGCGAAGTCGTCGTTGCAGGTGTTCCAGACGATCCAGCTCGAGGCTTCGCGTTCGTTAGGACTGCCTCTCGATGCTCCGTCCATCGTCGCGGCTACGGATCTCGATCGGGGTTCGGTCGTTTTTGTCGAAGGGGCGTCCACCGGTGTCACCGAGGTCGGTGTGACGGTCACCGGCTCCGCGGTGACCGGGGTCGCGCTCTCCGGCAGAGACTGCTGGATGCTGCGCATCGATCTCGAACCGTCGCCGACGTCGCCGCCTTCGTGGTGGTTCCTCAGTGAGGGTGTCGAGTCCTGTGGACCATCGGCGTTCGGGTCTCTCGTGTTCCCCGACGACGGTTCGGGGCAGTCCCCGAACGAGCCGACGATCCTGGGTTGAGCCGTTCCCGGCGTCTCCGTGACCGTCGCCGGGCCGTAACAGGAAAGGATTTCCCGCCAGGAGGCGGAGTACTTCCCATCACCGGTTCTGCTGGAATAGTGGCTTGAATTGGGCCGACACCTGACCTTTGGTACAAAAACCGCCGCTTGCGCGGCGGTTTTCTGTTTCCCGGGTGTTAACGGGGCCCGTGCCGTCGAAGGCGCGCCCCTCGCTGGGCGGTTCGCCGCGAGCGGAACAGACGGAGGCCAGCCAAAGCGTATGCGACAGTACATACCAAAATCACACACCGGCGCAGACCGGAGAAAGAAGGAAAAACCATGTGGGACATGTTCCTACTCCCGTTTACGTTGACTATCGTCTTCATTGCCGCAGGGCTAGGAGTAATCCTGGTTGGCGAAATGATCGGCGATTGGCTCCGCCGTCGCTGGTTGCGATGCCGTGCCCGGCGGCGACAGCGCCGAGCCTGAACGGACTATAGGTTCGCCAACGTAAGTTGGCGATACGAATACGGACCCCCGGCTACGGCCGGGGATTTTCCGTTGCCTGTTTCGCCAGGAGTGGTGAACGGATCTCTATGAGGTGTTTTGAGGAGGTCTGTGCTCAGAAGTACCCGTCACCGCCACCGCAGCGGCCTCGGTCCGCCCTCACCCTGTAGGTCGCGGCCGCCGTAGGCATACCCGCGCCTTGCCCGTCGCCCTCGATGGTGGCGGCGTTCGCCTTTCGGGGCACGGTCGGTCTGCGTGGACACCTCACCCGCAACCGACCTCGAACGCGCCGTAGCCCTCCTGGCCACCGAGTACCAGGTACTCGAACAGCGGGCGGCGATCGACCTAATCAAGAAGACCCGGTCGGGCGGCCACCGTCCGCTCGTCGAGCTCCTTCTCGAGCGCGTCCCGGAGGTCACCGTGCTTAAGGCCATCGCCGGCGAGCTCGGTATCCGGTTCTTCGACCCGTATGCGACTACCACGGAGTTCGTCTTCGACGAGCCGATCTTCGCGATGGCCGATCCGCAGATGTTGCGTCGTTTCGTGGCGCTGCCGCTCAAGGACACCCGGGGCCGCATCGTCATCGCTGTCGCGAACCCGCAGGACCTCGAGATGATCGACTATCTGCGCTCGCGCTACAAGGATTTCGGTCTGGTGCTCGCTCCGAAAGCCCAGATCCAGAATCGCCTCGGATACTACGGCTCGACCGACATGGTGATGCCGACGAGTTTTACGACCGCGTCTACGGCCCCGATCGAGCGTGCATCTCCGACGATCCGCGACGCGGTGATCTCAAAGTCCCCGGTGCAGGAATGGCTAGACATGGTCCTCGAACGTGCCGTCTCCGAGGGCGCCTCCGACATCCACCTAATGTTCCAGGCCGATCGTTCCCTGCTGCTGCGTTTCCGTGTCGATGGTGTGCTGCGCAGTCAGCGTGTCCCACCGCAAGTCCGCCCCATCGAGGTCATCGGTTCTATCGTCTCCCGCTGCCCGACGATGGATGCGGCGAACTACCGCGAACCACAGGACGGCACGTTCTCCTTCGAGGCGGCCGGTCGCACGGTTGACTCCCGCGTTGCGATGCTCCCGCAGACCTACGGTCCTACGGTCGTCATCCGTCTCCTCGACTCCTCGGCGATCCGTACCCGTCTCGACGACATGGGGTTCTCCCAGCAGCACATCAGGACGCTGCGTGAGTCCATGCAGCGCGCCCAGGGCACCGTCCTCGCGGTCGGTCCGACCGGTTCGGGCAAGTCCACGACCCTCTATGCGCTGCTCCGCGAGGTGAACGCCTCGGAGAAGAACGTTCTGACGGTCGAGAACCCGGTGGAGTACCGCCTTCCGATGATCGGCCAGACCGAGATCCGTCCGGGTCTCGGGGATCGCTCGCTGACGTTCCCTCGCGCCCTTCGCACCATCCTGCGTCTCGACCCGGATGTCATCCTGGTGGGAGAAATCCGTGACCAGGAAACCGCCGAGGTGGCCATGCAGGCCGCCATCACCGGTCACTTGGTGCTCTCGACGCTGCACGCGAACTCGGCGCTCGCGGCGTTCCCCCGTCTGGTCAACATGGGTCTGCCTTCCTACTTGGTGGCCGAGGCGCTCTCGGTGATCATCTCCCAGCGTCTCATGCGCAAGGTCCACGAGTGTGCTCGCATCGACGCACCGACCCCGGAAGAGGTCGTTCAGATCAGAAAGCTCGGCTTCACTCCGCCGGAGACCGTGGCCCACGCCGTCGGCTGCAACGGCTGTAACGGGACAGGTTTCCGTGGCCGTCTCGCCGCGGTGGAGGTGCTGACCCCGTCACCCGAGCTCCGCAACATGATCCTCGAGGAGGTGCCGCTGGCCGGGCTCGCCGAGGAGGCCTCCAAGGAGGGGTTCCTCTCGATCTTCAACGACGGTGTCCGTCACCTCGCTTCGGGCCGTACCACGGTCGCCGAGATGACGCGGGTGCTCTCGCTCGAGGAGCGCGTGTCGAAGTCCGGGGACAACGACTGATGGCTCTCAAGGACATCCTCAGCAGTCCCGACGCCCTCAAGTCGATCCTGGGCCGCAAGCAGTCCTCCGCGGTGACGTTCAACAACCAGCGCACCTTCGAGTACTTGGCCGCGTCGGCTTCCGGCGCCCGTCACAAGGGGAAGATGCAGGCGAACTCGGCCGCCGCCGTGTCGGCGGCGTTGCAGGCCGACGGTTGGATGCCGCTCTCGGTCTCCGAGGCTAGCAACGTCGGGATGAACATGGACCTCACGGCCTTGTTCGGCCGCGGCGAGAAGGCGGTGAAGCTCTCGGTGGGAGAGGCGGCGACGTTCTTCCGTCAGACCGCCGAGCTCCTGCGCGCAGGTGTGGCGATGACCTACATCCTCCAGGCGCTCGGCGAGGAGGCGACCCCGAAGGTCCGTAAGATCTGTGACGGTCTCGCCGACGGTCTCAACGCCGGTGTACCGTTCTCCGAGGCGATGCTCGCGTTCCCGGACGCTTTCGACAAGGTCACCCGAGCCTACGTCGCCTCCGGTGAGGCCTCGGGAACGCTTCCCGAGACGATGGCCCGCCTGGCCGTGTCGATGGAGAAAAAGAATGATCTTCGTCTGAAGATCAAGGCGGTGACGGCGTACCCGAAGATGGTCGGTTACGCCATCGGCGGTATCGTGTTCGCGATCCTCAAGTTCATGGTGCCGATGTACGAGGAGATTTACAAGAGCTTCCAGTCGGGTCTGCCGGCCCCGACCAGGGTTCTGGTGGTGATCTCGAAGAACCTAACCCCGATCGGCATGAAATCGACGTTCCCGTACCCGTTCTTCGTCTCCGACGAGGTCGGGTGGGGTCCGTTAGGTCTCGTCGGTCGCGTGTTCTTCATGCTGTTCTTCATCGTCGGTCTCGAGTCGTTGCGCAACCGCCGTGGCAAGGACCCCAAGCGTTCCCGCACGATCATGAAGTGGGCGTTCCTCGTCTTCGTGACCGTGTTCGCCGGCGGGTACTACTTCATCCCCGCTGCGGCTCTGGCCTGGGGTTCGCTTATCGGGTTGGTCTTCGGTATCAAGGCGTTCATCGCGTCGGGCGACAAAAGCGCCAAGCGCGCCCGGCTTGTCGACAGCATCCGGTTCCGCCTGCCGGTCTTCGGCGGTATCACCCGGCTGAACGCTCTCTTCCAGTGGTCGACGACGCTCGGCGGTGCGCTCGCCTCCGGTGTGCCGCTCACGCGTGCGCTCGCGCTTGCCGGGGAGACGGCCGGGTCCCGCTGGCACGCGTCCGTGGCGGAACCGTTGCAGGCGGCGGTGATGGCTGGTCGTCCGCTCTCGGAGGCGCTCGCCGATTACAGCGATCTCTATCCGCCCACGTTGCGCGCCATGGTGGGGACCGGAGAGGTCACCGGTGATCTTCCGACGATGTTCGCCAACGTTGCGCACTCCACCGAGGTCGAGGTCGATATGCTGATCGCCGGTCTCTCGGCGAAGGTAGAGGTGATGCTCCTCATAGTGATGGGTTTCGTCGTCGGCGGTCTGCTCGTCGCCCTGTACCTACCGATCATCAATCTCGCGACGGCGGCAGGAGGCTGACATGAGCGATCAAGGCACCAACCATAAGGGTAACGACGTCTACGAGGCCTCGGGTCGTACCGCGAAGGTCACCGCACAGGGGATCATCGGCGAGATCGTCCGCCGCGGGTTCTACGACGACGTGTCCCTCATCACCCTGCTCGGTGAGGCCCGTCACCATCTGACCCTAGCCGAGCTCGAGCGCGCCCTGGCCCGCGAGAGCAAGGTCTCGGACCACGCGCTCACCCTGTTGAAGTCGGAGATCTCCGGGTACCTGCCGGTGCCCGCCCACCGTGTGCGTCCGCGCGGCAAGCTCCCCGCTGCGGTCTCGCGTGCGACCGGTGCCGTGGTCGTCGACCTCGAGCCGTTGACGGTGGCGATGGTCGAGGACCTCCCGGAGTCGCTCGATCTCGTCGAGAAGGAGATCGGGCCGGGTTTCGAAATTCAGGTCTGCACCATCTCGCGGTTCACCGAGCTGTTCCGTGCCGCCTACGAGCAGACCGAACTCGTCGACCGGCCCGAGCTCACTGACATCTACGATATCTTCGACGAGGCGATCCGCCTGCGGGCCTCCGACATCCACCTCTCGGTGGGTTCCCCGCCGACGATGCGTGCCGACGGCCGCCTCAAGCAGTTGCCCCTTCAGAGCATCGACACGGTGTGGATGCGTTCGGAGATCGCGCGCATCGCCGGCGTCGAGCGCCTCGCCCGTCTCGAGACCCGGCACGACGTCGACATGGCGTTCCCCTACGGCAGCGCCCGCTTCCGTGTGAACTTCGGCGCCGACCGCAACGGGTTCACGCTCGCGGCGAGAAAGATCCCATCCCGCATCCCGACCGCCGATGAGATCGGTCTCCCGATGTCCCTGCAGGAGCTCGCGCATCTCGACCGTGGTCTGGTGCTCGTCACCGGTCCGACGGGTTCGGGCAAGTCCACCACGCTTGCGGTCCTCCTCGCCGAAATCTGCCGCAAGCAGAACCGTCACGTCATCACGCTCGAGGACCCGATCGAGTTCCTGCTCCCTGATGGCAAGTCGACGGTGAACCAGCGTGAGCTCGGCACGAGTTTCACGTCGTTCGCCGACGGTCTGCGTCAGGCGTTGCGTCAGGACCCGGACGTGATCCTCGTAGGTGAGATGCGAGACCAAGAGACTATCAAGACGGCGCTCACGGCCGCCGAGACCGGTCACCTGGTGTTCGGCACCCTCCACACCTACGACTCGGCGAGCACCCTGGCCCGCATCGTGGGCGTGTTCCCACCCGAGGAGCAGGAGCAGATCCGCTCGATGCTCGGCTACGTCATGAAAGCGATCGTGTCACAGACGCTCCTGGCGAACGCCTCGGGTTCTGGTCGTTCGGCCGCGTTCGAGATCATGCTCGTTAACTCGGCGATTGCGAACAACCTGCGCCGTATCGACGGTCAGGCCCAGTTGCGCCAGATCATCGAGACGTCATCCAAGGAAGGCATGCAGACTATGGACATGGCGCTCGTCGAGCTCGTCAAGCGCCGTGTGGTGACCGAAGAGGCGGCCCTCGAGAAGGCCTTCAACCGCGAGGACTTCTACAAGCGTCTCAACGGTCACTGAACAGCCGGCCGGCCCCGGTCCGCGACCCGGGTGCCGGTGGTGTCGCCCCTCCCCTGGTGTGAACCCCCACTCCGACAGGGTATTCCGTGCCGCATCGGCCGCATCGGGAACCCTATGAGTTCGTGGACTACATCGACGACGAAGACCCTCAGCCAGCGGCGTCCACCGGGACCCCACCGGGACCCCAGGCCGCGGAGGCCGATCTCGAGCTCAATACCGAGACCAACGCGGATGCCGCGACGTCTTCGGACGTCGACCCGTTCCTCCTCGAGTTGCTGCCCGAGGACCGTAACGCCCGCCGCCGCGTGGTGACCGCTCTGCTCCGCGCGGTTCTGACCGAGAGGAAGATCACGTGAACAAGCTCGTCGGAGTGGACATCGGATCGACCTCGGTCCGTGCCGTCGAGGTCGCCGGCGTCGACGTAAAGGGCTACGCCCTCATCTCCCGTATCGGCATCTCGCCGCTGCCTCAGGGTGCGGTCGTGGCCGGGCGTGTGCGCTCGGCCAAGGACGTCTCGGTCGCCCTCGTGCGCGCGCTGCGTGCTGCCGGTCTGCCGCGTCACGGTTTCGTCCTCGGCATGACGAGCCCAGATCTCGCGCTCACCACCATGGTGATGCCGGCAACGGTGCGAGCTTCCGAGCGCGAAGGTTCGATCCGCGCGATGGGTCGCCCGCTCGGTACGACGTTCTCCCTCGAGGAGTCCCGCATCGCCACCTACCTCGCCGGTACAACGACGACGCAGGAAGGCCTCACCATGTCGACCATCGGTGTCGCCGCGGCCCTCGAGGAGGACGTCAAGGCGCTCCAGGAGGTCTGCGAGCTCGCGCGCTGCGCTCCGCGCGCCATCGACCTCTCGGCCGCAGGTCTGCTCCGTTCGCTCATCCGGGTGAACGCGGTCTCCGGCGAGGTCGGGACGATCGTCGACGTCGGCGCGACCAAGACGATGGTTGCCACCCGGCAGGGTATGTACATGCGCTCGCTCCGCACGACGGTCGGTGCTGGTGACGAGGTTACCCGCGCGATCTCCGCGGTGACCCGTGAGAGCTTCGAGGAGGCGGAGCAGCAGAAGTACACGATGCGTCTGACGGCGAACCGCGCCGGTGTTGCCGCCGGGTACGGCAGTGACGATGACGCCTACGCCCTCTCCCAACGCCGCTCCCCGGTCGATTCGGCGTTCTCCGGTGCGGTCGACATGCTCGTCGACGCGATCGCCCAGTCGGTGGAGGCCGACGCGGCGAACTTCGGTTCGATGTCCCAGCGCGTCACTCTCACCGGGGGTACGGCGCTGCTCAACGGGTTCAAGAGCCGCCTCCAGCAGCGTCTGGGTATCCCCGTGTCGACCGGCCGTCCGTGGGCCGACATCGAGCGTTCCCGTCGCAACGCGGCGTTCTTCAAGGACGGGAAGATCGACCCGCGCTTCCTGGTGGTGCTCTCCTGTGCGACCGGTCTCGCTCTGTGGAAGGAGCGCTCGTGAGTCAGCGTGCGAACGCCGTCCCCACTCCGGTCGATGCCGCGTCGGCGCTCGCCGCCACCCAGGCGATCCACCCCGAGCTGGCGAACCGCAAGGACATCCCGCTCACTGCGTTCGATTTCCTCGATGGTGCCTACGCCGCCACCAAGCGTGCCCGCGCCATCGGGATCGGCATCCTGGGGGCATTCCTGCTGCTGCTCTCATGGACGGCGTTCTCGGGGCTGCAGGCCTCCTGGGAGGTCGGCGACGTAAAGGCCGAGGTCGAGGAACTCAGGAACTCGCGGGGCTCTCTCGTCGGTGAGTTCGGCGCTACCGTGGAAGGAATCCCGACTGAGGATCTGCTCGATCGTGAGCGGACGCTCGCTGCGGCGTTCGCCTCGGTGACGAACCGTCAGGGGAACTTCCCGGCGCTCTTCGAGGCGCTCCGCGGCCTGAGCTCCCAGGATGCCCAGGTCGCGAGCATCACCTACGGCGCCGCCAACGATTCGTCAGGCTCCTCGCCCTCCGCGGATGCCCAGGTCGCAGTAGCTTCGGTCGAGGTGCGCATCCTGGTCACCGGTTCGAGCCTCTCGGCGACGGTCTCGCTCGCCGATCGTATCCGCCAGGTCGCCGGTCTCGAGAACGTGGAGGTCGACCTCGGTGGTACCGGTGCGTCGGTCATAGCCCAAATCAGCCTGGATCGCCCGCCGCAACGCCTCATCGTCCGTCTCGGCGAGCTCGGCGTGCGTCCGGACGCCGACAAGCGCGCTGCAGCCTCTGAGGCCGCGGCCGAATCTACCGATGCGACGTCCGAGGATGCGCCGGCGGAAGCGGAAGAGGGTTCCTGATGAAGGGGTTGCTCGGGTACCTTGATCGTCGTCTCGTTGCCGCGATCGCCGTCGTCATCGTCGCCGTCTTCGCGATGCGAGCCACCTGGATCGGCTCGTCGCAGTCGAGCCTGGAGGAGGCGAAGGCCGAGAGAACCGCCGCCGAGGAGGAGTTGAACTCGTTCCGCACCCGTCTGGTCGAGATCCGCTCCGAGGGCGTGAGCACCGGTGACGCGCTCCTACAACGCATCGCGCGTCTCGAGGTGCTCGTCCCCGCGCAGAACGATGTGCTCACCACGTCGTCGAACTTCATTGCCATCGCCGAGACCTCCGGTGTCCTCCTCGAGTCGTTCGCCCCGGTCGAGTCCGGCTCTGGCGCCAAGGAGGAGACGGCGGCACGTGTCCTGCGCGGTACCCGGTTCTCCTTCGACGCCACCGGTGACTACGGTTCGATCTCGCGGTTCCTCGAGAACGTCATCGCGTCGTCACGGTTCATCGCGACGATCGACGCCCTCTCCTTGAGCTCGTCCGGTACCGACTCCGGGATTTTCGGCGCCTCTATCCGCGTAAGCGGCAACATTGTCGTCTGGTCGCTCATCAACAAGTCCTTGACGAACCCGGTCGCCAACCCCTCGCCTATCGGCGGCGGCGCGGCGCCGTCCGCAACGACGACGTTGCCGGGCACGCCGACGACGTTGCCGGGCACGCCGACGACGTTGCCGGGCACGCCGACGACGTTGCCGGGCACGCCGACGACGTTGCCGTCGACCTCGACGACGCTGCCGGCCACCCAAGAGGGTGCTTCCGGTCTCGACCCGCGTTTTGACTCCTGTGCCAAGGCGATCGCCGAGGGCTTCGGTCCCTACGTCGACGGCGATGATCCGGAGTACGACTTCTACGCCGACGAGGACACCGAAGGCGAAGGCGTGGTCTGCGCCGGCTGACCGCCGCCGTAGCAACTGTTCACGCTGTTCACGGGTACTCCTCCGTCGCGGGCCGAGGAGGGGATTCCGGTTTCTATCGACGGAGACTGCGCGCGGAGGTCGCTGCCCCATAAGCGTCCGCGCCGCAGATCCGCGGTTCAGTCGTTCACGACGGTGTGCGCAGGCGGCGACAGGTGTCCCGCAGGACGTCACCGGCTCCCTCGCAGAGGGTGCTCCATGCGGTCTCCCCGGTCAGCAGGTGCGTCGGGAGGTTCGTCAGGAGCGAGGCGTGACAGGTCGCTGCGAGATCGTTCATGCTGGTGCAGACCGAGACGCCGGTGGCGAGTCGTCCGGCTGCCTGACTGGCGGCCTGGAGCTCCGCTGCGTTCACAGGGTTCGCGGGGCCTCCGGCATTCGCGTTCGTCGCCGTGGTGAGCGTCTCGCTGACGGTGTCGCCGACCAGGGAGAGTGAGAGCACGTACCCCGTGCCGGTGGCGCAACCCTCGAGGGAGTCCTTCCGGGTGCTCGGCCAGCGTGTCGAGCAGTAGCGTTCGAGGTCCGCGGGGTCGAGCGCCGGTTGTTTCCCGGTTTCGGCCGGCCGGTACTGCTGCATCATGATGCCGGCGGTGCACGAGCTCACGGCGCTGGGTTCATCGAGCGCCTCGCAGCGCAGGACGGCACCGCGGAGTTCCCGGTGGTGGTCCCATGCCGCGTGTCCGATCCCGTCGGCGCAGAGGGCGTAGACCTCCGGATACGGGTGCGGCCGTGTCTGCAGTGATCTGCAGGTTGCGATGACTTCGTCCCAGGTGGTGTCGTCGGGTCGTGCTGCTCCGAAGGTCTCGAGAAGTCCGTGCCCGATTCCCCACGAGCAGGTGTTGCCCGGGTGGGCGAGGAGGAGTTCGGGGACCCGTTCGGGTTCGCCCATGATGAGCGCGCCGACCTGGTGCTCGGCGAGGTGACAGTAGTTGTGCAGCCAGGGTCGTGCGGCAACCAGCGCGCCGAGGTCGTCGCGGGCGGCCTGGAGGTTCCCGAGTTCCTCGGCGGCCAGGAGGGTGTCTCGGAGGCACGCACCGACCCCCGTGTAGGCGCTCTCTGTCTGCTCCTCGGGCAGGCACGCGGTGAGCATCCCGGTGAAGTGCCCGGCGGGAAGGCGCGGCGGTATTCCGCTCGCACCCCGGTCGAGGAGCGCGGCGGTCCCGAGTAAGCCGCCCGAGAGGACAACGCCGAGCAGTAGGAGAACCATCGCGCCGCGCCGCATACCATGGCGCCTTCCGTGTCGGGGTTCCCGGTCCCCGGCGCCGGATCCCGACAGCGAGCCTCCCGGGTGCGTGTCCCCACCGGTCTCCGTCTGCGCGCTCGCTGTGGCCACGGGACGGGACTGTGCGGGGCGGTTTCCGGCGGTCCGGGTTCCCGGTTGGTCCTTCGTTCCCTGCGGCAACGGTTGCCGGGGTCCACAAAAGGACTGGCGCTCTGCGCCGTCCCTGTCTGCGCATCCCGCAGTTCAAACCAGAGGAGGCCTTATGGCTCACCCAGAGTACTGGGGGTGGGAACCCCCGACGCCGTCAGCGACGGCCGACCGTGTGGTTCCCGCTCATGGCGAGAAACCACGTACCGATTCCCCACGATCCGTTCTCACCGGACCGCAGGACACCTCAGAAGTGGCCGACGGTTTCGACGACGAGATGGTGGTGGAGTTCTCCGACAAGTTCCAGGACGAGTCCTGCGACTTCGAGCACAAGGACGTTCTCGACGCGGACAACCGTTTCGAGGGCCGTCCGACGGCGACGTCGATGCCCCGTCAGGGGCGTCTCGACGCCGGTTCGCTCCGTGACCGTGTCACCAGGGTGCTTCGCAGCACCTTGAGCTGGGTCCACGACGTGGAACCCGATGCCGCGGCGAAGCTCCTGCAGCGCATCGACTCCTCGGAGCGTGTGCTGAAGGTCCTCTCCGACGAGTACCGCGTACTAGTCCGCGCGGTCCTCGAGGTGCTCGCCCACGAGTGCTCCGTGCTCTCGCGCGCCCGCGTCGATCTCGGTCACCTTCCGGTGCTCGAGGAGTACGACGCGTCCGTCGCCGAGGAGATCGAAGCCATCCGCCGCGAGGTGGGGGTCTCGACTCCGACCGATCCGCATGCCGAATGGCAGGATCTCGTCGAAGGCGTCCAGCGCGCTCACACGCGTTTTTCCGCTCTCGACCTCGCCAAGGGGATCGAAGCGAAGATGCCGGTGTTCGACCTGATGGAGCGTTTCCGTCGAATCGAGCCGCCGACCGTGGTCCGCTCGGACCGCCGTCAGCGTGGCACCATGACCGCCGACAAGATCGTGGATATGGCTCGTTCGGTTTCCGCCGTACGTACCGCGTATCGTTTCTCGTCGGGTCTCCCGACCCTCGACCTGGGTTACACCGGGATGAACGAGGCTCGTGGCTTCATCGCCCCGGGTCAGTTCAACGTGGTGATGGGACCTACCGGTACCGGAAAGAGCTCGTTCGCCAACACGATCGTCCCGGCCATCAACCTGGACATGCAGAACTGGGGCCTCGAACAGGGCCTGCAGGTGGTGTTCCACACCGAGGAAGAGACCATCGACAAGCTCAAGGGCTTCCGTATGGACAGTGGTCAGAAGTACCACTACCTCACCAAGAACCTCGTCGTCGACGCCTGCGGCACCAGCCGTAAACGTCTTGCCGAGACCCTCTACGACCTGGTCATCCGGGCCGATGAGATGTCCCGCGAGTCGAAGCGTCCGATCACCGAGTTCCTTCCCTACGTCGTCCAGATCGACTACATCCAGTCTATCCAGGAGCCCGAGGACAAGGATCCGGCGACCGCTTCGGCGATCACGGCGGAGTTCTTCCTGCGCGGAGTTTGCGCATGGAACCCTGAGGAAATGGCGAAGTTCAGCGGTGTCGATTTCCGCGAGTACGCGGGAGCGGCTTGGCCGAAGGGCATGGAGCAGCACCGCGTCGCGGTTATCGCCTATGCACAGCTGGTCAAGATCGACGACTCGACCTTGTACTACCAGGCCGGTAAGCGCGGCGTCCAGATGAGCGATTTCGCTCTTCTGGGTGACGGCGACGAACCGCTCTGGGATGTGCGCGAGGGCGACCTCCGCCTCTTCGGCAAGAACCAGATGCGTGGTTCGGGTATCATCGCCCAGAACGCCCACGCCATCGTCATCCTGCATCGTTCGGTGCCGTACAACAACCCGGCCGTCAAGGACGACGCCGGTGAGTTGCACCTCAACGACACCAGGGCTCGAATCCTCTTCGACAAGTCGCGTTCGGGTTCGCGTATGACCTACGCACCGATGCGTTTCGACGTGCAGTCCACGGGTTTCCGTGCACAGTACTTCGACGAGGTGGCCGAGCGGGCGATGTCGGCCGGGAAGCTCACGGACGTTAACCCGTCCTACAGCGAACCGGGCGATCCGATCCTTCCGTTGCGTCCGTTCCGGGATCCTTTCAGGGAGACCGCGTACTGACCTTCCAGCAGGTTCGCGAACATGCCTCTTGCGAGGCGAAGCCTTCCGGGGCCGGTATGCAGAGTTCTCTCTGTGTGCCGGCCCCGGTTTCGCTTTTCCGGAGGTGCTTCCCGTGGGTGTGCCGCGTGCCGACACCCGGCGCCCGTCGGTGTGTCCGTGCGTTGAGCGCAGGGCCGCAACTCGCCGGGCCGGGTAATGGCGTGCTCGCACTGTGTCGGGGGTGCCAGAGCAGCCCGACGACGAACGGTGGTTACTTCCCGGTGCGCTCGGCGTGCTGCCCGCGGACGGTGCCGGCGGGATGGTCGCGCCGGCGTCGGTGCTCGAGTGCGTGGAAGTCGAACCTCCCGATCACAGCGAGCTTCTCGGGGGTGAGCTCGCCGAGGTCTGGCACCGGGTGCGCGACGGCCATCGCGACCGGCTCTCGTCCTCGATCGCGAGTTTCAACGGGGAGATCCCCTTGACCGTAGACCTCGATCCGCTCGAACGCCGGATCGTCTGGTACCGCTCGGATTACGCCTCGCACGTGGCGTCGTTGGACGTGCTGCGGCTGCTCGGGTCGCCGCGCCCGGGTCTGGATCTCGCGCCGAGCATCCTGGTGCTCATCGCGTGCGCCGAGGGCTGGGTGCGGTCGCGGCGTTCCGGGAAGGTCTCCCTGCCGCACCATTGGCAGCACGCGGCGGCCGAGACCTTGACGATCGAAGATCTTCTCGCCCCCCTCGATCTGCGGCTACCGGCGTTGCGCGCGCTCCGCGAGGAGTTCGCCCTGGACGTCTCGCTCGAGCGGATGCGTCCGTGGCTGGTGCAGTGTCAGGGCGAGCCCGGCCGGGGAGCGCGGTTCGTGTTCTATGTGGTCGCCGATCTCCGGGAGCTCACCCTTGCTGACGTGCGCTCCTCGCAGCGTCGCGCGTCGGATGCCTGGGAGATCGACGAGGTGAGCGCGGCGTCGCTTCCGGGCGACTGGGAGGGGTTGCGGACGTTGCCGCGGTTGCTCCTGCCGCACCGTGCTCCGGACGCCTGGTTCGGCGGGGTACTTCCGTTGGCGTGAGCGCCGGCGCGCCCTGTTGCTCTTGCCGAGCCGCGGGCCCTTGCCGCCGCTGACCGGTACGGTGCTGTTCGGTGCACTGCCGCTCAATAAAGACCCCTTAGCGGTAAATTCCTGCTGAACGGCAGGGTCACCTCACTGTACTCCCTGTGCGGCGTGTAGGCTTGATCGTTTCAATCGGTGTAGTCGGGTTGCTGCTGGCGTCGCCTGTTGCGGTCTTTGCTCACGGCGGGGACGAAGACGGCTATTCGTGGAGCGACGATCCGGCGAACTCGAAGGTTTTCGACGACTGTTCAGTAACGTATACTAACGATATCTCTGCGTACCGGTTGGATTACCGTCTCCCGGTCGACGTTTCCGCGTCGGCGTCCCGTATCGAGGTGGTGTCCGAGGATGCGGTCGTAAACTATTTGGCTGTAGCAGCGACGAACTGGGGGTTTCACGCGGAGCAGCCCGACGCCATTGCCCACGCCGAGCGTCGCAGTCCCGGGTTCCCTCCCAAGGGTCTTCTCGTACGGATGGGTTTGGAACGTAAAGATGGACAGATCGGTCCGAATGTCTCCTTCCAACTGAAGGTTTTCTCCACTTCGACAGCCTCTCCTACCGTGATCGATCTGGCCGTCTCTCCGTTCGAGGGGGTCTCTAGCGGCTCGCGGGAGTACTTGGCGAACTTCTTTTGCCGGGAAGAGTCGAGCGCCGCCGTACCGGTCGACGCTGCGGCCGGTTCGAGCACTTCCGGGGCATCCGAGGGTTCCGCGCCGGAAACCAGCGCTCCTGGAGGGGGTTTTGGGGGGGTTTCCTTGCTGGCGGCAGTTGCCGCAGGGTTTCTAGCAATTCTCGCCGCTGCTTTGCTTCTGGTTCTGCGCCGCCGACGATTGTAGGCATGCGTAGATTCGTCCTCGCCACCCTGCTGATCGCCTCGTTCCCGTTCGCCCAACGTCCTGCCGAGGTGCAGGCCGCTGCACGGTACCAGAAGGTGCATGTAAACTGGTACATACCGTATAACTACGTCGAGGTCAACGATCTCAGCAAGCCGATCTTCCGCGTCACCGAGGCGACACCCATTCTCAAGGACAGGTTTGAGTACAAGACCGTTCGCTGGGAGGAGACCTTCGAAACGAAGATCGTCCCGCGCTACGAGACCCGTACCGAGCGCTACGTCGCGTACTACGATGAGCGACCTCTGTACGAGACCCGTACCGAGCGCTACGTCGCGTACTACGATGAGCGACCTCTGTACGAGACCCGTTCGGAGACCTACGTCGCGTACTATAACGAGTATCCGATCATGGGGACCCGGCAGGAGTCGTATCTTGTCGGTTACAATCATGAGCGTGTAGTGATAGGCTACGAACCAACGTACAGCACGCGTCAGGTCTGCACGTTCCGCTGGAGGGGTTCGTGCCGCGAGTGGGGCACCGAGCGCTACCAGAGCGGTCAGCGCCCCATCTACGGCACCCGTTCCACTCCGGTTTACGGTACGCGCACGGTAAGTTACGTTGTCGGTATCGGACGCACCCCGGTGTACGCGACGCGCACCTACACTGTTCGTGTCGGGACGGCTCGCGACCCGGTGTACGCGACGCGGACCTACAGTGTTCGTGTCGGGACGGCTCGCGACCCGGTGTACGCGACCCGCACGGTCACAGAGCAAGTGGGTACGACGACGGTTCGTGTTTCCGCCGGCCTTTCCCCGGTCAAGGAATGGGTGAAGGTCTGCTCGGCCTGCGAGATCGAGGGGTACAATCCGCCGACGAAGGTCCTTGTCGGTTACGAGAAGAAGACTGTCACCCAACCCGGCCCGGAGAAGCAACTATCCTGTGATAACTGGGGTGGCTGCGACCTGCACGGCCGCATGTTCATCGAAGGCGCCTGGCACGAATACAGCCATCATAAAGATTTCTGTCAGCTTAACGGCGTCAACGTCTCCATGTCTCTCTGCTTAGGCGGCGGGGGCGGCGGCCGTACTACGACTTCGACCAAATGCGAAGATCGTGATCCTCCTGAGGAGACCGCTCCCGACGGATCCTGTTACACTCCTCAAACGGAGGTGGACGTGTGTCGCGATGGGAAGGTCGTGAAGATCCCGGAGACACAGAGAAATCCTCTCACGGACACCGCTTCTTCGCCGTGCCCGGTCCCGCCGGTGTGCCCTGACGGAACGAAGCTCGCTGGACAACCGATCCCCGCCGACGACAACTGCAGCCCGGTCACCACCCCGCCGCCGGTGTGCCCTGACGGAACGAAGCTCGCCGGACAACCGATCCCTGCCGACGACAACTGCAACCCGGTCACCACCCCGCCGCCGGTGTGCCCTGACGGAACGAAGCTCGCTGGACAACCGATCCCTGCCGACGACAACTGCAACCCGGTCACCACCCCGCCGCCGCGCCGTCCGATCAACCCGAGTTGAACGCGCTCGACAACCGGTCTTCAGTACCGGTAACCGCTGCGTTCCCGCACCGACCTTATCTTGTGACGCGTCGCTCCGCATTGACGGTGTTGTGCTGAGCACCTACAAGGAGGAATGCTGTGAGCGCGAACTGTCCCTACATCTACACCGCCGACGGTCTGAGGTTCCACCACAATGACGTCAAGGCTATCTTTAAGGACGCCGATGGCGTCGAGCATC
>Ga0169931_10006268_pt1 | contig 18016 bp, 15 predicted proteins | sample Kivu_15m_20L_FD_129675 | JGI IMG/M metagenome (GOLD analysis project Ga0169931, IMG submission 129675) | Freshwater microbial communities from Lake Kivu, Western Province, Rwanda to study Microbial Dark Matter (Phase II) - Kivu_15m_20L... | ecosystem: Environmental > Aquatic > Freshwater > Lake... | reverse complement strand
GGCGGCTAAGCTAATTCGACCACTGCCGTCGAAATAAAGGCGACTGCGAGAGTTCCGCAAAGCTATAGACATGACGGGTGGTCAGCACCGCATCGACGAGTTCAAAGGTGGCGTCGTGGGCCCAGCCCAGATACTGATGCGCGCGTTCTCGAAATCCGTACAGGCTATCGTAGGTCATAGGCAGTCACCGAGATTGGTTGTACTTTCTCAGCTTCTGCTAAAAGTGGCCTGAGCAATGCTCAGGCCACTTTTTTCTATCGCCTTAGTCTAAACTCCAGTGACCCAGGCCGACCTGAGCCAGGCCCAAATGCTCCACGCTAGCTACCTTCTCAGCCGATCTGAGTAACGCATCCCTGACCCAGGCCGAACTGCGTGATGCCGCCCTGTGCTCAGCCCAACTTCCCCAGGCCGATCTGTCCGAGGCCAGCCTCTACGGTGCCATTCACCGCGAAGCTAACTTAGCCAACGCCGACCTCTGGGGGGCTGACCTGCGCTACGCCGACCTGTACAAGGCCGACCTCACCAACGCTAACCTCACTGGGGCGCGCCTAGAGTTCGCCACCATGCCCGACAGCAGCACCTATAAACGGCTACATCCAGCCCATTAATCCATCCCAGGGGTGCGACCCCAACTCGGCTGAGAAGGTAGCTGGGCACCCTACTCCCTAAATTGACAGACCACTAGGCCACCCTAGAAAAGTGCTCCCGGCCCGGCTCCCACAGCCGAAACCCACCGGCAAAGGCATTGCTATTCTGGCCAGCCCGGCAGCCAGCGGGTAATTCCTTGAGCACCTTGACCTGCCCACCCCCAAGCACCACGTCATCGAGCTGCAGGGCCACAATCAGTTGGCTAACACAGAGCTCCACGTACTCGCGCCATTTCTTCTTGCCCAGGCGCTCAAGGGCGCGCTTGCCTAGGTAATACTCGTAGGTCCCTTTTTTGTAGGGCAGGTGAGCCAGCTCCATGGGTACCACGACGCCTTCTACCACCAAGGCCGACCCCAAACCCGTGCCCAGACCTAAAAACAGCATAATGCCGCGCTCATAGCTGCCCAGCGCCTGCATCGCCGCATCGTTAATCATGCGAACCGGGCAGCCAAAGGCCGCCTCAAAGTCAAACCTCACCCAGCCGGGGGAGAGATTATGGGGATCCTGGGCGATCGCGCCCTGACGCACTGGCCCTGGGTAGCCCATGGCCACCACGTCGTAGGCCCAGTCCCCCGCCAGGGTCTTCACTCCGGCAACCATGGCCTCTGGGGTCATGGTCGGATCAGAGGGGAACTTGCGAGCTTGATCCTGGCCAGTGGCCAAGATCTTCACGTTGCTGCCACCCACATCTACCACCAGTACATTCATGGTTACCCCTTGACTTGAAAGTTGACGATGCGGGCAAAGCTGTCGGGCTCTAGGCTAGCCCCGCCCACCAGCGCCCCATCAATTTCAGGCTGAGCCATCAGTTCATCTACATTGCTCGGTTTCACCGAACCACCGTACTGGATGGTGACATCGGGATTTTTCAGCAGTTTACGAATGCCGCCAATCACCTGGTTCGCATCGGCTGCTTCGCAGGTATCGCCGGTGCCAATGGCCCAAATGGGCTCGTAGGCGATAATCAGGTTGTTTTGGTCGACATCCACCATGCCCTTTTCAATCTGGGCGGTAATGACCGACTCGGTTTCGCCCGCATCCCGCTGGCGCTTGGTTTCACCCACACAGAGAATTGGGGTCAGACCGCACTTCTGGGCCGCTTGCAGGCGCAGGTTAACGGTTTCGTTGGTCTCGGCAAAGTACTGACGGCGCTCGCTGTGGCCCACAATCACGTAGCGCACCCCCAGCTCTCGCAGCATATCCCCTGAGATCTCGCCGGTATAGGCACCTTCCTCCATCCAGTGAATGTTCTGGGCACCCACCTTGATTCTGGAGCCGTGCAGGCTTTTAGACAGTACGCCTAGGGCCGTAAAGGGCGAACACAGCACCACTTCGCGTCCGTCGGGAGTATCGGTGAGGTGCCCTAGGAAATGGCGTAAAAAGTCCAGGGTTTCCCCCTGGGTTTTGTACATTTTCCAGTTGCCAGCAATAACAATTTTTCGCACGGTGTTTTGAGGTTAGAGGCTAGGTATACAGACTTGCATCACTGCATCCTACTAAGAAAAGAACCCCCAAATCAAATGTTGCAGCGTGCAACGTTAGATTCGGGGGTTAGTCCTGGGGAGAGTAGAGACTCCTAGGTCCCAGAACCTAGGGGAGAGTGGAGGGAAATCGTTCTCCCCTTCGCCAGTTACCTTCTCCCCTTTAGCCCGCTACGTCTATCGCAGCGCCGCCGCTTCACGGGCTGCTGCGGCCTCGTCGGGGTGGATGTTGAGACGGGTTAGGTTGATGCGACCGCGACCATCAATTTCACGCACTTTGATAATCACCTCATCGCCGACGTTAACTTCATCTTCGACCTTGGCGACTCGGTAGTCGGCTAGCTGTGAAATATGAACCATGCCTTCTTGGCCAGGCATAAACTCCACAAAGGCTCCGATTGGAATAACGCGGGTCACCTTGCCCGCAAACACGTCGCCAGCGGCGGGTTTGAAGACAATGGATTCGATCAGCGCTTTGGCCTGGAGTGCCTTTTCTCCTGCGATCGCCGAGACGGTGACGGTGCCGTCGTCGTTAATGTCGACTTTGGCGCCGGTTTGTTCGGTGATCGCCTTGATCTTCTTACCGCCAGGACCAATCACCATGCCAATCATCTCAGGGTCGATCTTGAAGCTGATGAGGCGAGGGGCGTAGGGCGACAGCTCCGTGCGGGGCTTGTCGATGGCGGCCAGCATTTTATCGAGAATATGCAGCCGGGCGGGCTTGGCCTGGTTGATGGCATCGGCAATCACCTGCAGGGGCAGCCCGGTGATTTTCATATCCATTTGCAGGGCGGTGATGCCGGTATCGGTACCGGCAACTTTGAAGTCCATGTCGCCCAAAAAGTCTTCAATGCCCTGAATATCCGTAAGGATGCGCACCTGATCGCCTTCTTTAATCAGGCCCATGGCGGCGCCGCTAACGGGTTTTGTAATCGGCACCCCAGCGTCCATTAAGGACAGGGTAGAGCCGCAGACTGACCCCATGGAGGTTGAGCCATTGGAGGAGAGAATCTCCGACACAACCCGAATCACGTAGGGGAACTCTTCCTTGGAGGGGAGGACTGGCACCAGCGCCCGCTCCGCTAGGGCACCGTGGCCAATCTCGCGGCGACCGGGCGATCGCATGGGCCGAGTCTCACCCACCGAGTAGGGGGGGAAGTTGTAGTGGTGCAGGTAGCGCTTGTCATTGTCAGGATGGAGATCATCCATCATTTGGGCATCGCCGGGGGTGCCTAGGGTCGCCACCGACAGCACCTGGGTCAGCCCCCGCTGAAACAGCCCGGTGCCATGCACCCGCTTGGGCAGCAGTCCGACCCGGCAGGAAATGGGACGCACTTCGTCGAGTTTGCGGCCATCGACCCGCACGTTATCGCTGATGATCTGCTGCCGCATCATCTTTTTGGTCACCGCTTTGTAGGTGGTACCTAGGGCTTTGCCGTTAGCGGCCACCGCCAGCTTGGCGGGGTGGTCGTCGGCGAGGGTTTCAATGGTGGCGGCCAACTCATCTTTGATCGCGTCCAGCTTGATGTCACGATCGGGCTTAGAGAGCTCAAACTGCTTCAGCACATCTTTGACGGCGGCGGTGGTTTGCTCGACCACAAAGATTTCGAGGGTGGGGTCGGCCTCTGGCTCGATCTCCGTGACGACCTCAATACCCAGCTCTTTAATCAACTCTAGCTGAGCTTTAATCAGGTCTTGTACGACCTCGTAGCCAAAGTCAATGGCCTCAATGATATCGGCCTCGGGGAGCTGGTTAGCCCCGGCCTCAACCATAATCACCCCATCCGGAGAACCCGCCACCACCAGGTCTAAATCGCCGGTTTCGACTTCTTTGTAGGTGGGGTTAATGATAAAATCGTCGCCCACCAGGCCCACGCGCACGACCGCCATGGGGCCATAGAAGGGGATCTTGGCCAGCAGCACGGCGATCGAAGCCCCGGTGGCGGCTAGCACATCGGGGGGTACCTGCTCATCCATAGACAGGGTCGTGGCCACAATTTGAATGTCGTCACGCAGCCACTGGGGAAACAGAGGCCGCATAGGACGATCAATGAGACGACAAATGAGCGTAGCTCGCTCCGGGGGGCGACCCTCCCGCCGTAAAAAACCACCGGGAATGCGCCCAGCTGCGTAGAGACGCTCTTCGTAATCTACCAGCAGGGGCAAAAAGTCGATGCCCTGGCGACCGGTTGAGCGAGTAGCGGTCACCAGAACCGTCGTTTCGCCCGATTGTACTAGCACAGCGCCCCCTGCTTGGGGAGCCAGCAGCCCACCCCTCAGGTGAATATCACGACCACCAAAGGATATTGTTTTTTCAAATTCTTGCATGTACGACTACGTCCTTCTCTCTTGCCATTCTTCTGTGTTACTTTGGCTTGATCCTAGCACCGATGGCGGCAATGACTGCTCGACGGAGCCACCGAAGGCAAAATTAGACATAAAGACTTAAGATTTTTGGGGTGACAGGGCCCATTCCTAGTACAGATCCAGACCAGCATTCACGTAGATTAGGAGGTAGGGCCATCGCCGTACTGGTCACCGGGGCCGCGGGGTTTGTGGGCTATTTTGTTGCTCGTCGGCTGTTAGACAGCGGCTTGGCGGTTTACGGCATCGACAACCTCAACGACTACTACGACGTGGGGTTGAAGCGCGATCGCCTGGCTCAACTCCAACCCTATGACGGTTTTACCTTTGAGCAACTCGATCTGTTCGATCGCGAGGGCATACTCACCCTGTTTCGCAACCATCATTTTCAGTACGTGGTTCACCTGGCGGCCCAGGCAGGGGTACGGTATTCCCTAGAAAACCCCTTCGCCTACTCCGACAGCAATCTGTCGGGCTTTTTGAATTTGCTCGAGGGCTGCCACCTCATGGGGGTCGAGCACCTGGTGTTTGCCTCGTCTAGCTCGGTCTATGGGGCCAACCGCAAGGTTCCGTTTTCGGTGGACGACCGTGTTGATCACCCGGTATCGCTCTACGCGGCCACCAAAAAAGCCAACGAGCTCATGGCCCACGCCTACAGCAGCCTCTACCAAATTCCCACGACGGGGCTGCGGTTTTTTACGGTGTACGGCCCCTGGGGCAGGCCCGACATGGCTTACTTCAAGTTTGTGGAGGCGATATTGGGCGATCGCCCCATTCAGGTCTACAACCAGGGCCGCATGCAGCGCGACTTCACCTACATTGATGACGTGGTAGAAGGGGTCGTGCGCGTTATGGTTAAACCACCCCTGCCCAGCACCAATCCCGAGAGTGATACCCAGGCTCCCTACAAGATCTATAACATTGGCAACCACCAACCGGTCGAGTTGTTGCGCTTCATCCAGGTCATTGAATCGGCCCTAGACAAGCCTGCGGAGATCGTTCTAGGACCGATGCAGCCAGGGGATGTGGTGGCCACCTATGCCGATGTCAGCGGTCTGATGGCCGATGTGGGGTTTACCCCGAGCACCCCTATTGAGGTGGGAATGGAGCGATTCATAGACTGGTATCGACAGTATTACAACGTCTAGAGCGCCGGTACAGTAGGGTCAAAATCCCAGGCTTCCTCATCCCTGCACTAACGGCACGACCGACCTGCTGGCCGAGAAACCGGGTTTCTGTACCGATGTTCCAGGAGGATTGCCACCCTAGAACATCCCGCATTCAAAGATAATGCGGGGATTGAGCAAACCACTGTCTGCCTAACCCACGCATTATTTTGTAGAAAAAGAACCTAGTAAGCCAGGGTTTCCAGGGTTTCGCGCAGGTAACGGCGAACGAGTTGATCGAGGGGGGCCGCCTCAGCCTCAGCCAGGGGCAGTTCTCCCTTCCAGCTGTTAAAGCCAGAACTACTGGCAATGGCAGACTTGAGACTGAACCAAATGCGAGCGTGGTCAGAAAGCTGTGTGGATTTTGCAGAGCGAGTTACGGCCATAGCTGCCTCGAAGAAATCTCAAATAAGCCTTAAGTCCCGCGTCATTCCAAGAATCAGGCCTGCCCGAGCGCTAGTCGAGTCGAGAGAAAGCCCTGGAGCAATGAATGACTACTCGTACACCATAGCGCAACCTAACCATCGCTATTGTGACAAAAACCACAGTCTATAAGATTGATAAAAATCTATGGATAAAGCGATGTCCCCCTCAATATTCTGAGTAAACGCATCCACCGGCACCCCAGGCACCTCTGCTGTGGGCATGGGTACCGCTTCCCCGCAGGCCGTGGCAGGATACTCTGGGGCGATCGCGCCATCGGGGATCAAGGCCTGGGCCATGGCTGACTCGTCCATCTCTGGATGGGACTGAAAATGTAGAAGGGACGCCGCAGCTGCATCACCAGCACCGGCAGCACCCCCACCGCAGCGATGAAACCCAGTTCTAGACCCGGCCAGGTAGGATTTCCCACCGCCAGCCCCAGCAAGCGTAGGTCAATCCACAGGGGCACGGTGGCTAATCCGGCCAGGTGTACCCACAGGTATGGATCACAGCGCCAGGGTTTCATGGTTGCCTCCGTTGCTTGCTACATTCCACCTCAGTGAGCCCCCTAGGGTTACACCCTAAGGGGGCTGCTCCTAGGTCATGGCCAGGGTGCGGCGCTTCGTGACCATCTTGAAGGCGTCAATGATATCGCCCTCCTTCCAGTCGCTGAAGTTATCGATGCCGATACCGCACTCAAACCCAGTCGCCACATCTTTGGCGTCTTCTTTCATCCGCTTCAGGGAATCGAGCTTACCAGTGTAGACCACCTCGCTGTTCCTCACCACGCGCAGGTTGCAGTTGCGGGTCACTTTGCCCGAGAGCACGTAGCAGCCTGCCACAGCCCCCTTGCGCACCGGGAACACCGCGCGTACTTCCACCTGACCCAGGGGTTCTTCGACCATTTCTGGGTCGAGCAGGCCTTCCATGGCCCCCTGAATATCGTCGAGCAGGTTGTAGATCACTTCGTAGTCACGCACATCTACCCCCTGGCGATCGGCAGACTGCCGCGCCCCCGGAGCTAGGGTGGTGTTGAAGCCCACGATAACGGCCCCACTGGCCGCCGCTAGATCTACATCGGTTTCGCTGATTTCGCCTGGGGCGGCCAACAGAACCCGAATCTGTACCTCGTTTTGGGGCAACTGCTGGAGTGCGGCCAAAATCGCCTCGATGGAACCCTGCACGTCGGCCTTCAGCAACAGGTTGAGATCTTTGAGATCACCCTCCTGCACCTGGGCTGAAATCGTGTTGAGCGTCACCCGGCGAGAAGCCATGGACTGCTGTAGTCGAGACTGGCGTTGATCCAGCATGCGCCGATCGGCCACAGCGCGAGCGGTTTTCTCGTCGGGGTAGACCTCAAACTCATCTCCGGCGGCGGGGACATCATTGAGCCCAAGCACCTCAACGGCATAGGACGGCCCAGCCACCTGAACCCGCTTCAGACGGTCGTCGAGCATGGCCTTGACTTTGCCCAAAATGGGGCCAGCCACCAGGGAGTCGCCCACCCGGAGGGTACCGTTCTGCACCAGCAGGGTAGCCACCGGACCACGGGCCTTGTCCAGGTTGGCTTCAATGACGGTACCGCGCGCCAGGCGGTCGGGGTTAGCCTGCAGGTCGCCTACTTCGGCCACAAGCACAATCATCTCTAGCAGGCTATCGAGGTTATCCCCGGAGAGGGCGCTAACCGGCACCATAATGGTGTCGCCGCCCCACTCTTCAGCCACTAGACCATGCTCCATCAGTTCTTGCTTGACGCGATCGGGGTTGGCGGTTTCTTTATCAACCTTGTTGATCGCGACAATTAAAGGCACCTCTGCCGCCTTGGCGTGGCTGATGGCCTCAATGGTCTGGGGCCGCACCCCGTCGTCTGCCGCCACCACCAGAATGGCAATGTCAGTTACCCGAGTACCCCGAGCCCGCATGGCGGTAAAGGCCTCGTGACCTGGGGTGTCTAGGAAGACAATTTGGTGAGAGACACCGTCGTGCTCGACATCGACGTGGTAAGCCCCAATGTGCTGGGTAATTCCCCCCGCTTCACCCTGGGCCACCTTAGTTTTGCGGATAGAGTCGAGCAGGGTGGTTTTACCGTGGTCAACGTGACCCATGATTGTAACCACCGGAGGCCGCCGCTGAAGCTTGTCAAGGTCAGCTTCATCGAGCATTTCGGTGACCTTCTTGGCCTCCGACTCGACTTCGCTGGTTTCGACCATCACTTCAAACTCTTCAGCCACCATCTTGGCGGTTTCGATGTCTAGGGTCTGGTTGATGTTAGCGGCAATGCCCTTGAAGAACAGAGACTTAATCAGCTCTGTTTCTGGCACATTGATTTGCTCGGCGAGCTCGTGGACGGTGAGCCCCTCTGAGAGCACAATCAGCTCCGGACGCTCTTGGACAGGCTGGGCCTCCCGGCGACCACGGCGGGATCGTCCACCCCCACTGCTATCGCGGTGCTGAGGCTTGTGGCCCTTCATCGTAGGAGACGATGGCTTGCCCCCACCCATGCCCTTGGGCTTGGGTGGACGGGCCAGCGAGATGCTCAGGTTTTGTGCATCTGATGCCTGCTGGTCGCCGTCCTCAAGTTCGTCGACCAGCACATCCAGATCATCTTCGTCTTCACCCAGCACACCTTGGCCACGACGTTTGGTCTTGCCAACCTTGCTGGCTTTCTCCCGCATTTTCTGATCATCGTCTTCGTCTTCGCGCTCTTCGCGCTTATGGCGCGGCGGCGAGGGACGGCGTGAGCCAGAGTCATCGAGGCCTACTCCCAGCACGGAGATCGAATCTCCGCCAGCGGGCTTATCGGCTCTAGCCGTTTCGGCTCTAACCGTTTCGGCATCGGCATTGGGCCGGCGCAGTTTGGGCTTGGGCTTCAGCCGAGTCACATCTTCATCGGCGTCAATTTCGCGGATGGGAATAGTGGGCCGTGGGGCTCCACTGCCATCGGCCACTCGTCCCTCGGGCGCACGACCCTCCCGTGAACGGCTTTCAGGTCGCCGAATGACGGGACGGGGAGGACGGGGGGCGTCGGCGATCGCGTCATTCCGATCATCACCGTCAGATCTAGCGCGAGCTACCGGTTCCATGAGCTCGGAGCGGGGCTTGACCGGAGCGACTACCGGGCGCTCCGGCGCTTCAACCGGGCTGGCCACGACCTCATCAACCGGGCGACTGGCGGTGGCTTCGGGGGCCTGAACACTCGACTGATCGCCACTGGGAGCAACCCCAGGGCGGCTCGGTGGCTTGGATAAACTGTCGGTGCTAGGGGGGCGTACGGGCTTGAATTGAGCTGCTGGGGCGACTGGGCCAGGAGCAACCGGGCCCGGGACATCAGCAGCTGAGTCGGCCTTGGGAGTTACCCGGTGGCGACGAATTTCTAAAATCTGCTGCTTCCGCTCGGGCCGAGCACCGTTTTTAATCGGTGCGGGAGGGCGGGGGCGATCGGGCCGGTTAGGGCTGCTGCCGTTGCTGCGAGACTGACGGGCTTCGGCCCGAATTTGGTCGGCTTCTGACTCAGCGATGGTGCTGCTGTGACTCTTCACGGCAATGTCGAGGCGACTCGCGATCGCCAAGATGTCCTTGTTATCCAAATCCAATTCCTTTGATAACTCGTAAATTCTCACTTTGCCGTTCATCCACATCTCCCTACGCTAGTCAAGCTTGTGTTACATACCAACCTGCTTCGTCCAACAAAACGACATCAAACCATTCTGACGGATAAGACGTTAGCCCTAACATGGCATTGTAAACCAAGGCCAGGTGGGCATGGGGTACTCAGCAAGTTTACCGACGGCCAGGCCGCCAGTCAGATACCCATACTATGAGTGTAATCAGTTGCTTCCCCAATGAACAGAATCGCAGAGGGAGTGACCCTAGAAATGATTCATTTGCAAAAATTTTTGGTTTATGTCTCTAAATACACAATTTTTCTAGGATCTGGAGGGGTTTATCCCCAGTGACTGGGGTGGCGGCGCGATCGCCCCAAGCACTGAAGTCACTGGTCGGCGATCGCGGCCGCTGCTGTCGCCCCCTCCAGCCGCTGCCAAAGCTGCTGGTAAATGTCCTCTGGCACATTGGCCTTGAGGGCACGCCCCAGGCGACCTTTCTTTTGGGCCTGGCGCAGGCAGTCGGCCTGGGGACACAGGTAGGCCGATCGTCCCATACCTTCACCCAGGCTGACGGCGCGATCGGGATAAACCCTCACCACCCGCCAAAACTCGGCCTTGGGAGCGATCCGCCGACAGCTCACACAGCGCCGATAGTTGGGTTGCATAGTGGCTGACTCCGGCTACTCTTCCTCTTCCGTTAAGGGCTGGGGCTCTTCCCCTAGGGAGTCAGAGGCCTCTACCACCGGCCCAGGGGAGTCAGCGTCAGCGTCTATATCGCTATCTGCCTCCGGATCGGTCTCTAGCTCACTGGCTTCTAGCTCTGCCGCTGCGGCCGCGATCGCCGCTGCTCGTTCTGCCAACGCTGCGGCCTTCCAGACCTCGGCCTCGGCTTCCTCCGCCGCTAGTTCTTCCGCTTCTCGGGCCGCCGCTTCTCGGGCCGCCATCAGCTCGGCGATCCTGCGATCTTCGGCGTCGTAGTCGTACTTGCCCGAGTCCTTAATGTCGATCTTCCAGCCGGTGAGACGGGCCGCTAGGCGAACATTCTGCCCCTCCTTGCCAATGGCCAGGCTGAGCTGATCTTCGGGTACCAGCACATGGGCCTGGCGATCGTCGGGGCTAATGAGGCGCACCTCATCGACTCGGGCCGGGCTGAGGGCATTGGAGATATAGGTCGCGGGGTCGGGTGACCAGCGAATCACATCAATTTTCTCGCCCCGCAGCTCATTGACCACCACCTGAATGCGTGATCCCCGAGCCCCGATACAGGCCCCGACGGGATCGACATCGCGCTCGAGGGTGTCTACCGCAATTTTGGTGCGGGGGCCAACGGATCGCGAGGGGGGATTCGCCTCCCTCGCTACGGCCACAATGCGGACGATTTCGTCTTCAATTTCGGGGACTTCGTTGGTGAATAGCTCGACCACCAGCGCGGCATCGGCTCGGGACACCAGCAGCTGTGGCCCCCGATGGGAGCCTTCGGAAACCTTCTTGAGGGCCACTCGGAAGGTGGCGTTGGCCCGGTAATTGTCATTGGGCAGTTGGTCGCGTTTCAGCAGCTCGGCCTCCACCTCGGACTGGCCTACACCGCTGCTGACGGCCATGATCACCGACTGGCGCTCAAACCGCAGCACCCGAGCCGAGAGAATGCTGCCTTCCAGATCCTGAAATTCTTCCTGCACCAGCTTGCGCTGCTGATCCCGCAGTTTTTGGGCCAGCACCTGCTTAGTTTGAATCGCCGCCATCCGGCCAAAGTCACGCTGGTCAGGGGTGACGTCAAGCACCACGGTGTCGCCTCCCTGGGCTTCGGGGGCCACTTCACGCACCTCGGCCAAGGCAATTTCGTGGTCCTGGCTAGTGACTTCGTCGACAATGGTCTTGGTGGCCAGCACCCGAAACCCCTGATCGTCGTAGTCGTCGACATCTAGCTCGATGTCGAAGTTATCGAAATATTCTTCGTCGAAGTGGGTGTCGATTTCGCGGGTGCGGCGGTAGCGCTCGTACCCCTTTAGCAGCGCCTCCCGCAGGGCATTTTCGACCGCGTGCTTGGGCAAATTGCGCTCACGGCTAATGACATCAATCATTTCCTGCAAATTTGGCAGACTAACTAGGGACATAATCACTCACCTTCAGACGGAAAAACTTAACAAAAACTCAAGACTGAGGGCGCTAATCGGGGCTTTGGTCGCTTAGCTGCACCATCACCACCAAATCTCGAGGAATAGCGATGGTCTTGCCCTTTTGACTGAGCACCACGGCGGCATCGTCTCGTCGCACTAGCTGGCCAACCCAGTGCCGTTTATATTTATGGGGGTCAGACAGATTGACCTCCACCATGAACCCTTTAAACACTACAAAGTCGCGATCGGTCTCCAGGGCAGGCGACACCCCAGGGCTCGACACCTCCAGCACATAGGCATCGGGGATGATGTCGGTGGTGTCGAGGACGGCTTCGAAGGCCTCGCTCATTCTGGCGCAGTCATCCAGGCCGGTGTCTTCGTTCTCAAGGCTGCGCACGTCAATGCGCAGCACCGGGGGAGACTGGTTGGTCTGGAAAACCGCTTCCACCACTTCTAGCCCCAGCTGTTCGGCAACGGGGGCCGCCAACTCAAGCACTTGGGGAATGAGGGGATGTACCATCTAACGTTTGAAATAATGCCAATAAAAAAGTGGGCCTCGGCCCACCTCCCAAAACATTTCTGCTAAAGGAACCCAAGCCCGAAGACCTGAGTTCTACCATCTTAGCGAATTGTGGCAGGAATGAAGCAACCGCCTAGGCTGTGGCTCCTACCGGTTGCCCGCTCTTGCCCTGCCGGGCCTGAATCTCCAGGTATACCAGCAGCGCATTGACATCGGCGGGGTTAACGCCGCCGATGCGCGACGCCTGGCCAATGGTCAGGGGCTTGACCTGAGTCAGCTTTTCCCTTGCCTCCTTAGACAGCGTGTCGATCGCCATGTAATCGAGCGACTCAGACAGCTTGCGATGGGTGTTTTTAGCCACCTGGTCGATCTGGCTTTGCTGCCGCTGGATATAGCCCGAGTATTTGATGTCGATTTCAGCGCCCTCTTTTTCTTCGCGCATTAGATCTGGATTGCCTAAGCCATAGCGTTCTAAATCGACAACGTGGAACCCCGGGCGGCGCAGGAGATCGGCCAGGGTAATGGATCCTTTGATGCGCTGGTCAGTATCGGTGGCGATGCGCTGGCCCAGGTCATCGTGCTCCTTCACCCGGGTGGTGTGGAGGCGCTCTTTTTCGGCGGCGATGTGGTTGCACTTGCGGGTAAACAGCTCCCAGCGGCGATCGCCAATCAACCCGATCTCCCGACCCAGGGGGGTCAGGCGCTGATCCGCATTGTCCGATCGCAGCAGCAGCCGGTATTCAGACCGGGAGGTGAGCATCCGGTAGGGCTCCCGCAGGTCCTTGGTGCAGAGGTCATCGAGCAGGGTGCCGATGTAGCTGTGCTCGCGGGGAAACACCAGCATCTCCTGGCCCTGCACCAGCCGGGCCGCGTTGACCCCGGCCACCAAGCCCTGGGCTGCGGCCTCTTCATAGCCGGTGGTACCGTTGACCTGTCCCGCGCAAAACAGCCCCGGCACCCGCTTGGTCATCAGGGTGGGGTAGCACTGGGTAGCGGGCAGATAGTCGTATTCCACCGCGTAGGCCGGGCGCAGCATGGCGCAGTGCTCTAGCCCCGGCAGGGTGCGCAGCATGGCCAGCTGCAGCTGTTCGGGTAGCCCAGTGGAAAACCCCTGGACGTAGATTTCTGGACTAGTCCGCCCTTCCGGCTCTAGAAAAATCTGGTGACTGTCTTTGTCGGCAAAACGGACAATCTTGTCCTCAATGCTGGGGCAGTAGCGGGGGCCTTTGGAGTCGACCCAGCCGCCGTAGATGGGCGACAGGTGCAGATTGTCTCGAATCAGTTGGTGGGTGGCGGCGGTGGTGCGGGTCAGGTGGCAGGGCATTTGCTCCCGCTCTACCCACAGGTCGGGGTCAAAGCTAAACCAACGCACATCCTGATCGCCCGGCTGGGGTTCGAGGGCGTCAAAGTTGATCGAGCGGCGATCGACTCGAGCCGGGGTACCGGTTTTGAGGCGACCCGTTTCAAACCCAAGCCGGTTGAGGGTGTCCGTGAGGCCCGTGGCGGCAAACTCACCGGCTCGTCCAGCCGCCATCGATTTATTGCCAATCCAGATCGTGCCGCCGAGAAAGGTGCCGGTGGTGAAAATGACCGCCTTACACGTGAAGGCGACGCCAAAGTAGGTGGCAACCCCCACCACTTCGTCGTTGGGGCCGAGCACTAGGTCGGTCACCATGCCCTCGCGAATCACCAGGTTCTCCTGGTTTTCAACGATGGTTTTCATCACGGCGGCGTATTCGCGCTTGTCGGTTTGGGCCCGCAACGCCCACACCGCTGGCCCGCGAGAACTGTTGAGCACTCGCTTTTGCAGATAGGTGCGATCGGCCATTTTGCCAATTTCGCCCCCCAGGGCATCGACCTCATGGGTGAGCTGAGATTTGGCAGGGCCGCCCACGGCGGGATTGCAGGGCTGCCAGGCAATTTTGTCCAGGTTGAGGGTCATCATCAGCGTGCGGCAGCCCAGGCGCGCCGAGGCTAAGGCCGCTTCGCAGCCCGAGTGGCCGGCACCCACCACCACTACGTCGTAGTGATCGAGAAAATCAACAGAACCTGGAGCGATCATGAAAACGGGATACAAAAGTACAAACCAACCCATCAATTTTAGCGGGTCTGAGCGGCGGCTTGAACAGTACACCCATTCATTCGATTAGCCATTCGATTAGCCCCTGGGCGGCCGTAGATCCTGTCAAACAACAGATCCTGTCAAACAACCGACGAAGCAACTGACAACCTAGCCAAGCTCCTGGTTCAAGATGGCCCCAATGGCCGCGACCAACTCGTCTATCTCCGATTCCAGAGTCAGGTAGTGGGTACAGGCGCGGACGCAGTTGGGGGCTTGGAGGGTGCGCAGATAGATCCCCTGGGTTTCTAGCTGATCCACCAGACGCTTGTGCCAATGGGGGGAAGGTTCTCCCTGGTCTAGCACCCAGAAGGAGACCAGGCCCGAGTTGGGTGGGGTCTGCCGCAGGGGACGGATCTGAGGCAGGTCTTGAAGCTGCGACCACAGCCGCTGGCTGAGGTCTACCAGACGCTGGTAGCGCTGGGAGGCCGCGCCCCAATCGGTCTGGTAGGCGATCGCCGCCCGCAACCCCGCCAGCAGTGGATAGTTAGAAGTCGCCACTTCAAACCGCTGACCGTTGGGCTTCCAGCCGGTAGGATTGGCCGCTGCATCGGTGGTGATACTGCGCCAGCCAATGAACGTGGGTGCAAGGTACTCCATCGCCTCTGGGCGCACGTAGAGCCCCCCTAGCCCCGCCGGGCCACACCACCACTTGTGGCCGGTAAAGGCGTAGAAATCGATGCCCAAGGCGGGTAAATCCAGCGGCAGGGAACCTACCGATTGGGCCGCATCCACTAGCGTGAGCACGGGCCGAGGGCGATCGCGGCACACCTCGACCATGGCCTGCAAGGGCAGCACCTGGCCCGTATGCCAAAGAATATGGCTAATCACCAGTAATCGGGTGTTGGGTTGCAGGTGCTGGGTCACCACCGCCCCTGGGTCACCGCCGTTGACCGTCTTAAACAGCGGACAAACGCTGTAGACCGCCCCAAAGCGGCGGCAGATTTCCTGCACCGTGGCCACGATGCCAGGATGTTCGCAGTCTGAGAGCAAAATGTGATCCCCGGCTTGCCAGGGAATGCCCCAGAGGGGAATGTTGCAGCCCACGGTGACGTCTTCAGTCAGGGTAATCGTGTCGGCGGTGGTGCCTAGTTCAGCGGCGATCGCCCCTCGGGTCAGCGCCATCTCAGCCGTCACCCACTGGTTGGCGGCCCCCGAAAACGGCCCTAGCTGCTGCAGGTACTGGTGGGCCTGGAAAATGGCCTCTAGAGTGGTTTGGGCCATGGGCCCCTGGCCCCCGTAGTTAAAATATTGCTTGTTGCCCAGAGCTGGAAACCCCTGGCGGTGGGAAATTAGGCGATCGAGCACAGCCGAAGAAGAAGAATTAATCACGCCAAACTCTAGGGGGTACAGGGTCTGCTCTAACCCTATACCACAGGGGCCAGCTTGACATGCTCAATCGCCCTAGGGTAGGCGGTTCTGCCGCTCAGCACCCACCTTTTCCCGGAAACCTCCGATAGGGTATAACATGCTAAGCATAAGCATGGGTATTGAAATCTGGCTAACCGGTTCAAGCAGTTGTTTGAAAAGGGCACCCCTTGGCACCATTAGCCGCTGGATTACCGTAGGCCTGCTGAGATCTGACCCTTGACCCTGTGCTATCTTGCTTGCGCGATTTTTGTTCTCGCAATTTTTATCGCTCAACTTGTCCTCCGGCTTGTCGAATAACCTCTAGCGTCAGCATGGATCGTCACTTGCTTCATTACTGGATCGGCCGCGATCGGCGGCTGGCTACTAGCCTGACTCGGCCCGCCTGGGCTCCAGTTAGCGATGTCATGCTCCTTGAACCTCAGCTCCAGCGGTATGCCTGTCTGTTCTTTAGCCCTGGTTCCATAACTCGCTTTGTCTGCTAGCTATCCTCTGCCACCGCGGTTTAGTTCAGGGGGTGGCCCGCCAAGCCCCCTGACCGTTCCGGCTGAGACAAAAGCACCCCATGCTCAATCGCCCCTACGCTGGCTGACCGCCGACGTGCTGTTTCACTACCAGCGCTGTAATCGGCGGGCCTTTTTAGATTTGTATGGCGATCGCACCCAGCAAGCCCCTCCGTCTGACTACCTCCTGAAGCTCCGCCAAGATAGCCTGGCCCATCGGGAGCGGGTTCTGGCAGACTACTATCCCCTCTACCGCCCCCAGTTTCCCAGGGGTGACTGGGCCACCGGAGCTGAGGCCACCCTTGCCCTGATGGCCGAAGGGGTTGAGGCCATTCAGCAGGGAGTCCTAGTGGCCGACTCTACCGTGACCGGGGTGCAGTTGGTCAGCCAGCCTGATCTGCTGATGAAACGGCCCGGCTGGTCCTGCTGGGGTGATTGGGTCTACCTGCCCATCGATATTAAGCTGGGCAAAAAGCCCAAGCTCGACTACCAGGTCGTCGCCACCTACCATGCCTACGTGCTGTCGCGGGTGCAAGGGGTCTGGCCCGAGGCCACCGGCCTCGCCCTGCGCGGCGGACAGATTTACACCATTGACCTGGCTCGCCTGGTGCCTAAGCTGCAAGCAACCCTGAGCGATTGTCTGCGCGATCTGCGCTCCCTGACCCCACCAGAGCTGTTCATCTCCCACAGTCGCTGCGACCTCTGCCATTGGTTTAGCCACTGCTATGCCGAGGCCCAGGAGACTCGCCATTTGTCGCTACTCCCCGGTGTTACCCCGGCCCGTTATGAGTTCCTCAAGCAGCATCGCCTGACCACCGTAGCGGCCCTAGCCCAGGCCAGCCCAGCCCACCTCACTCCCCTGCCGGGCTTTGGCGAACAGGTCGCTGAAAAGCTGGTGCACCAAGCCCAGGCCCTGATCGACAATCGTGCCATTCCCCGCAGTGCCCCCCATGCGCCCCATGGCTTTCCCCTGTGGCCCGACGATCTACCCGAAGGTGAGATCGAGCTGTACTTCGACATTGAGGCCGCCCCGGACCAAAACCTGATTTACCTCCATGGGGTGCTGGTGGTCAATAACCGTACCGGAGAAACTCATTTCCATGCCCTGCTGGCCGAAAGCCAGCACCAAGAGCGCACCGCCTGGAACGATTTTCTTGACCTGGTGCACACCTACCCCTACGCCCCGGTGTACCATTTTTGCCCCTACGAAGCGCAGACGGTGCGCAAGCTCGGACAGCTTTACGGCACCCCCCACCGCCAGATTGAGGCGCTGCTCGATCGCTTCTTTGACGTGCATAAGTGCATTACCGATGGCGTTACGTTGCCCATCGAGAGCTATGCCCTCAAGCACATTGCCCGGTGGATGGGCTTTAACTGGCGTGACACGGGGGCCAACGGAGCCCAGTCGATCTGCTGGTACAACGCCTGGGCCGAAACCGGCGATCGCACTTACCTAGATGCTATCCTGCGTTATAACGAAGACGACTGCCGCGCCACCTACCACATCAAAGACTGGCTGGTAAAATTTGCCGAGCCCTACTGGGCCCGGCTATATCAAACCACCGGCTAAATAGCCCGTTAAACCAAGTCCACGTTGAGAACCGTAGTTCTGCCCTCACCCCCAGCCCCTCTCCCAAAGGGCGAGGGGAGCCGGAAAAGACTTCAAAGTCCCTCTCCCTGGGAGAGGGATTTAGGGTGAGGG